>Ga0172365_10003355_pt1 | contig 11921 bp, 13 predicted proteins | sample LakKivSesite48cm_FD_114535 | JGI IMG/M metagenome (GOLD analysis project Ga0172365, IMG submission 114535) | Sediment microbial communities from Lake Kivu, Rwanda - Sediment site 48cm | ecosystem: Environmental > Aquatic > Freshwater > Lake > Sediment | place: Rwanda: Western Province, Lake...
AAGACTGGAGCCTTTGAAGGTGCATAGTCTGAAGGTGATTTTATGAATGCTTCGAGTTTTGGAACTAGTATTTTGACTTTGCCTTCTTCAATTATTTCTGTTGGAAAATCTATGTTTGGGTTCATTTCTGTCATGTCTTTGCTTGTCCTCGAAAATTATTAGATAAACTTTTTTTTCGTTATTGATAGAAATTGTTTGTGTTAATATTCTTTTCTTGGTTTGACGTTAATCCGCCCTTTTTACTGGTTCGTGAATGAGAAACAGGACTATAATTAGCACAGTGAAGGTCAGTGCAATTGCCATGTAGAATGGTGATTGAGGCAAAAGGCTGACGGAAAGGTAGTTGCCTGTGATGAACGAGAATTCGCGCCTGAGAAGTTCGACAAGTCCCATTTGTTTCGCTTTTTCATGAACCATTAGCTTCCACTGATATAAGCGTTGACTTAAGCTCTTAAACCACAGATTGGCAAACTGGGTTGAGTGTAGCTTTAGTGTATTGGGAAAGGGTTTTAGGATAATGTTAGACTTCTTTTATATGAGAGTGAGTTGTTGAAAAAGCGAGTGCTGCTTATAACGGGGAGTCCAGGCACTGGAAAGACTTCTGTTTTGTTGAGAACGTTGGATGCTTTGAAGGTTAGGGGTTTTAGTGTTGGGGGAGTGGTGAGTCGTGAAGCTCGTGTGGGTTGGGTGCGGGTTGGTTTTGAAATTTTGGATTTGGGCAGTGGTAGGCGAGGGTGGCTTGCTCATGTTAATCAGAAGGCTGGTCCGCGGGTCGGTAGGTATCGCGTGAATTTGAAAGACCTTGAGGATATAGGTGCAAATGCAATAGTTGATGCTGTTGAAAATTTTGATGTGGTTGCGATAGATGAGATTGGTCCTATGGAGTTGTTTTCTGAAAAGTTTAAGGATGCTGTTAGGGGGGCTGTTGAATGTGGGAAGGTTGTGGTTGGTGTTGTTCATTGGAGGGTGAAGGATAGGCTGATAGAAGAAGTGAAAGGGAGAGAAGATGTAGAAATAATATCGGTTACGTATGAAAATAGAAGTAAACTGCACGAAACTATTGTTGAGAAAGCTGTTGAATTTCTCGAAGCGAAAGAAGAATAGTATAGCTGAAAGTGAAAAAACGGTCGGGTCTAGTAGTTTTCTGTCCATAGTTCGAAGTAGCTTTTTTCATGTGAACATACTGGGCATTTTTCTGGTGCTTCTTTGCCCTCGAAAACGTAGCCGCAGTTTCTACACTTCCACACGACAGGCTTGTCCCTCTTGAACACTTTGCCCTGCTCAACGTTTGCCAACAGCTTTCTATATCGCCTTTCATGATAAGCTTCAACCTTGGCAACCATGCGAAAAGTTCTGGCAATATCTGCAAAACCCTCTTCCTCAGCCACCTCAGCAGCGTCGGGATAAAGCGTACCCCACTCCAGTTTCTCGCCTTCAGCCGCTGCTAACAGATTCTCAGCCGTCGAACCAATCACACCCGCTGGATACTCTGCCGTAATCTCGACAAGTCCGCCCTTCAAATGTTTAAAGAATAATTCTGCATGCTCCTTCTCGTTGTCAGCTGTTTCAGCGAAAATTGCGGAAATCTGCTCAAATCCCTCTTTTTTGGCTGCGCTGGCAAAGAAAGTATAGCGTGTTCTAGCCTGCGATTCGCCAGCAAAAGCTGCCAACAAATTCTTTTCAGTTTTACTGCCTTTCAACTCCATGGATTCTAGACTCCTAACAGACTACGCATCTGTCAAAAGACACATAAAAACAATTCCATCACAGAAACTTCAAACCAAAGTTCAACCTATATATAGGGGGGATATTAACTGCTCTCACACACAAAAGCTCACACTTTCTAAAACGAATAAAGTGTTATAGCCTCGAAACCCAAATAGCCTCATGTAAGTGACCTTTCCATGTTAATTGCAGGCGTTGACGATGCAGGAAGAGGCTCCGTAATAGGACCATTAACTATTGCAGGAGTCTTAATGAAAGAAGAAGACTTGCCAAAGCTCAAAGAACTAGGTGTCAAAGACTCAAAACTTTTGTCTCCGCAAAGACGAGAAACACTCGTAGTTGAAATTAAACGAATCGCCCAAGAATACAATGTCGTAAAGCTTTCGCCGAAAGAAATCGACATAGTTGTAGAAACAGGCAAAAAACTCCACAGACTAAACCGCCTAGAAGCACAGACAATGGCAAAAGTCATAGAAACGCTCAAACCAGACATAGCTTACGTTGACGCCTCAGACGTTCTAGAAGAACGATTTAAACAACACATCTTGGAATGCTTACCTTTCAAGATAGAAATAATCTCCGAACACAAGGCTGACAGAAAATACCCTATAGTTTCAGCAGCCTCAATAATCGCAAAAGTCGAAAGAGACAAAGAAATAGCAGAACTAACAAGAAAATATGGCGACTTAGGTTGCGGATACCCAACAGACCCTAAAACCATAAGTTTTCTTCAACAATGCCTAGAAAAACTGGGCGAATACCCAGAGTTTGTCAGAAAATCTTGGAAACCAGCCAAAAAAGCTAAAAGCGAAAACGATTCACGACAAACAAAACTCATCTAAAGCTGAGAAATCAAGTCTTCCGGACTTTTAATTTTGGAAAGCTCTTCCTTGCAAATGCACAAAATATCCTTTGTTGACTGTTTCTGCTCTTCCGTAACAAGAATTGGATGCGCCTTGACAACTCTGCTAACACTTAGAATTTCATCAACCCTCTTGTTTAATTCTTGTTCTTTATTATTCGCAACTCCGCCAATAATCCGCATCTTTTCCTCTGGAACACTGATGACGAAGTCGAAAGGTGCCTTCTTAACAGTTGTAACGTGGCAACGCACAAATTTTGCGAGAATTCTCTGCAAAAATTTACTTCTAGCTATTGCAGATTTAGCAGCCAACAAGAAACATTTGTGTTGCTCCTTCGGCCTTTCAAACACATTTATCGGCTTAGCCACTGGAAACCCCAAAATATATATCAAATTATATGCGGCTGCCACTGAGGCTTTAGCCATGCCCCGCTCGTAACCATAAAGGGTTCTACGAGATATGCCTATCATCTCCGCCATTTCACCAACCGACAAGCCTAACTCTTGCCTTCTCTTCTTAATTGCTTCACTGTGAATCTCAACATAATAACCTCCTGGACCAGCATGAATCAGAGGATAAACCTTACCAACTATAATGCTTTCAAAAGTTTTGGGAGTAACAGCCGAAATCGCGTACCTTGAATACACTGTGTCGTCTTCTAAGGGTTTTTCACGTGTCCTCTCGCCCACCAAAAGAGAAGTAGCCGACACAGATTCAGATATAGCCTTCAGCTCTAACGAGTCGCCCAAAGAAAGGTTATCAATATCCGATTGAACTTTAACCAGAATGAGAACTTTGTCTTTCCTAGCCGCAAAGTCAAAACAGCTTGGCCGAGAACAGCATCTTTCAGAAACATCAAAACTTGCTTCTTTAAGCACATCCTCTGGAGGTCTTAATATCTCCTTCTCCCAATAAGTCATCGGACAGTCACAAAAAGTATCATTACATTGTTGAATATAAACTATGCTTAGTTTCCCGAAGACTTTTTTTGCATTTGAGCCACTATCATGGCGTGAGCTATGTCGTATGGTTCCAAATGTACAACTTCTTCGATGCGGAAGCCACGGTTTTGCAAGACTTTTATTTCGTGTTTATAGACTTCTGATGGCTCCTTTGTTACATCAATACTCTGAGCCTTTACAGCAATCATTACCCGCCCAGACCTTTTAAGAAACAGGTCAGCATTATCTGCTAAAATTTTAGCTTGTTCTGGCTGAGCAATGTCACAGTAAACATCATCAACATTTCCGCCCATAAACATTTCATATCTTTCTGGAAAACGTGCATCTTCAAGAATAGGCGACATGTTAAGCCTATAAACGCATACGTTGTTAACCAATTCTCGTAAGGACCTTGAAGCAAACTCCACACAGTACACATATCCTTTCTCGCCAACTATGTCAGAAACATGGCTTGCCGTCGTTCCAGAAGCCGCACCAAGGTAAAGAACTCGATGATTTGGTTTTATCGGCACAGTCTTCAGATTTTTCAGGATAGCCGCCGCAAACTTGCTTCTAAACGCGTCCCAAACCCGATATTCAACGCCTTCAAAACGTACAAGTCTCTCACCGTAAACATTTCTTCCAGGCGTTAGGTTTCTTGTTGCCAGCCTCTGAGCCCCATCCTCCAACGTTACTTGGTATATTGCCGAGAATTGAGGATGTGGTTTAACGTTTACGTGCACGTCTACTCTTTCTCCACTTCTCTTTCCTCTTTTCTGGCTTCCTCACAGGAATCGGTGGAGGTTCAACGTATTTTTCACGAATCTCTTCAATTCTTTTTTCAAGGTCAGCCTTCAATTCCTCACCCATGCTTCTGCCTCCAAAAGAGTCTATTCTTGCGGCTATGGCTAGTTTTCCAGCTAGGGCTCGAGCAATTTTTCCTCTATGCCATTTTTTGGCTTCATGCAAGTAGGTGTGCTGAAAAATAATTCCATGCTTCGGCGGTCTTGTTCCAGTTTTTAGCGAGCGAAATAGGGCTTTTTCTGCTCCTAAAACTTGTATTGTGCTTGATGGTCGCCTAGCTAGGTTTGTTAAGCCTCCAGCCAATGCAATTAAACGCGCTCCCAACAGAGAGCCCACTATGGCTTTTGTGTTGGGTGCAACCTCCTCCATGGCTTTGTCAAGATAATTCTCTAAAGCTTGCCTCAGGTGATATAGGCTGATTACGTTTTTGCATAAATCTTGAATCTGCACCATGTCTGTTTCTGTTAAATCTGCGCCCATGGATGTTCCCGCTGCTTTTGCTATTTGCTCAGTCTTCGACTTTGGAATTTCCTCTTTCTCGAGTTTTTCAGCTGTGAAGTTATCTTTGCTGCCTAGATTAAGCACCAAGCGAGCGTAGGTTTCTTGCTTATCCAATAACCGATCAAGCTCTGGGAAATGTATTCCATACCATTCTCTAACACGACCCATAAACAAGTTTATAGCCCTGTCCAAATCGTCGAGAGTTTGGATGGCTTGAGCAATCATTAAGTCTCTTTTTTCAACGGCTCCTTTAACTCGTAGCTTAGCCATTTCCATGGTTACGTTATGCGTCCATAGCGTGAATTCCTCAGCATTCTTTGCAAAACCTGTCTCAACGGCAAACCGTTCCATGTTGGAACGAAACGTTTCACCAGTCTCAGAAGGCTTGGAAACCTCAACAGTAGCGCCAAAATTTTTTTGGACTTCATTAGCGAGGCTTGCATTCTCGAAAACCAAGGTTTCATAACCCTTTTTCCTAAGCATATCGACTAATTGTGTAATCTCATTCACAATTTTTCCAGCTTCAATTTTCAATATAGCTTTTGCCGCCTCTTGCGGTTTTTTAGGGAACAAGACTTTTTCTATTAACTTGTTTTCTTCATTGAAAGCCATTATGCCAAAGGAACACTCAACTACTGTAGCCTTCATTATCTATGCTTCCTCCATAATTGAATGCAGCGCCAATTAACTATTCTTAAGCTTTGTCGTAATAAATAGTTGTTGCGGTCATGCTTAGAGTTGGCTTTGTTTTCGAGTTTACAAAAATTTTAAGTGTTCAAAGTCAAATATTATGTGGCTATGGTGGGAGAGCAGGAGTTTATGAGCAGCCTTAGAAAAGTTGTGGAGAGACTTAAAACTTTAGAAAGTGAACGAAATAATCTTTTGTTGGAAATTGAAGAGCTTAAAAAAATGGCAGATTCCAAGGCAAGAGCGTTGGAAAGTGAAGTAAGCATGCTCAGAGAAGAAGTGAAATCGTTAAGGATACTCTTAGGCGCTGAAGAAACAGAACCTGAACTCGGAAAGAAAAAGAAAAAATAAGGCTTTATCAGTTAACTGTCTTCAAAATAGTTTAGCAATTCAATCAAGCTTCCAATCGTTTCAACACCTGTCAAAGCTTTTCCTTCTCGATTGATAATAAAAGGTTTTAATCCAGCCCTTTTAGCGCCTTCGTAATCATGTTTCAAAGAATCGCCCACGAAAATTGTTTCTTCTGGACTTACACGAAGCCTGTTTACTGCGCAAATGAATATTGCTTTATCTGGTTTCGCCTTGTTACACGCATCGATTCCAATTACAATGTCAAAATAGTCTGTCCAAGCAAGCTTCTGCATGATTTGTTGATAGTCTTTTTCAAAGGCGTTGGTCACTATTCCAGTCTTTATTCTCTTACTCTTTAACTGAGAAAGGGTTTTCGAAACGTCAGAATAAGCTTGCAATTCGGCGTAATTCCACCACAATTCATCAATTTTCTTCGCCAAGAACTCCCTATTCTCGTTTATACCGAGCTTTTCTAAAACACGCGAATTAAATTTAACCCAAAAGCCCTCCTTCAACTCAACCATTGTTTCAACGTTAAATTCATGCTCACCCTCCTTATGCGCCTTAGCAATGTCTTCAGAACAGGCGCTAACTCCATATTCTTCCAAAATCCTTCGATAGATTTCTGGAACCTCCACAGCTTTTATGAGTGTTCCGCCAAGGTCAAAGAGTGCAGCCTTAAACTTGCTCATGGACAACACATTTCACATTTAAAGAATTAAACTTTATCTTGCTGAAGCGCTAACCTTTACAAAAGACTATAGCGGTGAAAAAAATATTTGAGAAGTAATCTACTAAACGTTGATTTGGCTGGTTTAAGGCTTGCCAACCCGACAATATTAGCTTCAGGCATTCTGGGATATTCAGCAGCAACCTTAGAGAGCATAGTTGAAAGTGGAGCTGGTGCCGTAGTTACAAAATCGGTTGGATTAAAGTCACGGAGTGGCTATGCAAACCCGACTATAGTGCAAACAAGCTGCGGCTTAATCAACGCCATGGGGCTTCCAAACCCCGGAATAGACGAGTTTGCTAAGGAGATTCGTGAAGCAAAAGCCGTTTTGAGTGTTCCATTGATTGTGAGTGTTTACGGTTTTTCAGCAGAAGAATACGCAAAAGTATCTAAGAAAGCCGTGGATTCAGGGGCTGACGCCATAGAGCTTAATGTTTCATGTCCTCATGCTAAGGAAACAGGCTCTGAAATAGGGCAGAATCCGAAAATTTTGGCGGAAGTTGTTGGAAAAGTTAAGGCTGCCATGAATAGACCAGTTTTTGCTAAATTGTCCCCAAATGTTACGAGCATCGTGGAAATCGCAGAGGTTGCCATAAAAGCTGGTGCAGATGGCATAACCGCTATAAACACGGTTAAAGCCATGGCAATAGACACGGAAACAATCATGCCCATCCTAAGCAACAAAACTGGCGGACTATCAGGTCCAGCAATAAAGCCTGTAGCCGTTAGGTGCGTTTACGAGATTTACGAGCAAGTCAAAGTGCCAATAGTAGGATGCGGTGGCATAACAAATTGGCGTGATGCAGTGGAATTCCTTCTTGCTGGAGCCTCAGCAGTTCAAATAGGCACTGCGGTAGCCCTAAAAGGTCCAAATGTGTTCAAAGCTGTCGCACGGGGAATAAGTGCTTATTTGAAAAAGAACAATTTCAGGAGCGTAAACGAGATTGTCGGTTTATCACATCGCAGCTAACCAACTGCGAACTACGCGTATTCTTAACGTTAAAACTGAAAGCCCAACAGCAAAAACATTCACCTTTAAAGACAAAATGTGTGCAGGGGCTAAGCCAGGTCAGTTTCTGATGCTTTGGGTTCCAGGCGTGGATGAAATTCCTTTAAGCATTTTTGACGCAAACGAGGATGGCTCAGTGTCTGTGGCTGTCAAAAAGGTTGGAGATGCAACAAGAGCGTTGCACAACAAAAAAATAGGGGAAATTGTAGGCTTGCGAGGACCGTTTGGCAACAGTTTCACGTTGAAGGAAGGAAAAATATTGATGGTTGGCGGCGGAACAGGCACGGCTCCACTGCTGTTCTTGGCCAAAAAAGTGAAATCAAAAGCTGCAAAGCTGGTTTTCGTGATAGGTGCAAAAACGAAGGAAGAGCTACTTTTCATAGATAAGCTGGAGGAAGTATGTGTTAAGAGAGATTTAGTGGCGACAACGGAGGATGGTAGTTACGGCATCAAATGCTTAGCCACAACACCATTGGAATCGCTTTTGGCTAAAGAAAAGTTTGACATGATTTATACTTGTGGACCTGAACAGATGATGCGTAAGGTTTTAGATTTAGCTGAAAAAAATGGAATAGCCTTGGAAGCCAGCTTAGAACGTTTGATGCGATGTGCTATTGGCTTGTGTGGAAGTTGCGTTGTAGGCAAATATCGTGTGTGCAGAGACGGACCAGTATTCACAGCAAGTCAGCTTAGGGAAGTTAAGAAGGAATTTGGAGTCTCGAAGCTGGATTTTAATGGAAAAAGAGTACCACTGTAATAATCTCCAATGTCATAGATAAGTTTCTTGTAATCGCTCGAATTCTTTAAGAAAAGATTTATGCATGCTAGTTTTCTTTTTTTCTGGGAGAAATGAAGAGTCAATAGCGTTGAGGCTTAGTTGGAATAGTTCGGGAATTGTGAAGTTTAGGTGCTGATGAAGTTTTAGGTATTCGTTATTCATGTCAGTGTTGAACATGGATGGGTCGTCAGTACTCACAGTTACGCTTAGGCCCCTTTCCAGAAATGTTCGTATAGGATGTTTTTTCAGAGAAGAGATAACTCTGGTCTTCAAGTTGCTAGTGAGGCACATCTCAATGGTAATGCCCCGTTTCAGAAGATAATTCATTAGCTCAGGGTCGCGACTTGCAGCAACTCCATGACCTATGCGTTCAACATTGAGATACTTCACTGCGTCCCACACGCTCTCTGGTCCAGCAGCTTCTCCTGCATGAGCAACCAAATGAAGCCCCATCTCCTTCGCTCTATGATAAACAGGTGCGTAGGGCTTCGGAGGAAACATTTCTTCGCTGCCTCCTATGTCAACGGAGACAATGTTACTACACTTTTGCTCTATTAGATCGAGGACTTTCATTCCAACATCAGGTCCATAGTTCCGAACCAAGTCAATTCTAAGATTACATTCTATGCCAAAATCACAGTGCGCACGATATACACCTCTATTGATGGCATCAATCATCAAACCATAGTCAAGTCCTTTTTTGACATGATCAAAGGCAGAGAAGCTCGCCTCGACGTAGCGAACATTACATCGAGCGTCATTCTCCAGCATTTCATAGGTTATACGTTCGAATTGATCCTCTTTCGTAATACAATCAAGCACAGCAATGTAAGTGGTAATAAAGTGAGGAAAATTGCGAAACTTAAAGAAACGTCGAACATCCTTGAATGTTTTGAAAGGCTTCTCTAATCTACCTTCTTCAGCAAACCAAAGCAACGTCTCAGGCCTTATAGAACCAACAATGTGAACATGTTGCTCGGCTTTAGGCAATGCTCTTATCAACGCTTTAACATTCATTGAGCTGGCACCGAAACCAAATTGTGTCATCAATAATATAAGATGCTTGCAAATTAAATCTTATACAGTTGTGTTGGCAACGTGCAAGACAAGAAGACTCGAGAGAGCTGGAGCTTGTGCAACTTTCTATTTGTCATAGAAATTACTTTCAGAAACTATAAAAGAACAAACTAGATAATATCATTAGGGGAGAAGGAAGGGAAGCGCGAGATCATCATGAGAAATGCTTTTTCAGGGTTAATGCTGACACTATTATTAGTTGGATCTTTGGTGCTCTCATATGCTATTCAACCATCTAGAGCGGATGTTTTGACGAATCAGCTGTACACTTCGAACGCTAAAAGTGGGTTGAGCACCGAATGGAAATATGCACTTGAGGGAAGCTCTGATTCAAATGCGCTAGGAGACATGAGTCTACTTGGCAATGGTCTTGACGATAACGAGTCCGTTAGATTAATTGTTGGAGTGGATGCAACAAAACAGCGAGTAAAAGCATTGAATGAGAAAATCGCCGTTGAAGGCGGAAATGTCACGGACACTATCTCAGTGGATGGAACAGTGCGAGCTCTCACAGTAGAAGTGCCATATAACAGAACCTTCTTGTTTTCCGAGAAAATTCGCGCAGACGAACTAGTAAAATATGTAGTGCCTGACTCGAAAGTGGAAGCGTCTTACATTCCAAACGACCCGTATTGGTCTCTTCAATGGGGTCCGAAGATAATAGAGGCAGATGTAGCATGGGACACGACAGTGGGTTCTTCAGACGTTTTGGTTGCAATTATTGATTCTGGCATAGAGTATACGCACAGCGACTTGGCAGCAAACTACGTCCCGCTAGGATATGATTGGGTAAACAACGACAACGATCCGATAGATGATGCTGGACATGGAACTCACTGCGCTGGAATCGTTGCTGCGACGCTCAACAACCACATCGGAATAGCAGGCGTCGCTCAAGTTCGCATCATGGCGGAAAAAGTTTTGAACAATGCTGGCTGGGGATACTACTCTTGGCTCACTGAGGGCATCTATGACGCGGTGTCTAAAGGAGCAAAAATCCTCAGCATGAGCCTAGGAGGTAGTTCCAGCTCAGAACTGCTCCAAGATGCTGTAAAATATGCTCATGACCAAGGCGTGTTGGTGATTGCAGCCGCTGGAAACGAGCATTCAAACGCACCGCATTATCCCGCAGCCTACGATAGCGTCATTGCAGTCGCTGCCGCTGATTCAAGTGATAATATCGCTGGTTTTTCCAACTTTGGAAATTGGATTGATTTGGCGGCTCCTGGTGTTGATGTTTACTCAACCTTTCTAGGGAACAGCTACGAGTGTCTTAGTGGCACATCAATGGCGTGTCCTCACATCACAGGTGTCGCAGCGTTGGCTTGGAGCGTGTTTTCGGATTATACAGTTGATCAGATAACAAAGGTTTTGGAACGCACTGCAGACGATCTTGGTGAGCCAGGGTATGATGAGTATTACGGGTATGGAAGAGTGAATGCTAGAAGGGCTGTTGCAGGGATACCTATGCACGATGTAAGTATCGCTGGATGGAAACAGTCTCGCAGACTTGATCCGGGACAGATTGGCGAATTTAATGTGACTGTTTCAAATTATGGGCGCAATAATGAAACCAATGTGCATGTGCAGTTTTTCATCAACGAAACTTTGATTGATGCCACAACCATCAGTTCGTTGAAGGTCGATGCTTCTGCTGGCTTGAGTTTTTCATGGAGCACGACAACTGAGGGAATTTATAATATCACTTGCTATGTTGTTCCCGTTCTAGGCGAAACCGTCATAGAAAACAATGTGGCGCATGCAAAAGTTGCCGTCAGATTTATAGCTATTCTTAAGGTTCCAACTGACTATCCAACAATAAAAGCAGCGGTAAATGATGCATACGATGGAGACACGGTTTTGGTGAGTGAAGGATACTATGCTGAGGGTGAGATAGACATTTTCACAGACAACATTACCCTAATTGCAGATGGATATGTCACGCTGGACGGTTGCGCTGAAAACCATGTGCTGAATATACTGGCAAATTACGTAGTAGTGAACGGGTTTGATATTCGAAACGCTTCGTTCTATGGAGTGAATGTGAGAGGCTATGGCGACGTCATTACAAGAAGCACCGTATTGCGCAACGGCAATGGTGTGCGTCTTTACAGTTGTTACGATTGCGTCTTAAGCCATAATCTTGTCTCCTCGGGGGGAGACGGCATAGACGTTGAGTATTCTTCAAACAACACCATAACCCAGAATAGACTTGTATCAGGCGCCTTCTTCGGCGGTCTCAACCTTTTCGAGTCTTCAAATAATATCATAACCGAGAACACTTTGAGTGGAGGAATCCTATGTGGGGCTATTCTTCTTTATCTTTCCGAAAATAACTTCATCGCCTCAAATGTTATTCAGAATACTCGATGCGGTTTAGCTTTGGTTGGTTCTCCTAACAATGTATTGAGAAACAACGTCATGACTAACAATTGGTGTGGCTTTTCTGCGTGGC
>Ga0172365_10003358_pt1 | contig 11914 bp, 8 predicted proteins | sample LakKivSesite48cm_FD_114535 | JGI IMG/M metagenome (GOLD analysis project Ga0172365, IMG submission 114535) | Sediment microbial communities from Lake Kivu, Rwanda - Sediment site 48cm | ecosystem: Environmental > Aquatic > Freshwater > Lake > Sediment | place: Rwanda: Western Province, Lake Kivu...
ATGCTCTAAAAAAATTGCTGAATTAAAACTTCCCCAGAAACTGAAAAAAAGAGCCCAGAACAAGGCAAAATACAACAAAAAGACATCTCCCAGAACAAGTAATATTTGCCGGCTTTTCATTCTTTAATTTTATGATAAAATAAAATAAATTCAATGGGTAAAAGAGCCAGAGAAAAAAGAGAAAGACGGTTAAGGGGGGAGAAAAGACCCCGTCCTGAAAAAGAGGAGGGGAGCAGTTCTATTTTTTTAAGAATTATCAGGTGGGGGACTTATTTAATTTTATTTACTCCTCTTATTCTCAGCGGAAAATATTTTTTCCCTTTTGTCGGGCCCAAGAGCCTTTATTTTATGGCTCTGGCCCAGATTATTTTTTTTGCCTGGCTGTTATTGATAATTTCTAACCCCAAATACCGGCCCAGATTAAACGCTTTATCAATAGCCTTGGTCTTATTTCTGTTGGTCTTTATTTTAAGCGCTTTTTTGGGCGAGGACTTTTCCCGCAGCTTCTGGTCAAAATACGAGAGAATGACCGGAGTTTTAATGTGGTTTCATTTATTTGCTTTTTTCCTGGTTATTTCCACTACCTTTAGAAAATGGGCAGATTGGTCCAAAATTTTTTCCGTCTCAATTTTCGCCGCCATTTTGATAAGCATAATAAGTCTTTTTGCCAAAGCGGGAGTAGACCTGACGGGTCTGGGGGCAGCCAGCCGGGGCGGAGCGACCATTGGCAATAGTTCTTTTATGGGCACTTATCTGCTGTTTAATATTTTTCTGGCTTTGTATTTAATTACCCGAGGGAGGCAAAGCCGAACGAAGGGTGAAGATGAAGCAACAGCTTCGTTGCCTTTGAAATCAGCCGGGGGTTTGAGAATATATCTGGGAATTTCTTTGCCCATAATGCTGCTGGCCGTATATTTAAGCGGCGCCAAAGCAGCTACTTATTCGGTTGTGGCTGGATTGGTTTTATTGTTTTTGCTTTATTTGATTTTTGCTTGCCAAAAGCGCTATTTAAATATTTTAGGCAAGGTTGGGCTGGCCGGAATTGTAATAGTTTCTTTGATAAGCGCTTTTTATCTTTTCCAGCCCGATAACATTATTCACAACTGGTTTGTGGAAAAAGCGACTTATGCGAGATTGGTGGTTTGGCAGGGAAGCTGGCAGGGATTTTTAGAAAGGCCTGTTTTGGGCTGGGGCCCGGAAAATTTTGAACTGGTTTTTACCAGGCATTTTCATCCTTGTCTGTTTTTGAGAGAATGCGGCGGAGAAATCTGGTTCGACCGGGCTCATAACATTGTTCTGGATACTCTGGTGGCCAACGGCATTTTGGGACTGTTGGCTTATTTTGGCATTTTTCTTTCTGTTTTTTACGTTTTATGGCGGCGATATTTTTTAAAAAATTCTATTGATTTTTGGACAGCCGGAATTTTTTCCGTAACTTTAATTGCCTATTCCATTCAAAACCTGACTGTTTTTGATATGATTAATTCTTATTTAATGTTCTTTTTGGTTCTGGGATTTGTCGGAGGTTTGACCGGTTCCGGGCCGGGAAAAGACCTTAAACCCGGGGTTAATTCTGTTAAGAAAGGGATTCTGGCAGTTATTTTAATTTTCTTTATTTTTTCCTTTTTTAAATTTGTTGTTCAGCCGACCAAAGCCAATAGAAGCGTTATTGACACTATTCGCGTTCAGAGTCCTGATAAAAGAGCTTTGCTTGGCGAAAAAACCTTAAAGACTTCTCCCCTTGGAAAATATCAAATCAGGGAAATGTTTGCCGACAGGGCAATAAGTTTTTCCCAGAGCGAAGAGGCAAAGAGCCTTCCGGCAGAAGAGTTTAAAACAGAACTTGATTTTTTGAGCCAGGAGCTGGAAGAAAGCAGAAGAGAATCGCCTTTAGATTTCAGGGCCTATCTTAAATTGGGGAGAATTTATAATCTTTATTCCCGGATTGATCCGGAAAAACTTCCTCTGGCAGAAGAAGTTTTGAAAAAAGCCATAGAGCTCAGCCCGACCAACCAGCAGGGATATTGGGAACTGGCTCAGACGCGGGCTTTCCAGGGAAATTTTCAAGAAGCTTTGGTTCTGGCAGAAAAAACAGTAGAGCTTGAACCGCGAGTTTTTAATTCCCATTTGATAGTCATTCAAGTGGCTAAAATGATAGGCGATAATGATTTGATAGCAGAGAAAATCAAAGAGGCAATAGAGATTAATCCCGAATGGGAAGCATACTTGACAGAACAGTTTTAATTTGCTATCATTCAAGCAGTGAGTGCGCGAGAAATCGCAGCTCTACTAAGTCGACAGCAGGTCTTCCTCGAGCAAGACTTGCTGTTTTTATTGTCAAAGAAGATTCTTCTTTTTCACCTTCACTCGACTTCGCCTTGCTCGGTATATAACGATTTGTTAAAATATAACTGAGTCGGGAGGTAGCACTCACTAAAGACTTAGTTTGGAGTTAACTCTCCCGGCTCATTGACTTTTATGGAATTCCAAAGAGATGTTTCACTGAAGAATCATACCACTTTTAAGATTGGCGGCCGGGCGAAATATTTTTTTACAGCCAGGACAAAAAAGGACCTGATTAAAGCTGTAAAGGCGGCAAAGAAATTAAAATTGCCGTTTTTTGTTTTGGGCGGAGGAAGCAATCTACTGGTTTCGGATGAAGAATTTAAAGGGTTAGTAGTTAAAATACAAAATACTAAATACAAAATACTGAATACTAAAATTATGGCCGAGGTAGGAGTAACGTTAGGACAATTGGTAAGGGCTTCGGGAAAAGCCGGGCTAACAGGTTTGGAGTGGGCCTCGGGAATTCCGGGAACTGTTGGCGGGGCGGTTTTTGGCAATGCCGGGGCGTTTCAAAAATCCATGAAAGACGTCGTTGAAACGGTTGAAACGTTTAATCTAAACAATAAAAAGATTAAAATTTTAAAAAACAGAGATTGTAAGTTTGGTTATAAAAAAAGTATCTTTAAAAAAGATAAAAATTTAGTTATTCTTTCCTGCACCTTACAATTAAAAAGAGGGAATAAAAAAGAAATTAAAGAAAAAGTAAAATATTTCTTAGATTACAGAGAGAAAAATCACCCTTTAGACTTTTGTTCAGCCGGATCTGTGTTTAAGAACTGTAAATTAAGAGTTATGAATCAAAAATTATTTAATAAACTTCCCAAACTGAAACAATTTCAGGAAAAGGGGATAATTCCGGCTGGTTATTTGATTGAAAAGTGCGGCTTGAAAGGAAAAAGAATTGGTCAGGCAAAAATTTCCGAAAAGCATGCCAACTTTATTGTTAATTTGGGAAATGCCCGGGCAAAAGACGTCAAGAAATTGATAAATTTGATAAAAAAAGAAGTAAAAAAGAAATTTAAAATTAATTTGGAAGAAGAAATTCAATTTTTGTAAAAATTTTACTTATGCACACTTGACAAAGTTTTCCAAAATGAAAAAATAAAATAACGGATGCAGATAGTTGGTCGACTATTTGTTAAAACTCTTTTAAAATCTTTAAGATTCTCATGGCAAAGAAAAAGAAGGCAAAGAAGAAGAGATAAATTCTTCTTACTACCCGAGCACATAAATTTTATGTGCTCGGTTGTTTTTTTAAAGGAAGAATTAGAAAAAAAGGAATTTGAAAACCTTTACCAATTTTTTAAAAAATGGTAGAATAAGAAAGTTTAACAATTTTAAAAATTTTAATTGAAGCAACCAAAAAAGCAAAGAATATTCCATTAGAAGTAACCAGCCATAAATTTTCACCCCAGGGAATCACCGGGGTTGTTTTGTTGCAAGAGTCCCATATTGCCCTCCATTCGTGGCCGGAAATCAATTATTTAGCCATTGACATTTTCACCTGCGGCGAAAAAGTTTTTCCTTTCTTTAGGGTTCACAAAGCTTTTGTCGGTTGTTTTCCGTTTAACGAACATACTTTTTCTTTCGGCTCAAAAAAAATTGATTTTGATAAAGTAATCTTTGAAGAAATTAATAAAAAATTCAAAAAACTGAAAATTAAAACCAGATATTATTCTCCGGAGATTCATTTTGCTTCAGCGATTTTTCCGCCGATATAGCGAAAATTCTATTGACTTTATTTTTGAAACGTAAATAATAAAATAACTGAGATGATACCAACAAAATTTTTTTTAACCAAAGGAGTCGGCATTCACAAATATTATCTCCAGGCTTTTGAGTTGGCATTGGAAAGGGCCGATATTGCTAAATTCAATCTCGTTCCGGTTTCAAGCATTTTACCGCCGGGCTGTAAAAAAATTTCTAGAGAGGAAGGGACGAGTTTTTTGAAACCGGGAGAAATAGTTTTTTTGGTTCTTTCTAAAAACGCCACCGACGAACCTAATCGGTTGATTGCTGCTTCCATAGGTTGTGCGACTCCGGTTGACCAAAATCAACATGGCTACATCTCCGAACACCACGCTTGTGGTCAGACCCAGGAAAAAGCCGGAGATTACGCTGAAGATTTAGCCGCTTCAATGTTAGCTTCTACTTTGGGAATTCAATTTAATCCTGATGAAGCCTGGGATGCCAAAGAGCAGGTTTTTAAAATGTCTGGCAAAATTGTTTACACCACAAACATTAGTCAAACGGCCGAAGGCCACAAAGATGGTCTCTGGACTTGCGTTGTAGCAGCAGCAGTGTTTATTACTTAAAAAATGCGCAAAGAAAAATTTCTACAGAAAAAGTTAAAAGCAATTAAGGTTAAAAAAGATAAAAAAATTTCTCAGCTTTTGAGAGAAATGGGCGGAACCGGTTTTCAAGGAAGAAAATTGGGTGAGGTGGTAGAAGTTTGGGAGAGAATGTTAAAAGAGAAAAATTTAACCATCTTTTTCGGTTTCGCTGGTTCAATGTCAACAACCGGGCAGTGGAAGCTAGTGAAATGGTTAATGGAAAACCATTTTATAGACGTTTTAGTTTCGACCGGAGCCAATATTTCAGAAGATATTCAAGATACTCTTTATGGCTACTATCAAGGGCATTTTTTAGTTGATGATTTTGAGTTGTTCAAATACGGAATTTTTAGATATTACGATGTTTTCACTGATGGAAAAAAATACAGACAAATGACAGAGTTGATTAAAAAATTTGTAAATACTTTAAAACCAAATTATCCTTATTCCACTCGAGAGTTTTGTTATCTTTTTGGAAAATTTTTAACGGAGAAAAAAATAGATTCTTTGTTAGCTGCTGCCTTTAAAGAGAAAATTCTGGTTTTCTCTCCAGCGATTGTTGATTCTGAATATGGGATTGCTTTAGTTCTAGCTAAAAGGAAATATAAAAAAGAAATTATTTTAGACCAAACAAAAGATTTTGCCGAGATTACAAAAATTGGAGAGATGAGTAAAAAAACTGGCGCAATTTTTGTTGGTGGGGGAGTACCAAAAGATTTTATTCAGATGGTGGCGGCAGAGAAGGGGATATTAAAGGGCGAAAAATTGGACTACCCCCACGAATACGCGATTCAAATTGCTACCGATTCTCCTCAATGGGGAGGATTATCTGGCGCTACATTTGAAGAGGCAATTTCTTGGGGAAAAGAAAGTAGAGTTGGAAACAATGTTCAATGTTATTGCGATGCAACAATAGCCTTACCTTTGATTTGTCATGCTTTGGCAGAGAGAGTAGACTTCAAAAGGAAACCACCTAAAATTTTATCTCAACTTTTTGATTAATGAAAAAATTTTTTGAAAATCAAGAACCTCTAAATTTTTTGGGTCTGGAAAATCAAAGCCCTAAAAAAGCTAAAGTGTGGATTTTACCTGTTCCTTACGAAGGAACGGTTTTTCATTTGAGTGGCACAAAAGAGGGACCTTTGGCTGTTATTTTAGCTTCAAGGTGTATTGAGCTTTATGACGAAGAAACGCAAAAAGATCTCAGTGAAATTGGAATTTTTACTTTACCATTTCTGAACCCTTCTAAAAATTCTTCAAAGGAGGCAATGGGTAATATAAAAAACGCAGTTTTTGAAATTTTAAAAAGAAAAAAATTTCCCGTAATCTTGGGCGGGGAACACTTAATTACTTTTGGAACGGTTTTGGCTTTTGAGAAATTTTTTGGAAAAAATTTTTCAGTTTTGCAATTTGATGCTCATTGTGATCTAAGAAATGAATTTGAAGGAACAAAATACTCACACGCTACTTTTACTAGAAGAATCGTTGGCGATTTAAAAATTAAAGTCTGCCAGGTTGGAATTAGAAGTTTGTCAAAAGAAGAAGCAAAATTTTTAGAAAAGCAGAAATTAGTTAAAACGTTTTTCAAGAAAAATTACAATCTAAAAGAGATTTTAGAATTTTTGGATGAAAAAATTTATTTAACGATTGACCTTGATTGTTTGAATCCTTCAATTATGCCAGCAGTTGGAACTCCAGAACCAGAAGGTTTATTTTTTGAAGAGATGGTTAATTTAATAAAAGAAATTTCAAAAAAGAAAAAAATTTTGGGGTTTGATGTCGTCGAACTTTCTCCAATTCCAGGATTTTTTGCGCCAAATTATATAGCTGCAAAATTGGTTTCAAAAATAATTAATTTGACATTTTTATAAAATAGCTCATACAGGAGTAAAACTTTTATGTCTGGATGGCAAAAGCCACCCTTTATTTTTTTTGAAAAAGTTATAAAATAAAAAGGTGTTATGTCAATAATTGATAAAATTTTTGGCAATGCCAATGAAAAATATCTAAAGAAACTTCAGCCGATTGTTGAGAAGATAAATCAACTTGAACCGGAGCTTGAGAAGTTTTCTGATGAAGAACTGAAAGCCAAAACCCAAGAACTCAAAGAAAAAATAGTGGGAGAGTCGCCCTCCGCCACTTTAGATGAGGTGTTGCCGGAGGCCTTTGCTCTGGTCAGGGAAGCAGCTAAAAGAACTCTTAATCAGCGGCATTTTGACGTTCAGCTTATCGGTGGAATTGTTTTACATCAGGGCAAAATCGCTGAAATGAAAACCGGCGAAGGAAAAACTCTGGCCGCCACTCTGCCTCTTTATTTGAATGCCTTAGAAGGAAAGGGCTGTCATTCGGTGACGGTTAACGATTATCTGGCAAAAAGGGATACGGTCTGGATGGGACAGATCTACCATCTGCTTGGCATATCGGTTGGATGCATAACACATGAGGCAGCATACATATATGATCCAGAATACGGAAAAGAAATTCAAAATTCAAAAGCCGAGCCTCGCCATAGCGAGGCGAGGCGGGAGATGAATGCGAAGCATTCAGCGACCATCAAAATTCAAAATGGTGAAAGAGACGAATTAAGAGATACGGTGGGAGGATTTAAGGTGGTGGAAAGTTATTTGAGGCCGTGTGAGAGGAAGCAAGCTTATGAGGCTGATATTACTTACGGCACGAATAATGAGTTTGGCTTTGATTATTTGCGGGACAATATGGCTTATGATTTGCAGCATCAGGTCCAGCGCCGCCTCAAAGAGGCGAGCCTCGCCTCGCTCGCCTCGCTTTCGCGAGAGCGAAGCGGGCAAAGCGAGGCGGGGGGATTTAACTATGCCATAGTTGACGAAGTTGATTCCATTTTGATTGATGAAGCCAGAACGCCTCTGATTATTTCCGCCCCGGACATGGCCAGCTCCAAATTTTATCAGGAGTTTGCCAGGATTATTCCTAAATTAAGTCCGAAAGAGGACTATGAAATGGATGAGAAAATGAAGGCGGTTACCTTGACCGAAAGCGGAATAAATAAAATAGAGAAAATTTTGGGAATAAAAAACATTTATGAAGAAAAAGGAACGAAATATTTGCGTTATCTGGAGCAATCTTTGAGAGCCCAGGCGATTAATCCGGCTGACGGCAAGCCTTTTTTTGCCCGGGACAGGGAATATGTGGTAAAAGACAACGAAATTATAATTGTTGATGAATTTACGGGGAGATTGATGCCGGGCAGAAGGTGGTCTGGCGGTCTTCATCAGGCCATTGAAGCCAAAGAAGGAGTAAAAGTAAATCCTGAATCTTTGACTCTGGCTTCAATCACCTTTCAGAATTATTTCAGAATGTACCGGAAATTAGCCGGCATGACGGGAACCGCAGCCACTTCGGCCGAAGAGTTTGACAAGGTTTATAAATTGGAAGTGATTATTGTGCCGACAAACAAGCCGATGATTAGGAAAGATTTGCCGGACAGAATTTATAAAACCGAGAAAGGAAAATTTGAGGCAGTGTTAAGAACGATAAAAGAAAAACATAAAGACGGCCGTCCGGTTCTGGTCGGCACTACTTCCATTGATAAAAATGAGTATCTGGGAAAATTGTTGGCCAGGGAAGGGATTGTTCATCAAATTTTGAACGCCAAGCACCATGAAAAAGAAGGTCAAATTATTGCCCAGGCCGGCCGATTGGGACAGGTGACCATAGCCACCAATATGGCTGGCCGGGGCGTTGATATAATCTTGGGCGGCAATCCGCCTGAGGCTAAAGAGGCAGAAAAAGTCAAAGAATTGGGAGGATTGCACGTCATTGGCACGGAGCGCCATGAGGCGAGAAGAATTGACAATCAGCTGCGGGGAAGAACGGGCCGGCAGGGGGATGCCGGCTCCTCTCAATTTTTTGTTTCTTTGGAGGACGGTTTGATGAGAATTTTTGCTTCAGACAAAATAAAATCTTTGATGACGGCTTTGAAAATTCCCGAAGACCAGCCGATTGAAGCAAATTTGGTTTCCGGCGCCATTGAATCCGCCCAGGCAAAAATTGAAGGGATGAATTTTGATTTAAGAAAGCATATTTTAGAATATGACGATGTGATGAACAAGCATAGAGAAATTTTTTATAAAAAAAGAAAGGAGATACTTGAGAAATCCGAAATGAAGGGCGAAAACAGTTTAAGAAATTACATTTTAAATATAATAAAAAAACACGGCTACAAAGAAGAAGATTATAAAAAAAAAGAAAAAGAAATTGGTCAGGAAAGAATGAGGCAGGTGGAAAAAGTTGTTGCCTTAAGAATTTTAGACATGCTTTGGCTGGAGCATCTGGAGAATATGGATTATTTGAGGGACTCGGTCAGGTTGAGGGCTTACGGCCAGAGAGATCCTTTGGTTGAATATAAATCAGAAGGCCATAAAATGTTTCAGGAATTGTTGAGCAGAATAGAGATGGGCCTTGCCAATACTATTTTTAAAGTTGGCTTAACAGAGCAGCCCCAGCGGCCCCAGCCGGTTGAGGTTTCAGGAACCGGCTTGCCTGCCAGAACTAAAAAAGTGAAAGTCGGCAGAAACGATCCCTGCCCCTGCGGTAAAAAAAATCCGGCTAACGGCCAGCCGATAAAATACAAAAAGTGCTGCTATCCTAAATTTGGCTAGATATTTATGTTCTTTTTGCCTATTGGTTGTTTAATATTTGTTCTTTTCATTTTATTCTTACCGATTTTATTTATTCTGGGTTATTTTCATATTCTGACCCTTGGTTTTGAAAAACTTGGAATTTCTCCGGCAGCAACCCTGTTACTGCTTCTGGCAATTTTAATCGGCTCCGGCATTAATATTCCTTTAGGCAGAAAAAAGTTGGTCTATATTAAAGAATCAAGATTTTTTGGTTTATGGCGCGTTCCAAAAATTAAAGCTCAAGGCCTGGCCATAAATTTAGGGGGAGCCGTAATTCCAATTTTGCTTTCTTTTTATTTTTTATATCTGACCTGGCTGCAGGGCTTTGAAATAAGACCGATTTTGATAGCTACTGCTTTAATGATTATAGTTTCTAAATTTTTAGCCAGGATTATTCCCGGGGTTGGAATTTCAATGCCTGCTTTAATTCCGCCGCTATTTTCTGCGATTTTCGCTTTAATTTTGGCACCCGATTTTGCTGCTCCTTGCGCTTTTGTAGCCGGAACCATGGGCGTTCTAGTCGGAGCCGATATTTTAAATTTGAAAAAAGCTCAGAAATATGGCGGATTTTTATCAGTTGGGGGGGCCGGAGTGTTTGATGGAATATTTTTAGTCGGCATTGTCTCGGCGCTTTTAACCGGCTTCTAAATGTGTTAGGATAAAAAAAATTCTTATGCCTTCAAAAAAGAAAATCTATAGAACAATCTTTTTTATTTTTATTCTAGCTTTTTTTACTGGAAATTTTAGTTATCCTCAATATTTAAATCAGGCAATTGACTATTTTAACAATTTTCAATTTTCAATTTTCAATTTTCAATTAAAAATTCCTTATTTTCCGGACGTTCCTTTTAGGTTAGGATTGGATTTGCAGGGCGGCACCCATTTGGTTTATCAAGCAGATTTATCCAATGTTGAAAGGGAGGATTATAACTCTTCAATGCAGGGTTTAAGAGATGTGATTGAAAGAAGAGTTAATCTTTTTGGCGTTCAAGAGCCAGTGGTTCAGGTCCAGGAAAAAGCGGAGCAGTATCGGTTAATTGTGGAGTTGGCCGGAGTGCAGGATCCGGCTGAAGCCATTAGAATGATTGGCGAGACGCCTTATCTTGAGTTTAAGGAGTTAAGGGACGAAGAAGAGACCCAAATGATTCTTGACAAAAAAGAAGAAATTGAAGGCAAAGACAGGGAAGAAATTTTTCAAATTCCTGACTGGCAGCTGGCCTTTGAAGACCCTTATTTTGAATCAACTTTCCTGACCGGCAAATATTTAAAAAAAGCTGAACTGGGGTTTGACCAGACAACTTACCGACCTTTGGTTTTGCTTGAATTTGACAATGAGGGGGCAAAAATTTTTGAAGAGTTAACCGAAAAAAACATTGGCAGAATTTTAGCCGTATATATTGACAATGTACCAATTTCTCTGCCGACGGTTCAGGAGAAGATTTCCGGAGGAAAAGCTCAAATTACCGGAGATTTTACCATAGAAGAAGCCAGAGCCTTATCCAGAAATTTAAGTGCCGGAGCTTTGCCCGTGCCCATTGTCTTAATATCCCAACAGACGGTCGGGCCAACGCTGGGAGCAATTTCTTTACAAGAATCCTTGAGGGCAGGGATATTGGGATTTTTGGCCGTAGTTATTTTTATGATTATTTTTTACAGGCTACCCGGCATGCTGGCCTCGCTGGCCCTGATTATTTATATCTCTGTAATCCTAACCGTTTTTAAACTCGTTCCCGTGACTCTCACCCTGGCCGGTATGGCCGGTTTTATTCTGTCTATCGGCATGGCGGTTGATGCCAATGTTTTGATTTTTTCAAGAATAAGGGAAGAACTGGCCGGAGGCAAAAATCTCGGTCTGGCAGTTGAGGACGGTTTTAGCCGGGCCTGGCCGTCAATCAGAGACGGCAACATTACCACTTTAATCGTGGCCGTAATCTTGTTTGCTTTTGGCACCAGTTTTATTAAAGGATTTGCCTTAACCTTGAGTTTCGGCATTTTAATCAGCATGTTTTCCGCCATTATTATTAGCAAGAATTTTCTCAGGTGTTTTGTTGAAACAAAACTTGAGAAAATCAGATGGTTATGGTAAAAAACAAAACTTTAATTACCGAAGCTTTAGCTAAGGTAGAAAAGAAGGAATCTTCTTTGATTACTGCAGAGGCGGTAGTCCCCGGCCATCCGGACAAAATTGCCGATATTATTGCTGACGCGGTTTTAGATGCTGTTTTTAAAGACGATAAGTACAGCCGGGTGGCTTGCGAAGTTTTTGTTGGAATGGGCTATGTGGTTGTGGGCGGTGAAATTACCACTAAAACCTGGGTTAATGTTAATAATTTAGTTCGGCAGACGATTAAAGACATCGGCTATGATAAACCTGAATACGGTTTTGATTACCGAACAATAGCTGTTTTAAATACCATTCATGAACAATCTCCGGATATTGCTCGGGGGGTCAGAAAAACAGGGGCTAAAAGACAGGGAGCGGGCGATCAGGGAATTAGCGTGGGTTTTGCCTGCAAAGAAACGCCAGAATTAATGCCCTTGCCTTTTTCTTTAGCCCAGAAATTGGCAATGAGATTA
>Ga0172365_10003359_pt1 | contig 11913 bp, 13 predicted proteins | sample LakKivSesite48cm_FD_114535 | JGI IMG/M metagenome (GOLD analysis project Ga0172365, IMG submission 114535) | Sediment microbial communities from Lake Kivu, Rwanda - Sediment site 48cm | ecosystem: Environmental > Aquatic > Freshwater > Lake > Sediment | place: Rwanda: Western Province, Lake...
GGGAGAGAGTTTACCACTCTATTCCCCACTCGTGCCAAATTCTGTGGGCTTAACTGCAAAATGTATGCGTTCCGCAGAAGGCGTGGAGTACCGCAAATTAAACCTGCCAAAGAAACAAAAAGAACTAGTTTATAATCTTTCAACTGAAAATGGCTGTTATTTTGCAGACGGTTTTTTGGTGTCTAATTGTGACTCGCTGAGATATTTTATTTTCAATTACTTGCATGAAAATCAACAACAAATATATATCCCCGAAACTATCGGTTTTGGAGGAGCTAAAATTGGAGGTTACAATGTCTAAACAAGTAGTGTTAATCACCGGCGCTGGTGGCAGTTTAGGGAGAGAACTGGTTAAGTATCTCCACGAGAGTTATCAGATAATTGGGATGGATAATAACGAGTGGGCTTGTGCCACACTACAAAACGAATATCATGACATAAAAGTCTTAATGAAAGACTTTGATAAATGGAGGTTTGACCAAGATCCTTGTAATATATTGGTTCACTGTGCTGCCTATAAGCATGTCAATTTATGTGAGGACAACCCCCACGACTGCATCGAAAACAATATAATTAAAACAGGAAAACTATTCGCTGAAGCATTTAAAAACAATGTTGATATACTTTTCATCTCATCAGACAAAGCCGTTGAGCCGTGTAATACTTACGGCTTCTCAAAGGCGATTGGTGAAAAACTTTGCAAGCACTACAACGGCTCTATTGCTAGATCAGGTAACTTTTTGGGGTCATCAGGTTCGGTTATCCCTATCTGGGAGCAGTGTATAGCAGAGGGTAAACCTTTACCGATCACAGACCCTAAGATGACTAGATATGTAATAGAACTACCTGACGCTGCTAGGCAGATATGGTCGGAATTTTTGTTAGGTAAAAAACTAATTATCCCCAATATGGAGAAGCTTACACTAAACGAGCTTAAATTAAGAGTCTTACACAAACACAACCTTAATGATGATTATCCATCAAAGATTATCGGTCCGAGGCCTGGCGAGAAGATGAGCGAGAAATTAACATGGGAAGGAGAACATGAACTTAAATGACTATGTAAGAGGGTGGATTATAGGGGACTTTGACCCTAGTGTACTAAAAACAAAAGAACTTGATTTCGGTGTGATGTTTTATGAGGCGGGAGAGGAACACACACCTCACTATCACAAGACATGTACGGAGTACATCGTGTTTGTCAGCGGAAGACACAGAATAACTGGCGCTATCACCAAAGAATACTCTAAGGGTGATATTTGTATTATTGAGCCTTATGAGAAGACTGGATATAAGTGTTTGGAGTCAGGGGCTTTGGCGGTCGTGAAAGTCCCCTCAGGGAAAGGAGATAAATATGAAGATTAACATCTTAATACCGATGGCTGGTATCGGTAGTCGTTTCAAGACTGCTGGGTATGTGGATCACAAACCGCTAATCGAAGTCGCCGGTGTTCCAATGATTCAGAGGGTCATCAGAAACCTGACCCCAAGATATAGGGATTATCAGTTTGTATTCGTTACCCTATCAGCGATGACCGATGAGAGACTCTCAAACATTCTCCGGAACCAAAGAGGCGTCATCATTGAACTACCCTATCTGACTGATGGGGCGGTGCAGTCGGCTCTCAAAGCTGAAAACCTGATAAACACCGATGAGCCACTACTGCTCTCATCTTGCGATCAGTTGGTGGACATCCCGATTGACGACTTCATTGATGCCTGCTGGAAGTACGATGGCGGGATTCTAACCCACCCGCAGAAAGACGGACACTTCAGCTTCAGCTCCATCGACAAAGATGGCTTCGTGACCGAAGTAGCCGAGAGAAAACCGATCTCGATTCACGCTAACATTGGTCAATTCTTCTTCAAGCGAGGCTCAGAATTCGTGTCGGCAGCCAAGCAGATGATGGCTGAAGACTACCGAGTCAACGGAGAGTATTACAACGCTCCAGTATTCAACTGGCTGATCAGAGATGGCAAGAAGATTGTCATCCACGAGATCACGCAAGAACAAACTCACATTCTGGGGACACCAGAGGAGCTAGAGAAGTACCTACGGGGCGAGTAGTTTCCGCCACTAATTTACAATTAACCTAAAAAATATGATCACACAAAAACAATTAGATGAATTAGTTAGGAAATGGGGCGAACCCAACTTAATACCACAATATAGGCGACCCACTTGTGCCAACTGTGGCAAAACTATGTACTTTGGTATGTGGCACTGTTTTATAAAAGAGTATGGATATAAAAGAGAGGTGCACTTATGCAAAAGATGCGGGAAGAAATACAACTTAAAGTAATAATTTTTAGCTACAACAGACCAGCACAACTTGACTTATGTTTAAGGTCAATTAAACGCTTCACTGACTTCAAAGATATTTATGTTACCTATATGTACGAACCCTCGTATAAAGAAGGCTACAAGCGTGTTATCAAGGAAAACCCTGATATTAGGTTTGAGTATCGCAAAAAGAACCTCAAAAAATATGTTATGCGAGAGCTTACCGGCAAATATGTGATGTTCTGCCCTGATGATGATGTCTTTATCGGTAAGGTTTCACGCAGAGATAAACAATTTAGACAATTTGAGAACAACAAAGATATTCTGTGTTTCTCATTGCGACTTGGAAGAAACTGCAACTATTGTTTCGACAGAGATATACCAGTTAAGGTCCCTAAAATGCGATATGGGACTTGGAAGTGGCGAGAAAATATCCTTGATTGGGGATATCCAATGTCATGCTCGTGTACTGTCTTTAGAACCGATGAAATTAGGGAGGTATTGGAGCGAATAGACTTTATTATCCCATCTCACATAGAAGCTCAGATGTGGCTAACTCCGATAGATAAGCCGTTAATGATGTGTTACAAGAGGCAAAAGGTTTTAGAGTGTCCAATCAACACAGTTCAGTTTGAGTTCTTGAATAACAGAACCGGTGATGTCGGGACAAAATACCTGAATAACGAGTTTATGGCAGGCAAGCGAATTGACTTGGACTATATCGCCAAACAAAAGTTTAATAGCCCTCAACAATTAGTAGATATACGAATGAAAGGATAATCATATACCAAGTAGTTAATAAATTTGAGAAAGAAATAGCCAAATATGCTGGTTCTAAGTATGCCTGTGTTGTAGATTCGGCAACTAACGCACTTCTTCTTTGTTGCGATTATTTTAAAGTTAAAGAAGTTACTATTCCACACAAAACTTATGTATCAGTTCCACAAGTAATTATTCGTGCAGGCGGAAAGGTAAAGTTTGACAAAAGAAATTGGCAAAGAAAGGGATTATATCAGCTAAAACCATATCCAATATGGGATTCGGCAAGGCTATGCACTTCAAATATGCATCAGAGCGGGCAGTTTGAGTGTCTATCACTTCATTGGGGTAAAACCTTTAACCTGGGGCAAGGAGGAGTGATAATTCACGACTCTAAAAAAGCTCAAAACTGGTTTATAAAAGCTAGGTGGGACGGCAGAACGCCTGGAGTTAAGCCGAAAGACGATGTTATATCGTTTATCGGATGGCACTGTCTAATGAGCCCGAAAGATGCCGCTGATGCCCTTGTGAGGTTACATTTTCTGCCAAAACACAATAGACCACTACCTGTAGAGAAAAATTATGCAGATTTATCTAAATTTCCAATATTCAAATGAAAAAATTACTTTTATTACAAATAAAGCACTCACGAACCGAGGTTAATACCAATTGGAAAGTAAACGCTCTTGAATATCTCGAACCGCACATACAATACTTTGCCAAAAGATATCAGTACAAAGATATGAGTTTTGACGACTATTATCAAGAACTGGTTTCTCATATTTGGGACAAAATGGATAAATTTGACCCCGAAGGCAAGGCAAAAATCGAAACTTGGGCTTCTGTTGTTATGAGGAATAAGTGCATATCAATTTGGAGAAAAAGAACTGCGAAAAAGCGTATTGGTGATTTGCGTGTATATGGTTGATGGACAAAACTATTTCTCGCTATCAAACAGAATACAAGAAATGGCTTATGATATTGGACAAGTATCATAGGTTTCGTTTTGATAGGAACTGGCAACAATATACAGCTTGGTCTAACACAAAGGGGACTGAGTCAAAAATCTCTGACCCTATCGCTCCTGAACTTGTAGAGCGTGTGATTCAGAAGTTATTTGAAAGGCAACCCGTTTTCTACTCATACGCTAAGGGTAAGCAGATACCGAAACAAATAACTAATATCATATCGGCAATTCCATCATATTATTGGGATTGTCCCGAAAGAAAACAGTCTACTGGATCAATGAAAGCTAAACTAAAAATGGTTAGCAGAGAATTTTGTGTTACTGGTAATGTTGCGACTGAAACATATTACAACTCTGATTCTGAAACACCTGATTTCAGAAATATACCTATTGAAGATGTTATTTTTGACCCAACCGGTTCGCTTAAATCCTCATCAAGATATTACATCAAGCAATATGTGTCTCCCGATTATGTTAAAAGAATGATGGAAAATGACGATAGCGACTGGGACAAAGCTGTTGTCAACAAAGTATTAAATAAATACAAAGACCGAGATAAAGAAACCAATCAGTCGCTAAGAAACGACCCGACAGCATCAAGAATTAACCGATCTGGCGATGTTGTCTATTCACCTGTTGTAAATGATATTGAGCTTATTACTATATGGGATAAAAAACACTGTACGAGAATACTTGACTGGGAAGGAATAGTCCAAGAGTACGATAACGATATTTTAGACGAAGATCCGCTGGATTTTGCTATGGATATTGAAAAACCGAAAGAGCCATACGCTACCTCACTACTAGATCATATTTCAGGGCTGACAAGAGCCAAAGATATGATAATAAACCAAATTGTCGACTATACCGCTAAAGTGCTAAACCCGCCTCTATTTGCTGATCCAAATTTAGGACCGCTTTCAAAGAGAAGTTTAGTCAACGCTTGGAGGTTGGGCGGAATAGTTTGGGCTACTAGGGGTCAAGCAGAACATCAAACGATGCCAGCACTTTCACCAGTACCATTTGATTTGATGAATTATATTCAACAGCGAGCTGAGAGTGTTTCAGGGGTAGGATCATATTTAGGTGGTGTGCCAAATCAGGTTTCTGACAAAACGAAAGGAACAGCATCAGGTATATCACAAATGCTGGCGATGGCTTCCTCACCAGTGAAAGACCGTCAGATTACATTAGAAGAAGATATTATCGAACCGATTGTCAATAAGTGGCTAAAATACGCCGGTAAGTTAATGGGCGAAGATGAATTTAAGTACATACTAATTACAGGTGAATCACCAAGATGGGTCAAGGTTAGTAAGGGTCTGTTAACAGGAAAAATTAAACTCGATGACCTTGTTCAAGCCGAAATTATGGATATGGAAGAAGCGGCTATAACTGCTGCCGATATGATAGCCCAAAACAAGAATCCGCTAAAAGATTTATTATTTGATGTTGATTGGATAATTAGGGTCGAAGCCGGGTCAATGGCTGAAATAGATAAAAAGCAGGATTTGGAGAACTTTGACACTACAATTCAAATGGCACTGACTTTGCAACAACCGCTGGATATGAAAAAAGTTTGGATTGAAAGAGCACAACGATCAGGCATAAAAGACCCAGAAACTTATTTAATGGAGGTACAAAATGGAATTGGACAAACAGGACAAGGAATTGGAGCGAATCAGCCATCGATTGGCGGAGTTGGACAAATTGGAGCCGTTCCGAATATGGCGTGATGAAGTAGTAAAACCGATACTTGAGCAAATAGATCAAGAGAAGAAGAAATGCTTGGAGTATTCGGAAGGTAATTTAAAAGCCCTTATTATGTACGAGAATTTAATCAAAGAGTTGTTTATCAATGTCTTTGAGGAGTCGAGAATTATTAGGGAGCAAAAAGACAAAATTATTTAGTCATAGATTGCAGGGAGTTGCCTTATGGCACGGTTTTCAGACCGCCTCCGGCTCCTTGCATCTATAACTAAATAATGGGACACGGCGCAAGCCCCCCAAAGGAGTTTTATGGACACAGAGAACACCCCCCAAGAACCTTTAGCTGAGGAAACAGGGGCTCAAAGTGAACAGGTTGTCGAACCCGAAGAATCGACTGATTCCCCCGCTGCTGCTGCGGAAACGGAAGAGAAGATTTACGCAGGCAAATACAGGTCCATAGATGAACTTGAACGAGCCTATGTAGAATCGCAGTCAAAGATGACTCTATTAGCTCAGGAAAAAGCGAATCTTGAGAGAATGAGGCGTCAAGAGCCAGTAAATGAGGCTACCGCTGAGGATATTCCCCAACTTGACCCGACAGTTGTCCCAGCCCTTGATAGTTGGCTGTCAAATCGTTTCGAGGATATGTATGCGAGACGAAGAGAAATTGACAAAGCCAAAGAGTTTGAAAAAACACATGCGGATGATTTAAAAGATCCGTTTGTCCGAGCTAGAACTCGTGACCTCATCATTGAGGCTAACGCCATAGGTGAGTATGTAGATCAAACTGAGGCTTTGCAAAAAGCTAAAAAGGAGCTTGAACAACGATATACCCCACAGGTAAAAGAAGCAAAGGAAAAAGGGTTTCAAGAAGGACACGAACTTGCCAAAGCAAAAACACAAGCTGGTGCGGTCGGTGAATCTAAACACAGAGAGAAGATCGATCCTTCTAAATTATCCGCCGCCGAGTTTGCTGAGTATTACAACATCCCTCGCACATAACATCTTGGAGGAGATTAAGTCGAGTTATGCAGAGGACAATATAAGGAGTTACTATGGCTGATTACACAGGTACAGCTGATCTCGCAGGTGCAGTGCCAACATTTTATGGCAAGTCATTTTTAGAGAGATTACTTCCACAAGTTCGCATGATGGAATATGTGGATAAAGCTCCGCTTCCAGAGAACAATGGAACGGTAGTCTATTTCCCACGAATGACCACGCCTTCAACAACTGTTTCTGCTTCCAGAATCCAGTATTCTGCTGGTAGAGAACCAATTACTCCAGGGCATATCGTTTCCACACAGGTTTCGGCTACCCTTGAGAAATATGGTTATGCTGTTGCGGTACAAGATGTTACACAGCTTGCTGCGATCACAGGTACAATCACTGAGGTAACCAACAATATGGCTGACCAGGCTGCTCAGGTTCTTGACACAAGAATTATTGAGGAAGCCTACGGATCATCTTCAAAAGCTGTTCCGGCAAATATTCATTTCTCCGCTTCTTTAGTCAATACTGTTAGCGGTGAAGATTTGGGCACAACCAATACTGTTGCAATTTCGTCTTACTTTACAACTGTTGATGATGCTTCATATAAGATAACCGCTGCTACAATTCGTAAAGTCGTTAAAAGGTTGAAGGCTCGCAATGTCCTTCCACGAGACGATGGTTACTATGCTTTCATTTGTCATTCAGACACGGCTATGCAACTTCAGGCAGATACTACATGGCAGGCTACCTATCAGTACACTGATCCTGAGAATATGAGAAAAGGTGTCGCTGGCACATATGGCGGAGTAAAGGTCCAGATTGATAACAATATCAAATCTTCGGCTCTTGGCTCTGGTGGTGCTACCGTTTACTACTCTCTGTTGTTGGGTAAAGGTTCTATGGGCGTTACCGAGCTTAATAGTGTCAAATACTACACAGCTGCGGGCGGAGCTTCAAAATACGATCCGATTGATGAGTTTATTACCGTTGGTTGGAAAGCTTTGATGGTTCCGGCTGTCTTGAATCTATCTGCAGGGCTAGTTGTTATGACCACAGATGCTTAGTTGATTGTTTTGCTTCAACGCTTTGGAGGAGCGTTGAGCAAAGTAATTAATACGGAGGTTAAATGAAATCGAAGAACCCTTTTCAGAAGGAGCAAAAGTTGTTCTCAATTATTTCTCCTTGCTACAAGGATGATTGGAAACACTTGACTAAAGTCGCAAATTCTCTTAATGAACAAGAGTACAGGACTTTTGAGTGGATTGTAGTTTTCGATGGTAAAAACAAGCGTGGCGATAAGGAGATGAAAAAACTCCGATCAAAGTATGCTTGGAGAATAGACTATTACACTATTGAACACGCAGGAGCTCCAGCCGCTAGAAACTTTGGACAAACTAAAGCCAAAGGTGACTTTTATGTCTTTTTAGACTCAGACAAGTATTTGTACTCCGAAACTCTAAGGATGTGGTCTAACGCTTTTGAAAACCCTAAGATAAACCGAGTATGGGGGCTGTACGATATTATTACTCCTGACGGACCACAGGGGGGATTTGGCACAGCATTAACATTTCCAAATGGTAAGGTCTGGTATCCGTCATTTAAGTATTCAAACTACTGTGATTCTACTTTCCCAATTAGGGCGACAGCATATATTCCATGGGATGAATCAATAAAGTCCTTGCAGGACTGGGACTGGGCGATAAGACAGCTTAAAAGAACTGATTTTAGGGGCGATGACTTTGAATATATCCCGCACTCGTTTTTTGCCGGTGAAAATGTCCACGAAGGTGGGATATCACAAGACTCACATAGAAACTGGATTGAGAGAACCAACACCGTAAGAAACAAAAACGGTATTCCTAAGTCTGATATTTGTGTAGTTTCACTAGGCGCTGCTCATCATGGCTATCATATAGCTGAAAAATTAGGAGCTGATTATTTACCAATGCCATCATATAAGCCACACACCTACAAACTAATCTACCTAATTGGTTTCTATACCAAGGAAGACCCGAATAATCCGATAACTACAAGAGCACATATGATGGTATTTAACGACACTCAAGCCAAAAAGGTTATTCACTGGATTGGTACAGATGTCATACACTTAAGATGGAATTGCTCATTTGAGAAAATTAAAGCCATCAAAAACTGGATTAAAAAAGAAAAGATTGTCAACCTATCAGAAATTGACTTTATCCAGAAAGAGCTTAAAGAGGTCGGAGTTAAAACTAAAGTCGTGCCAATTCCACCGAAAGAACTCAACGATCCTATGCCACTACCAAAAAAATTCACTGTAGCCATCTACGACAATTCACAGAACCCGATGTATAATACCGTTTTGATGGAAGCTGTTGTCAAAGCGATGCCTGATATTCAATTCTACTTCTTTGGCGATGAACCGAGTAAGGGGAAGAAGGGCAAGAACTTTGAATACTTGGGATATGTCAATATGAAAGACTGGATGCCTAAGTTTTCTTGTAATTTAAGAGTTTCGGTTCACGATGGACTACCATTGCTTCCAATCGAGTTTCTAACCGCAGGCAGGCAGGTAGTCACCAATGTTAACCTAAAGGGAGTTATCAAGGTAGAGGACAATATGAAAAGTATCATAGAGGGAATAAGAAAAGCTCAAAAGAGCGGACTAAACCCGAAGTGGGGCAGATATTGGAAAAGAGAACTAAACTTCAATAAATATATTAAAAGAATTAGAAAACTAATATAGGAGGTCAAAATGATAAGTGTATGTATTCCGACATTTAATGGCACGGAGTATCTTGCGGCTTGCATTGATTCTTGCTTGAACCAGAGTTATAAAAATTTTGAAGTAGTGGTTGTTAATGATGGTTCTACTGATTCAACTCAGGATATTATTGACTATTACGAAAAAGAATCTCCACGAATCAGGGGTATTAAAATACAGCACTCCGGAATATCGGTTGCCAGACAAACCGCAGTAGATAATTCCAAAGGCAAGTATATTGCTATTATGGACACTGACTGTCAAATGGATCCCGATAGACTTAAGGTTGAGCGAAAGGCGATAGAAAAAGTAGACATAGTCTATTCAGGATTTTATACTACCCTGAAAAGCAAACAAATAGGTATGACTATCCCGGAGGATATCGGAGGCAAGACCTATAAGGATATATTAGATCGCAAACACCCAAACTCTTATCAAATAGTACCTAACTTCACAGTTTTAGCTAAAAAAGAGTGCTTTAAAAATGTATACAGACCAGAGTACAAAGTAAATGATGATCTGATAATGGTTCTCAAATGGCTTGAGAGAGGATATAAGTTTAAGTTGGTTAAAAAACCCTTAGTAATGCACTTCGACACTGGATATAATGTTTCAAACGCAAGATATGAGGAGGTACACGATATTACCGAGAAGATCAGGAAGGAGTACAAAATATGAAAATAACTGGACTTATTCGTCAGGATTCTGCCGTTGGATTTTATCGTCTAGTACAACCGATGAGGTTTCTAAAAAGAAAGGGGAACGATTGTCGAATGACCTTTTTCTCAGGTGATAATGTCTACGGTGAGAACTCCCACGGTCATCTAGTCGTCAACGAACAACTCTTGGCTAAAATATCTAAAGATGCTGATATTATCTGGTCAAATTTCACTGCCAACAAAGATGATATGGCTAGAATGCTTGATATTCGCAAATGGACAGGGGGGAAACTAATAATTGATATAGATGACAATCTTTATAATGCTTCAAGAGATAATCCTGGTGAATTAGCCAAAAAATATCGCAAGGAAATTGAACTTTCACTTAAAATCGCTGATGGTCTAACAGTATCTGTACCGAATCTTAAAAAACTCTATGAACCGATGAATAAAAATATTTATATTAAACCAAATGGGATTGACATCAAACTATATCGTAGAAATTTAAAACCTCACAAGGGTATTAGAATTGGTTGGGAGGGGGCTTACGGGCACAGAGCTGATTTAGAATTAGTTTATCCCGCTATCAAGCAACTAATAAAAGACTATGGAATTACCTTTGTTGTCTTTGGTACTTCACCAAAGCATGGGTTAAAGGAGCCTGACTTTCCTGTTGAATTTCACGACTGGGTTGGGTTTTCAAAGTATCAGAAAAAACTAGCATCACTTCAGCTAGATATAGCGGTATCGCCCTTAATTGACTCATCATATAACCGATGCAAGTCTAATTTGAGAATACTAGATAACTCGGCTCTGCATATACCTGTTGTTGCTTCACCTGTCGAGAACCTAAAAGGGCTTCCCTGCCTATATGCTTCAAATAACTGGGAGTGGTACAACCAGCTTGAAAAACTAATATTAGACAGAAAAGAGCGTAAAAAACACGGTGAATTACAATATGACTTTATTAAAGAGAACTTTAGTGAGGATAAATTAGTAAAACCCCTCTTAAAGTGGTTTTCTACCCTTGAAAGACGAACCGACCTAGATCCTAACTTTCAAAGACGGTAGCGTTTGCGTGTATATGGTTGATGAAAACATTTGGTGATGTACAGCAACGCTATAACTACTTAATCGGCGAATCAACTTCAACAGCTGATGATGCCGGTAAATCCCACATTAACTGGGCAATTTTAGATATTGTCAACAGATACCCGTTTAATTGGAATATCGCAACAGCCGATTTGACTTTAAGTGCAGGTGTCGCATCGCTTCCGGCAGATTATAACGCCAACTACAAACTAAAAGATGCAAGAATAGTTACTTCAAGCGGCGCAGATGACGACAATGTATTTACTATGATTGATGTTTCTGAAAGAGACCAATATACCGAATCTGATTATGTTTATTGGATAACCTATAACTCACTAGCAAACGAATATACCTTTAATTCGCCTACTAGATCTGGAACAGTGCCTATTTACTATTATTTTGTTCCTAGCGAACTTTCCAGCACGGCTGACTACTGTATCGTTCCTGACGCTGAATCAGTAGCTTATCTGGCAGCAGCTAAAAACTGGGTTGGAGATGAGAGAAATACACAGCTCCAACTCGACTATATTGCCGAAGCCGACAAACGAATAGAGTGTATGAGAATAAATAATTTAGCTATTGACCCAATAACTGGAATTAACTTAAAATCATCTCTCGACTTAATTGGAGTAAATAATAAAGATGGCTACCTTTTTAACAATCAGAAAAAGAGTTAATCACCTAATTGGTGAAACTAACTACAATA
>Ga0172365_10003361_pt1 | contig 11910 bp, 7 predicted proteins | sample LakKivSesite48cm_FD_114535 | JGI IMG/M metagenome (GOLD analysis project Ga0172365, IMG submission 114535) | Sediment microbial communities from Lake Kivu, Rwanda - Sediment site 48cm | ecosystem: Environmental > Aquatic > Freshwater > Lake > Sediment | place: Rwanda: Western Province, Lake Kivu...
TCCGCAACGCCTGGAAGTGGTTCAGGCATTGTCGCAGGCCGGGTTTTGCTGCAAGGGCGCAGCAACCATTGGGGCACGCTTGTCTCTGTGGGCGGACATAGTGCTGTGACCGGCGAAGATGGCAGTTTTCGCATTGAGGGAGTACCTGCAGGGATGCATGAATTGGACGCCCAAATGCCTGGTTATCTTCGGTATCGGTACCTTGCTTTGGTAGTTCACAGGGATGAGAGAGTCATACTACCAGATGTTCTTTTGCGTGCCGGCGATATCAACGGTGACGATGTGGTTAACCTTTTCGACCTGGTAGCTGTCGCTATCCGCTACGGCGCGCAGGTACCAGGCGGTACCCCAGAAGATGTGAATGGGGACAGAGAAGTAAACCTTTTCGACTTGGTTCTGGTGAGCACTAACTACGGGGCAACTCGTTCGGGTATGTAGCAGGAAGATTGAGAACACGCTGGAGTGCATGACCCGCACGCTGGCGCGGAGAATTCACTGGGGATAATCGCATTGGCAATACCGCAAAGCCCAACTGGAAAACACCAAACCAACGATAAGCCAAAAAGAACAGGGAGGCATAGAGGAATGAACAAAGGGGGCGGCATCTACTTACTGATCGGACTGCTTCTACTTTTCCTGATTCTTGATGTAGGCCTGGCAACCTGGTTGCTCACGCCACCGCTCACGCGTAGGTATGTGGTGCAGCCTGGCGAGACGTTGGCAGACATCGCCGATAAGTACAAAGTGCATGAACAGGTGATTTTGCAGAACAACGACTTGCGCCCTGGCAATCTGGTACAACCTGGCCAGGTATTGTTTGTCCCTATGGCGCCTCTGGTGCCTTTCCTGGAGTGGAAACTGCAACTCGTAGGCCTGGCTGGAACTCTGATAGGAGTGTTAATCGGCTTTTGGCTATCTAATCTGAGTGGACTGCTGCCAAAGGGGTTCAGTGGACGAGTCTTCGGCACTTCACTGGCAGTAGCAGTTATCAGTTATGTGATGATCCAGACAAGCAGCAACGCAGTGTCTGTGACCGTCACTCCACTGTTCGTCCTCAGCTCGATCAGGGATGGTTTTGCCTGGAGCACGAGCGTGCCGCTGCTGGCCAGAGCTCTGGGCTTCGCTCCAAGCCAGACTTTGTCGGGTTAAACCAACTATACGGCCGTTGTCAGAGGCGAATTGGGATAGGATGCTATCCAATCAGGGAATTGGATCATATGCGCCAAATTGCCGCGCATAACGCGACATGGCTCGCACACGTTCAGGATCAGTGCCTGGACTCAGCTCGCCGCCTGTCGAGAAGACAAACCCTCCCCCAACCTTGCCCGCCTCGATAATACGCTTTGACTCTGCTTCGAATTGTGCAGCACTGCCGCGCAGGACCACACCTAAAGGGTCAAGATTCCCCATTAGCGCGATGCGCGACCCTATTTTGGCCTTGGCCAGTTCAATAGGTACATGAGGGCCGAAGTGTAGGATATCCATACCGCATTCAGGCAACACCTCAACCAGGTGCGCCGCATCACCATCGTTGTGCAGAAACTTGACCGCTCCAGAAAATGCCTCGAATAGGCGCCGGTGATAAGGAGCTACAAACTCCACATAGTGTTCTGGACTCAGCATGGAAGGCAAGTCCTCGGCTAACATCACCCACACTGGTGGGCCGAATTCTTTAGCCAGTGAGTGAGCGCCTACCAAGCTAGCTTCGGTAAACAGATCCATCGCGGCATGTACAAAGCTGGGATCAGTGTAGATACGTGCGAACCATTCCGTTCCCAGGTTCGAAGCCAGCCGATCAAAAGGGTTTTCGAAGCGGACTAGCCCCTTGACGTAGCCGAAACGTTCAACCAGTTCTGTCGGCACGTTCTCGTAGTACCACTGAATGATCTGCAGGGTGAGCAGATGCTCAGGGCAGGAAGAGGGATCAGGAATCCGTATCTGTGCCAGCTCACGTGCGCTGTACAAACGCCCCACCCGCAGCCAGTCTTCTGGGCGTTCGTAATAGGCATCGCGATTGTCCACCTGGCGCAACATATTCAGATGCAGAGCCGCACAAGGGGTAATGACAAACAACAGGGGCTGATCGGGAAATAGCTCTGCACCACGTACAAGCATCTCTAACTTGGCTTCTGGCTCATCTGGATCGGAGATGCCAAGCAGAGGAGCTAGGTAGAAATCCGAAATGGCCCCGACAACCGGTACATAGTCCACTGGCTCATGGCGTGCTGCGGCCAGAAAACGAGAGAATGGTGTGAACGGCATGGGGAATGGTTCAGCTAACACCTACTTGGGCATCGTGTGACGCATCACCCGCAATGCCTGTTCAATATCCGCGCGTGCGATGCCATAGTGGGTCACTGCTCGCAGACGACTGGGCCCAAGTGCCAGGATCAAGACACCTTGTTCTTGGAGTGCGGTCACGAATTGCTCGGCGGTCATGCGGCGGTTCAGAAAACTGAAGAAAACAATGTTGGTCTGCACGGTATCGGGGTTTAGACTCAAGCCTGGGATCTCAGCGATGCCTTGGGCAAGTATCCGAGCGTTCTCGTGATCTTCTTGCAGCCTTTCCACCATTTGTTCCAGCGCCACAATGCCGGCTGCCGCAAGCACTCCTGCCTGTCGCATGCCACCCCCGACCATCTTCCGCATACGGCGGGCACGCTCGACGAATCCGGCACTGCCACAGAGCAACGATCCGACCGGAGCACTCAGGCCCTTGGACAGACAGAACGTGACCGAGTCCGCAGGCGCCGCCAACTCGCGAGCTTGCACCCCCAAGGCAATGGCGGCATTGAAAATGCGAGCACCATCCAGATGAAGCGCCAGGCCGTGCCGATGAGCGAGGTCAGCTACGGACGCCGTGTAAGGTGCATCCAGTACTGCCCCTCCACAGTAATTGTGCGTATTCTCGAGACAAACAAGTTTGAGCCGGGGATGATGGACATCCTCAGATGGAATGGCTTCTTCAATCGCACGCAAATCGAGAGTGCCATCCGGTTGGTTAGGAACCTGCCGCAGGTATACACCTCCCAACGCAGATGATCCTCCTCCCTCATTCAGCAGAATGTGCGACCCATCACCTAATATAACCCCATCACCACGACCGCAATGGGTCAACACGGCTACCAGGTTGCCCATGGTACCGCTGGCCACGAACAGCGCCGCCTCTTTGCCCATCCTTTCCGCGGCCATTTCCTGCAAACGGTTCACGGTGGGGTCTTCACCGAAGACGTCATCGCCCAGCTCGGCACAGTACATAGCCTCGCGCATGGCTGGAGTAGGCAGAGTCACCGTATCACTGCGCAAGTCAATGAGCTTCATAAGACACAACCTCCTAGCAGTTAAAAATGGCAAATGAGCAGGGATCGCCTAGCCGCTATTGGGAGATGACCATACCCTCCGAAGCGTCCTCCTTGATGCACAGACGAAAGTAACCATGCCTTGTCTAGAGCATTGCGTGAGCAGCAAATAGAATCTTAAGCAAAATGGCATTTTGCCCCACTTTTCAAACAACCTCTTATTGATCTACAGGGCACTGTAGCTAACGTTCTGTGCGTTGGCGAGGAGGAGCCGCCACAGATGCTGTTGCCTCATCAAAAGCCTTACCGAGCAAGTTCAGCCCATCCTGCACTTCTTTCACCTTCTCCAGTGCAGGCTGTGCCTTCACAGCATCCTTCAGGTCATCCCGGGCCACGTAGAGTAGACCACGACGCCGTCGAGCCTGCTTGCCCTTAAGCAACTCCAAACCCCGTTGATACTCTCGCAGGGCAAGACCATACTGTCCACTGCACATCATCGCTAGAGCCAGGTCGAACTGGGTGGAGATCATGCTGGCATCAAGGGATAGGGTCTCGATAAAGAGCCGCGCGGCCTCATCAAACTGGCCCAGCCGATAATGACACCAACCCATGAGCCATAGAGTATCCGCATCCATTCCCGCCGCACGTTTTGCCGCTTGCTTGATGACTTGACGATACTTGGTCTTGGCCTTGTCCGCGTAACCGAGCAGGCGAAGCGCCTCAGCGGAGCCTTTGTGCCACGATAGGTTTTCAGGGTCCAACTTGGAGGCAGCTTGGTATGCCTTAGAAGCAGCTTCGTATGCCTGCCGTGCCTCTCCCTGCCCACGTTCGCTTCCCAAGTTCTCCAAAGCCCATCCTTTTGAACCAAAGCTCCAAGCGTCGGATGGATCAAGTTGCGTGGCTTGATCGAGCACCTGGACAGCTTCCTCGTACTCTGCAATGTCGCACAGGAACTGCCCTTTGGCCGCCAGGGCCCAGGCATAGTCCGGGGCCAGAGCCAGAGCTTGATCCAACGCTTGCAGCGCCTCTTCATAGCGGTCTATGGCACCGAGGCTGGCACCTTTGGTCCCCCAGGCCCAGGCATAGTCCGGGGTCACAGACAGAGCCTGATCCAATACTTGCAGCGCCTCCTCATGGCGGCCTAGCATGCGTAGGGCCTCGCCTTTGTTTGCCAGGGCAAAGGCATAGTCCGGGTCTAGGGCCAGGGCTTGATCGAGTACCATTAGTGTCTCTTCATAGCGGCCCAGTGCGCCGAGGACAGCGCCTTTGCTCCCCAAGGCCCACGCATAGTCCGGGGTCACAGACAGAGCCTGATCCAATACTTGCAGCGCCTCCTCGTACCGGTCCAACATGCGAAGCACCTCGCCCTTACTCGCCAAGGCAAAGACATTGTCCGCATCCAACGCCAAGGCCCGATCCAGCACTTGCAACGCCTCCTCATGGCGACCCAGCAAGCGCAAGGCCTCGCCCAATTCGGCATGGACCCAGGCCAAACTAGCGTCGAGCTTCACGGCCCCTTGCAGCGCCTCGACAGCCTCTTCGTTTCGGTTCAGCGCACGCAGGACCTGCCCCTTGCTCGCCAGGGCAAAGGCATAGTGCGGGTCCAGAGCCAGAGCCTGATCCAGCGTCTGCAATGCCTCCTCATGGCGGCCCAACGCGCCAAGGACAGCGCCTTTGGTCCCCAGGGCAAAGGCATAGCCTGGAGTCAAAGCCAGGGCTCGGTCCAATGCCTGCAACGCCTCCTCATAGCGGTTCACATCACGCAAGGCTTCGCCTAGTTCAGCGTGAGCCCAGGCCAGGCCGGGGTCGAGCTTCACGGCCTCTTGCAGCACCTTGATAGCCTCTTCGTTTCCGTTCAACGCACGCAGGACTTGTCCCTTGGTTCCCAGGGCCCAGGCATAGTCTGGGGCCAAAGCCAAGGCCTGATCCAGCGCCTGCAGCGCCTCCTCATAGCGTCGCAGATCACGCAAGGCTTCCCCTAGCTCGGCATGGACCCAGGCCAGACTGGGGTCGAGTTTCACGGCATGTCGCAGCACCTTGACAGCCTCTTCGTTCCGGTTCAAAGCGCCCAGAACCTGCCCTTTAGTCCCCAGGGCCCAGGCATAGTCCGGGGCCAAAGCCAAGGCTTGATCCAGTGCCTGCAGTGCCTCCTCATGGCGGCCCAGATCACCTAAGGCGTCACCTAACTCAGCATAAACCCAGGCCAGGCTCGCGTCAAGCTTCACCGCACCTTGCAGTGCCTCGACAGCCTCTTCGTTCCGGTTCAATGCGCGCAGAACTCGGCCTTTAGTCCCCAGGGCAAAGGCGTAGTCCGGGGCCAAAGCCAAGGCTCGATCCAGTGTCTGCAGCGCCTCCTCGTAGCGGCCTAGTGCACCGAGGACAGCGCCTTTGGTTCCCAAGGCCCAGGCATAGTCCGGGGCCAAAGCCAAGGCTTTATCCAGTGCCTGCAGCGCCTCCTCATGGCGGCCCAGATCACCTAAGGTGTCACCTAACTCAACATAAACCCAGGCCAGGCTCGCGTCAAGCTTCACCGCACCTTGCAGTGCCTCGACAGCCTCTTCGTTCCGGTTTAGCGCGCGCAGGACCTGCCCTTTAGTCCCCAGGGCAAAGGCGTAGTCCGGGGCCAAAGCCAGGGCGCGATCGAGTGCCTGCAACGCCTCCTCATGGCGGCCCAGTGCGCCGAGGGCAGCGCCTTTGGTCGCCAGGGCAAAGGCATAGTCCGGGGCCAAAGCCAGGGCTCGGTCTAGTGCCTGTAGCGCCTCCTTGTGGCGGCCAAACGCACTAAGGACAGCGCCCTTGGTCGCCAAGGCAAAGGCATAGTCCGGGGCCAAAGCCAGGGCTCGGTCTAGTGCCTGTAGCGCCTCCTCGTGGCGGTCCAATATGCGAAGTACCTCACCCTTGCTCCCCAAGGCAAGGAAGTTGTCTGGTTCCACCGCCAAGACCTGATCCAGCGCCTGCAACGCCTCCTCATGGCGACCCATCAAGCGCAAAACCTCACCCAATTCGGCATGGACCCAGGCCAGGCTAGGGTCAAGCTTCACCGCGCCTTGCAGTGCCTCAACAGCCTCTTCGTTTCGATTCAGCGCGCGCAGAACCTGCCCCTTGACTCCCAGTGCCCAGGCATAGTCTGGAGCCAAAGTCAGGGCCCGATCCAGCGCCTGTAGTGCCTCCTCGTAGCGGCCCAGATCGCTTAAGGCCACGCCCATCTCGGCATGGACCCAGGCCAGGCTGGGGTCGAGTTTCACCGCCTGCCGCAGCGCCTTGACAGCTTCTTTGCTCCGATTCAGCCCGCGCAAGACCTGCCCCTTGGTCCCTAGGGCCCAGGCATAGCCCGGGTCCAGGGTTGTGGCGCGGTCCAGTGCTTGCAGCGCCTGCTCATAACGGCCCAGTGCGCCAAGAGTAGCGCCCTTGCCACCCCAAGCCCAGGCATAATCCGGGGCCAAAGCCAAGGCTTGGTCCAGCGCCTGCAGCGCCTCCTCATAGCGGTCCATCAGGCGCAAAACCTCTCCTCTGCCAGCCAGTGTCTCAGGGACATCAGGACTCAAGGCCAGCGCACGTTCGAAGGAAGCCAAGGCCTCTTCCAACCTGCCAACCGACGCCATGGCGATGCCAGCCTCCTGATAAGCCCTCGCTGCCTCAGCGGGCCGTCCTTGGACTTCGATGGTCTTGGCCAGGGCTTGACGGGTCAGTGGGTCATCGGGAGTCAGGTCGAGGGCCTTTCGCAAGAGCTCCTCGGCCTTGCCATACCGACCTTGCTCTTGTAAGTTTATGCCAAGATAGCGGTAGGTTTCTGCCGTAGTGTCCCCCAGGTCAACAGCCTTTTGCAGGATAGCAGTGGCCTCTTCTTTTCGCCCTACCATGTGGAGGGCCACGCCGTAATCGCTGTAGTCCTGGTCTGCTAGACTCCCCTTAGGTAGCCACTCGTCGAACAGGGTAACTGCTCGACCAAAGGCTGTCTGGGCTTCCGCGCTTTGACCCAGCCGTTCGTGGATTCGCCCCAGCAGGGAACACGCTACCGCATACAGCAAAGAGGGCTCGACTGGTTCCAGGCCTTTTTCTTTCCCAGACGTGGTCATCATCCGTTCCAGGCCAGACAGCACTTTCAACAGGGCTGCCTCGGCTTCATTGTAGTGGCCCAGGCAGTACTCGTTCCGGGCGCGATCCAGTTCGGCCCGCAGCGCCGACAGCGTTTCCGCGCCTGCTCCGCGGATGGCTTGCCACTGCCCGGATGGTCGCTCTGTCCTGGATGGCACGGTGGCCTTCAGTTCCTCGTCAGGCCTCTGCTGTGCATCCTCCACGCTCATGGCTCACCCCCTCTTAGCGTATTTGCCGCCATACTTAAACGTGGCGCCTCTACCGGCTCCGCGGACCCCTGAAGCCTTGCGCCGTTCTGCAATGATTGCGGCGCATAACTTGTGGGCGGCCTCCTCGATTCTTTCAGTCCTATCAAGATGTTCAGGTTCATCGAGATATTCAAGACGGCACAGCCATGCCGCGTTCAGTACGTCACGCAGCGTGTTCCGTGGGGACACATCCTGGATATTCAGAAGCTGCCCTTTCTCTAGTTGGTCCTTCCATGTACGGTACCACTCTTCAGCTACCAGCCAACCATAAGCTTTTTCGTCATGGGGATACTTTGCAGCGGGACGAAGCCAGTGCTCAAACTCTGGCCAAATGCCATCAACCAGTTTCTCCAGGCGTTGCGCATCCAGAGCCTGTTGTGCATCCGGTTGCCCCGCTCGCCTGAGCACTTCCTGCCAGTTTTCGCTCAGGCGGACTTTCACACCCTCATAGGGTTCTTCCATACCCGCCGCGTCGTTCATCCGTTGCAGCATGGTGAGCACGACGTGAGCCCGCTTGGCGTCGGCTGGATGCTCATCGTCATCGCGGTAGGCATCCAAAGGATTGAACCTCAGCAGGATAACTGCGCATGCGTAGGCTGGCCCCATGGTGTAGGTAGCGAAAGCATCGGCCAAGTACTCGTTGAGATGACTCTTGGCTCTCTCTATAGTGCTCCCGTTGGCCCAGGCTTCGGCATGCCTACGAGGGAAGCCGCACAGTTTTTCATCCTCACGTATCACAACGTGTCCTAACTCGTGAGCAGTAAAGGGTAGGGTCCAAATCGTCCATTCGGGGAAGCGCAGGCCAATCATACGTGCCAGGGTTTTGATGAGGGTCTCTGGCAAGGCAGGCACAGTAGGAGCGACCCACTGGAGTATCGAAGTACTGTCTTTGACACAGTCGCTTATGAGGTCATCGGCGAGTTGGTATATCCTCTCTTCTAGGCCGCTGTAGCGGAAGGTCAGTCCACCGATGACCTCCAGGCACTCGCCAAAGAATTCCTGACACTGTTTATAAACCTCGGCATAACGGCGCCAGGCTTCCTTTACGTCATCCGTTTGCTCCGCGTACTTTAGCATGTCACGGATTTCTTGGAGCGTCTCCAAGTGTTCTCTGGCCTGATCCATTATAGCTCTATTTAATCCTTCCCATATTGCTATTGCACTCGGCAGTTTCAGTTCCTGCACCGAGTCCCACCATGACGGACCTTCGGCTGCACGTTTAAGGTTTTGTTCTAGTGCAGCCAGGCGTGCATTTAGGATTGAATCAGTCATTCCCAATACCTCCGATCTTGCAACAGAAGTCCACTGCTCGTGCGCCTATCTGTTGCACTCGTGCGCTGTCCCTGCCCTCGAGTTGAATACGGCTCCACCAAGCAGCGTTGAGCACATCGGCCAGTGTATGCTCATCCTTCAATTCTGGCGGTGTGTCTTCGAGCAGTTGCTTCGATAGCCTCTTAGCCCGCAGCCAATCCTCCGCCCTGTACCAGACACCGGAGACTCTGTCGCCTAGCCGAAAATACAGTTCCCGCAACCATTCGTCGAGTTGCTTGATAGTCCCTTTGCCTAGGCGTTCTTCGAAGGGCACTGGCTGCCCCATGACCTCAAGACTTTGCTGCCAAGATTTCCTCAAGTACCCAATGACTCCTTGATATGATCGCTGCACGCCTCCCTCTGCCTCGTCCATCTTGTTCAACACTTCAAGGATCCAGTGGACGCGCTTGGCATCGCTGGGATGGGCCCTTTTGTCCTGGTAAGCAGTCCAGGGGTCAAAGCGTAATAGGATGCACGTGCAGGCGTAAGATGGTCCCAGGGCATAAGTGGCAAAAAAGTCAGCAAAATGCTCATGCAGGAAGGCAACGGCCTGTGAGTCCTGCCCACCCACCTCTGCGAGGAAATCCTGGAAAGGATGGTAATGTTTGCCACTTATTTCCCTCTCCAGCTCGGGCCCCACAAAATGCCCAAACTCATGGGCAGCAACGGGCAGATTCCAAATGCTCACCTCGGGAAAGCGCACGCGGATGATCTCGGCCATATCGGTGATGAACTCTTCCCCGGCCAAGATGGTGAAGCGCCCCCAGGAGATGTTAATTCTACTGCTCAAGTCGTAGAGCAGAGCATCTGCTATTTTGCATAGGCCATTGTCCAGTCCAGATCTGCGTACCAGGGAACCTTGCATTAGGGCCAGACACTCGCGAAAAAGGGGCTCGCATTTCTGGCGGGTGTCTTGGAAGGTATACCAACACTCCTTCAGTGGCTGGGCGTTCTTAACCTCATGCTGCAAGCGATATAAATCTTCCCCGTATCTCTCAAACAGGTCCAAAAAGGGGCCCCTTACACGATAGCGCAGGTCGGGATCAATCTGCTCTACCACTCTTTTGGCACGGTCCAATTCTTGGATCAAAGTTTGAATTCGGGCCATCAAAATGGAACGCGAACGCTCATTCACAGCTAACTTCCTTCAAATCAGCCGGGCCGCGCGCTGCTGATGATCTCTCCCACTCCACGCACCCGCAGCAGAATGCGGCCCCCGTCGGCATAGTCCATGCCAATCAACACCACAGCAGCCAGGATGCCCATGTAGAACGAAGCTGTAAACAGCATCAGTCCAGGGCCTGCCAGGGGTGTCAAGGCCAACAATGTTCCTCCCAGAGTTACGGCTGATGCCATGCCCTTGGCCATCGCCATCTTCTCCTTGAACGTAGTCGCCAGTGGGGCCAGTGCGTTGCTGGCTTGGTCTAAGGCCTCTTGCTGCAACCCTTCTGAACTCAAGATCTTGGCAATGAGCGCTTGGGTCGCCTCGACTCCAAAAGCCCACTTCAGAGCCTGGGCCACGTGTTTGCCCTCCCGTACCTCCTGCCAAATCTGCTCGACCTGGGCCTTGATACGGACTAAAGCCTCGCTGCCCAACAGACGGGTCAGAGTATCAATGGCGCCTTTCAACTTTTCAATGCCCTGGCGAAACAGCCGCCCCACTTTGGGCAGTTCCTTCACCTCAACCCCCAGCTTCGACAGCGCCTCGAGCACCTCTTTTTCGTCAAGTTTTGACAAGGCCGTGACAACGCTCGTCACTACCCCTTGGGCCTCACTTACCAGTATGTCGAGGGTCTCGTTGGAGCGACGCTTGCAGGTCTCGATCGCTGAGGGCAAGTCGGCTGACCGGACGACCTCTGGGCTAGCTGTTTCTTCGGTGAAACCGAAGCGCCCTGGCTTAACCCCTTGGGCTAAGGATTGCTCGATAGCCCGCGTCGTGTTGTCCAACCGAAGAAGGGTTTCATCGAGGAGCCGTGGCTCCGCCTTTTTGCCCGTTTCGCCTAACGCTTGTCCTGCTGCCATCAACACATTGGCCACTTGCAGGTCAGTCAGAACACTGACCAGTACATCTTCTGTCATCCGCTCACGTGTCACTTTATCTGCTTCCGTTGTGGTCTCGAGTTCGGAGAACATAAAGGCACGGTAGCCCATTCCGCCGGTCTCGTGCTGCTGGGCTGTCTGTTCCAGACGACTGATGGCATCTCCTAGCGTCGCCCAGTCCGCACCGAGGGCCTTGCGCAGTTCTCTACCAGCACGAAGCACTGCTTGGGTGTTTTGCAGGTAGTCGCCAGCATAATCGGTAGTCATGAGAGCATTGCTCCTTTCTTTCTACGAATCTAAGGGGGGGTCTTGGGCAAGGGGATTTGACCTAGTACTGGTAGTTACCCAAGCCCTGCAGAGAAGCGAGTCGGTTAACTTCTAGCAGGTTCACCGGGCCTTCTTCGCGGATCGCGCACCTCCTTCCCTAGCCGTCAACTCTCGTCAGCAATGCAAAAGCCCGCTGCACCGTTCGGGTTGAAGCCTCACAGCGATGCCTTAACGGTGGACGGGCCTTGAGCAACCATATCTGCTGCGACGGCGGGCTTCCACCTTGGTCAGCCTCATGGGCTCGGTTGCAGCCGCGAGGTGTTTGCTCGCTGCATTGTTTGTGGTCAACCTTAGTATAATGCAACTTCAAGCGGTAGTCAAAAAACCAAACATCTTTTTCACTTCACCTTTCCAATTGACAGCCTGCTTCAAATGCGGTATCCTGTAAGCGAACAAGGTGCTAGTGGAGTCTCATGGCATGGAAGAGTATCTGCTGCGACAGCGAGATTATTTGCTGAGCATCAGTCGGGCCATGACGGCCCGGCTTGACCTACCCTCTTTGCTACGTTTGATTATCGAGAAGGCAGTAGAAATGCTGCGTGGCGAAGCCGGTCTGATCGCCCTACGGGGGCGCGATGGGGACTTTCACA
>Ga0172365_10003363_pt1 | contig 11906 bp, 9 predicted proteins | sample LakKivSesite48cm_FD_114535 | JGI IMG/M metagenome (GOLD analysis project Ga0172365, IMG submission 114535) | Sediment microbial communities from Lake Kivu, Rwanda - Sediment site 48cm | ecosystem: Environmental > Aquatic > Freshwater > Lake > Sediment | place: Rwanda: Western Province, Lake Kivu...
GTATCCTCTGGGAATCACCAGTCTCGAAGGGACCGTACCAAGTCAAATCGACTCCCCTGAACTTCGGCGTGTCCTTGGTGAAGTAGACGGTTGCGTAGTCCACGGTTCTCAACCTTATCCCGCGAATAGTGCAATTATCAAGGCCATCGTTTCAACCGTCACAGCTCTAACTAGGGCAGATATCAGTACCAAGAACATCAGCGATGGAATTGAAAGGAAGACGTCAGTGAGTACTCTGAGTGTGTCATCTAGGATGCCACCATAGTATCCGCTGACGAACCCAATCACAGCACCGGCGGCTGTTCCTATGGCAGCAGCTATCAGACCTATCTCGAGAGAGTTCAGGGTAGCCACGAAAAGCTGAGCTAGAATATCCCTACCGAGGACATCCGTCCCAAGTAAGTGATCCAAACTCGGAGGTAACGCGGGCGAGGAGTTTCCAACGCGAAAAAGGTTGGGCGGGGACAAGAACCATCCGAGCAAGGGTATTACAACCAGAACCGCAAACATGGCAAAACCAGTGCTAAAGTTGCGGTTGCTGAAGGGTCCTCTCAGGAAACTCGTCAGTCTACCCGCAAGTCTCCCGGGTGCCGCGTTCTTCAGCCTCATTCGCCTCCGTATCTAATTCGGGGGTCTATCAGGGGATAGATCATCTCAATTGCGAAGTTGGCAGTTGCAACCGCCATGACTATTATCAACACAGTTCCCTGTATTAGCGGATAATCAAGAGTTGTGATTGCTTCGGTTGTCAAAGACCCAATGCCGGGGTAGGCAAACACGACTTCCGTTATGAGTGCCCCACCAACTATGCGACTTAGGGAAATGGCTAGGCCAGTGACCTGAGGCAGAATGCCATTTCTGAAGGCGTATCTCCATAGAATCTGACCCTCTGGCAGACCCTTAGCCTCTGCCATCAAAAGGAAGTCTTCCCCCTTGATCGTCGTTATCATTGACCTCATGCTTAGGAACCACCATCCAAGGGATGACAGAATGATCGTTGATGCGGGAAGAATTGAGTGTTGCACAACGTCCGTGGCGAAATCCAAGGTGAATGCAGGCACTAATCCGGCAGTGTAGCCCCCTGAAGCTGGCAACACTCTCAACGCATAGGCAAACAGAAAAACCAGCATTACGGCGAATATGTAGTAGGGAACGATGTACAGAAAGAGAGCCGCTGAGGAGAAGATGCTTTGGAGCTTAGATTCTCCTGACCACCCGGCGAGCGCGCCCAGAAGGGTACCGATGATCCAACTGAGGATGGTTGTAGTTCCCAACAAGCCGATGGTCCAAGGAATGGCTTGAAGGATCAGATTAGAAACAGTCGCGGGAAAGTGTACTATGGAATAGCCCAAGTTGCCACGGATGACCTCGCGCACATAGGAGACATATTGGTCTAACAGACCCTTGTCCAATCCGAAGATTCGTTTGTACTCTTCCACCATGGGTGCTGCCCCTCGGAGCCCTCCCATTTCCGAGAGCCTCGCGATCACTACGCTCATGGGATCACCGGGAGTAAGGCGCGGGACTAGAAAGATCACCGTTATCGAGACAAGAATTGTCAGAGTGAAGATAACCAACCTCTCGACCAGATACTTCACCGGAATGGCCATCAGCGCCACCGGTCCAAAATTCGCTTATATCCTTTCCTTCCCGGCTTCAGTCAACTCAAGAAGACTCTGACGCAGATTCCAGTGGATGCGAAACGCTGAGGGGAACTGCCAAGGCAACGAAAGGAGATGTGAAATCGACTAACGCTATGTGCTGATCGAATCTTGCCCGAGCGAGGCCTGAGGACCAACGAGGGGCAAGTTCCTGCCGCGATCTCATCATACTAGAGACGATGCCAGTCATCGATTCGCTTCTGATCCCACAAGCCGCTTGCCTAGCGCGAGTTGATCTCGTTCAGTAGGTTAGGGAGTTCTCTCAAGTTTCTGATGGAGTAGTCACCAATTCGCGCCTGCCCTCGCTGTATGATAACTGAAGTCATTCCTGCCTTCTGCGCCCCGATAGAATCACTTGGGGAATCACCCACCATGATCGCTTCGGATGGCTCACATCCGATTGCCTCACACGCGTGAGAGAAGACTGAGGGATCGGGCTTAGTTGTCGGGTGATCCTGTCCCCCCAACATGATTACGTCAAAGAGGTTGCCGACGGGGCTTCTCTCGATTGCCCCTCTCTTGTCGCGAATGCAGTCGTCATAGTCTGCGATGATGCCCGGTTTGTACCCTCTTCTTCTTAATTCCTCTAGGACATAGACTGCGTCTTTCACCAGGTGACTATTCGCTTCAATGATTCTCCAGTACTGCTCGACAGCCTTCTTGATGGTCTCGTCATCGGATTCCAGCCCTAGTTTTCCGAGGGCGTCTCTCCAAATGCGTATCCTATCAAACTCCCCTCGGGAGAACATTGCGATCTCTGACTCCTTGTACGCCCTATGGATGCGCTCCCTATCTATCTTGATCCCGCGACTCGTCAGATCAGTCTCGATCAGACGCAAGGCTGCTTCTTCCCCGCGTCCCTTGTATTCATTGTGAACGTTAAGTGTGTCGTCCCAGTCCAGGAAGATGACCCTTATCATTGGTTCGTCTCATGCTGGGAGACGACGCTACGGGGGATATCCCAACGTATATATGTGCCTCCAACCTTTCTGCAGAGGATCTCGTGTCACAGCTTCGATCTCTTCTTTCGGCCTCTGGGTCAGCTCTTCGGCAGGAGGTAGTACCCCGGGCGGGAACTTGTTCATGATGTCGTTATGCAGTTCGACTAAATAGTCAAGCAGGGCACTCAGACCTGCCTCTGCTTTTTCAGCCTTGGCCAGTGTCGCCTTCCCCACACAACCTTCAGGGTATGCGAATACTTCAACTGGGCCGCACCCCACTTGGCCGTACCAATTCACTGGTTTCTGATAGACGTTGCCGGCCTTGTCGACATGCTTCGGAGGCAGGTATCCCTTTGGCTGTGTGTTGACAGCCTCCTTCATGTCTATGAATTCGGGGAACAATGCCAATGCGAATGAGGTCTCAACTTCATCGGCGTGCACAAAGGCCGTCTCGAAGGGGCCTCCGTGTTCCTTATCCTTGACATAGTTGGGTATGGCATGATACCAGTTCACGTTCACGAACACGCCTGGAACCTGATACTTCTTGGCGAATTGATGCATGGCCGACGGGATGACATATTCTTGCCCGTGTCCGTTGAGGAGAATCTGCTTTCGGAACCCCGCGTTCCAAAAGCCGGCCATGACTCCCCGCACTACCGCCTTGAACGCATCATCATCGACCATCACGGTGCCAGGCATTCCCATATGGTGAAAGGGATGTGAGCCATACCAGACCGGCATGGCAACGGTGCACCCGGTCTTCTCCGCAACGAGTTCGGCCATCCGAGTGACGAGGTAGGTATCCTCACCAGGGCATGCATGTGGTCCGTGCGCTTCGGTGCTGCCTAACGGGACTACTATCAAGTCGTTCTTCCTCACTCGCTCTCGAATCTGAGCGCCAGTCATGTTCTGAAAGTAAATCTGCGATGCGGTCTCCATCTGTCCTTTCTTCGGAAAGTCCCACTTGACCATGCTGAGGTTGCGACGGACGAAGTATATAACTTCGCGGCGGCGCAAAGCCTCCGGATCTCCCCAAATGCCGCTAGATTGTCCTGAGGAAATCTATGGTTTTGCGAAGCGCCACCTCGGGAGCGGGTTCCTGCAGTATCTCAGCGGATACATATCCATCGTATTCAATGTCCTTCAGTGCGCAAAAGAATCCGCGGAAGTCAACGTGGCCTTCACCGGGGGCCATCCTGTTGCTGTCGGCTATGTGTACGTGGACCAGCCTCTTCCCCACGTTCCTCACCGGTTCCTCCATTGACCTCTCCTCGATGTTCATGTGGAATGTGTCCAGCAGGATCCCCAACCACTTCAAGTCGTTGCCATGCGCGAATTCCAGCGTCTGATGCGCGGTGTTAAGTATCGCAGATTCGTACCTGTTTAGGGGTTCGACGATGAGCCTAGCTTCGCCCAATTCCTTCATGGACCTCGCGAAACTGGACAAAGATGGGGGCGGCGACACGCCGCCCTTGATGGAGCCGATCACCACCCCACAGTCAAGTCGCTCAGCCAGCTTGCAAAACCCTTTCACTCGCTCTACTGCCCTCCGTCTCGTGCTCTCATCCTGAGAGCCCAGATAGAGCCCGTCCAATGTTGCCAGACCCGTGCCTACAGCAGACACCTCCAGCTCGTATTTCGACACCAACCTTTCTAGTTCAAGAGCCTCAATGTCACCCGCATTCCTGAGTAGGAGCTCTATTCCGTTGAATCCGATTCTCCGGAGGGTCGGGATAGCGATCTCGAGCTTCTGACAGAACGAGTAGGGCACGCTCGCCACAGGGCATACAGACGCTGACGACCTCAAGCCGATTCAGGTGCTGACCTGTCGCCTACTGCGTTCTTAAACCTCTTCTCCGTAAGGTCGGCCCGTAAGACAGAAAAGCTTGGCATACATAGGCTGAGCCAAGATGAAGGCAGCTGTTCTTGAGGCAGATTGGAAACCTAGGAAAGGCTACAAGACCTCGGATGTCGAGGAGAAGACCCACAGGACCTACTTTGGGTCCCAGGTCTGGAGACAACCCAGGCTCATCGTGAAGGAGATAGACAAGCCGAAGCTTGGACCAAGGCAAGCAATGCTCAGGGTCAGGGCGACCGGTATATGCGGCAGCGATGTTCACATGGTGCAACAGGACAAGGAGGGATACATGCTCTACCCGGGCCTCACCAAGTTACCGATGGTGCCCGGCCACGAGATCTCTGGAGAAGTGGTCCAGATCGGCCCCGAAGTCACAATGCTGAAGGTCGGAGACATGGTGACCTGCGAGGAGATGTGGTGGTGCGGCGAGTGTGACGCGTGCAGGACTGACAACTTGAACCAGTGCCACAACCTGGAGGAGATGGGCTTCACAACTAACGGCGGGTTCGCGGAATTCTTGGCCGTTCACCAGAAATACTGCTGGAAGGTCGGCGAGTTGTTGGACGTCTACAAGGCCGAGGACGCCGCCTACGAGGCAGCGGCTACCTCCGAGCCGACATCCGTCGCCTACAACGCCATGTTCGTCAGGGCTGGAGGCTTTAAGCCAGGGGCGAACGTGGCGGTCTGGGGTGCTGGCCCTATCGGGTTGGCTTCAGTAGCCCTTGCCAAGGCGGCTGGAGCCGGAAAGATCATCGTGTTCGAGGTCAGTGATATCAGAAGGCAGCTAGCTAGGTCAATGGGCGCTAGCGTGGTGGCAAGTCCGAAGGAGCTGTCGGACAAGGGCGTCCGACCCTACGAGAAGTTGCTCGATGCTACGGGGGGCGAGGGAGCGGACTTCCTCGTTGAGGCGGCCGGAGCCCCTCAGCTCACGCTTCCTGAGATGAACAGGGCTCTCGCCATCGGAGCCAAGGTCGCTTGGATAGGCAGGGCCGACGCTGAAGCAGCGATCTATCTTGAGCTATTCCAGACGCACGCATCGCAATTGTTCGGAGCTCAGGGACATTCTGGTTACGGGACCTTCAAGAACGTGATACGGCTCATGGCGGCTGGCGCTATAGACACCAGAAAGATGGTGACGGCAAGAACATCTATAGAGGGGATCTCGGACTACATCAAGAGACTGATAAGCAAGGAAGAAGTGAAGGTTCTGGTCAAGCCATAGTAGAATCTCCATCCCGTTCAACCGGGGGGTCTGAGCCTAATCCAACTCTTCCAAGGACACAGGCTTCTTCCTAGCCACCGAGAGCCGGCATGCCTCTGCTATCTCAACCGCCCGAATCCCATCTGAGGCAGATACCCTAGGATCGCCGCGAGTGACGATGGCCTTCGCGAAATCATTGTCCTCAGCCACAAAGGCCGCGTTGAACCTGTCAGCGAACCACTTGACTCCATATTGCCTCAGCCCCTTCTGGTCTGCGAACGTGAGGCCGGGGTCGTTCATGGCACCAACAACGGCACTGCCTCCGCTACCCACGACCTCTGTCCTGAGGTCGTAGCCATAGGGGCTGTTCCTGAATCCCTCGACGTACCCGAAAGCGCCGGACTTGAACTTCATGATCACGGCAACAGTGTCCAAGTCTCCCTTCTTGGCAACCTCCTCGCACACCTTTGAAGATCCAATAGCGTAGACAGACGAGACCTCTGACGCCATCAAGTACCTCCCCATGTCAAAGTCATGGGAAAGCATGTCGTAGAAGATGCCTCCGCTCAACTTTGGGTCCGCGGCCCACCCCGGGGGCGGCGCTGGGTCATGAGCGATTGCCCTGTATATGAGGAGAAGGCCGAGGGATCCATTCGCTATTCTGTCCTTCACCTCTCGATACGCCCTATCGTATCTTCTCATGTAGCCCACCTGAAAGACACGGTCGGAGGACTGTGCTTCGCGGAAGAGCCGTTCTGCCTCTTTCGGAGTATGGGCTAATGGTTTCTCTACGAGCACGTGCTTGCCAGCTTCCAAGGCAGCTGAAGCGACGCTGGCATGTGAGTATGTGGGGACTGCGACGACCACAGCATCCACGGTGTCGTCTCGGAGGGCTTTGTCAGTGTCCGTGGTCCAATTCACTCCAAGGCGCGTGCCCGCATCCTTGGCAGCATTTTCCGCTTCGTCCACAACACACATGAGAGTGGCTTCTGGAACCTTGTCTTTGAAAATGCCAGCGTGGATCTGACCAGCCCTTCCCATTCCGACGACGCAGATTCGGACCTTCGTCAACGGGAGCTCTCATCGTGGTGTCTAGATAAGAATTCTCCGCCTCTGGACTCTTAGCGGGATTGCTCCGGGTAACCAGCGCGAACTAATTCGTCTAGCCGATGGCTCGTCACTCAGGTTGAGCTGGGAGGATCATGTTTGTCCTTCTCTCGGGCTGTGATCGACTCCAGTTGCCTAGGGTGCTAGACTTCGTGTCTGCTGAAGAAGATGTGCTTGGATACCTCAACGAGCGAGAAATACGTGACCAAGATCAAGAAAACGGCCCCCAAAGACCATGGCGACAGTCTAACGAACTCGAATAGCCGCCCGACAGGAGAGTAGATGATCGCGAATGTCAGCATGACCGCTGCGGCACTGGCGATGACCATGAGTCTGCTGGGCTTCGACCTGTAGAACCTCCTTCTGGTCCTTATCGAAAATGTCACGGTGATCTCGGACAGGACTGATTCGATGAACCACCCCGTCCGGAACAACTCGGGCCCAGCGTGGAGGAAGTAGATCAGAAATGCTATCGTGACCATGTCGAACACCGAGCTTATCAGGCCGAAGAACACCATGAACCGCGATACTGCATCTATTCTCCACTTCCTAGGCTTGCTCAGATTCTCCTCGTCAAGGTTGTCCGTGGATATCGTCAGCAAAGGGGCATCTGACAGGAGGTTCGTGAGTAATATTTGAGAAGGCAACAGTGGGATGAACGGAAGAAACAGGGATCCCAACGCGACCGTGAGCATGTTGCCGAAATTGGCGCTGACCGTGTTCATAATGTACTTGACCATGTTGCCGAACGCCTTCCGGCCCTCCACCACTCCGTCTGCGGTCACGTTGAGGCTCTTCTCAAGCAGTATTATCGAGGAGGCCTCCTTGGCGACCTGGACCCCGGAGTCCACGGAGATGCCCGCGTCAGCCATTCTCAGAGCGGGGGCGTCGTTGACCCCGTCGCCTAGGAACCCAACCACATGGCCGTTCTTCTTCAGGGCCTTGACTATCGCAAACTTCTGCTCGGGGGTGACGCGTCCGAACACGTCATTTTCCTCAATTGCCTTCAGGAACTCATCGTCCGTCATATTCTCTAAGCTATTGCCGGTCAGAGCAGGTCCCCCGTCCCCGACTCCAAGGCGTCTGCACACGTCAGCTGTAACGAGCGGGTCGTCCCCGCTGAGGATCTTGAGGCGGATTCGCAGGGATCTCAGCCTAGCAATAGCTTCTGCCGCGTCCTCCTTCAACGGGTCTGAGAGAACGATCAGCGCTACTAGCGTCAGGTCCCTCTCATCCTCCGTGGAGTAGTTTCCCTTCTCCTCGATGTTCCTGTACCCGATGGCGATGACCCTCTTGCCCTTCCTCGTCAACCCTCCCACAATGGCGTCCAGCTCAGCCCTCGCAGGACCCAGTGATCTGACGCCCGAACCGTTGGCGACAGTTGAAGACACGGAGACAACGGATTCCGGAGCTCCCTTGGTGATGAGGATGATCCCGCCGTCCTTCTCGAACACGAAGCTCATCCTTCTCCGGCCGAATCCGAAGGGGATCTCATGGACCCTCTTGTAGTCACTGAGGCTCATTTCGTCGAACCCAATGCGACGTGCGTGCGTCCAGATGGCTACATCGATCGGGTTCCCAAGTATCCTGTCCCCCTCCACCATCGCTGAGTTACACAACAGGGCATATCTGATGAGCTCAGGCCTTTCGTTTCCGTCAGGGTCAAGCACACCCTCGACCGTGATCTCATTTTGGGTGAGAGTCCCAGTCTTGTCCGTGCACAGGATATCCACGTTTCCGATGTCCTCAATCGCCTCCAATCTCTTGACGACGACCTTCTTCTTGACGAGCCTTAGGGCCCCGTCGGAGAGGCCCACGGTGATTATGACGGGGAGGGCCTCAGGTATGATGCCAACTGCCAAGGCGACTGAGAAGAGCAGCGAGTCGAACACGCCATGCCCCAGTACTGAGTTCACGAGAAAAACGAACACTGTGAGAAGAAGCACCACCTTCAATAGGAAATTGCCGAAGCTCGCGATGTTCTTCTGAAAATCGGTCTGGGGCGGGAGCAGTGCGAGGCTCCTGGCGACTTTTCCGAAGTATGTCGATGTTCCGGTCGCCACGACCACCCCAGTGCCGGACCCATCGGTGATCTCTGACCCCATGAACGCCATGTCAGAGAGCTGGTGAGGCAGAGGCTTCTCCAGCGAAAGGGGCTCCGATGATTTCTCGACCGGGGTCGACTCCCCTGTGAGTACAGACTCATTTGTGGTCAGCTCGTCAACCTCAAGGAGTCTGAGGTCTGCGGGGACCACATCCCCTATTGCCACGACGACTATGTCCCCAGGGACGAGCTCTCTGCTGTCGACCGCTCGGGTCTTGCCTGCCCTCGTAACCCTCACGTGATAAGACATGTACTTTCTGAGCTCTCGGACCGCCCTCTCGGATCTGTACTCTTGAGCGAAGCCTAGCGTCGCGTTGACAAGGACGATGGCGATTATGATCGTAGCCTCCGTCCCCTCCCCCAAGAAGAAGGCCACGCTGGCCGCGAATATCAGGACATAGACGAGGGGGTTCTTGAACTGCGAGAGGAACATCCCAACCGGCGTCCTCTGCTCCGGTGGGGCAATTTCATTGGGCCCGTACTCGGCTAGCCTTTGCTTCACTTCGTCGTCGTCAAGTCCGTTGGCACAAGAACCGAGCGAGCTAAGGACTTCCTCCCCTGGGAGCTTCCAGTACTCGAGGTCCTTCTGCGTGAGCCAGCTTCAGCGGACTCCCTCTTATACGCGTATCCACAGATCTCGCAAGAGCCACAGAATCCGGGGGCTGACAGAAGTTGGTGACGGATAATGGGCAGATCAAGATGTCGGATTCTCCTCGGCTAACCCAGGTCCTCCGCGAGCATTCTCGGAAACCTCTTTAACCAAGGCATGGATGACCTTGTGGCAGATGAAGAAGGGACTCAATCTCTGGTCGGCAGCGTGGCCAGATTCCGAGGGAGCCCCGGACTGGGACGCACTCGTGAGGCTTGTCAGGGGAATCGGATATGATGGGGTCGAATTCATCTTTGACGAGGGTAAGCTCAACCCCCGCGGGATCAGCAAAGCACGGAGGAAGAACTACGTGGAGCGGGCACAAGCTGAGGGCTTGGATATCCCCTCAGTGGCTACGGGTGCCTTCTGGCAAAGGAACTTGGCCAGCCCGGTCGCCGGCGAGAGAGAACGTGCGATCGAATTCGGCAGGCTTGGTTTGGACCTAGCGAGCGACCTAGGGGCGCATGTCCTGCTCGTAGTTCCCGCAGTGAACCTTCCTGAGTTCAGGTATCAGGATATGTGGGACGCATCGATCTCCTCAATCCGCTCGATGGCCCGCCATGCTGAGGATGTTGGTGTGACTATAGGGGTGGAGAACGTGTGGAACAAGTTCCTCTACTCGCCGATCGAGTTCAGGCGTTTCATCGAATCTGTGGGGAGTGACGGCGTGAGAGCATACCTCGATGTCGGGAATATCCTTGAGTTGGGACATCCTGCGCAGTGGATTAGGGAACTGAAGGGATTGATCGCATGCGTGCACGTCAAGGACTTCGATACGTCGGTTGGCGGACCGTCTGGGTTCAGGCACATTGGGAAGGGCAACATGGATTGGGCCGGTACAATGCGTGAGTTGAAGTCAGCCGGATACGATTACTACCTGAATGTAGAATGCTTTCCATCCTTCGAGCCAGGTGTCACCTCGCGCACTTTCGCGGAAGCCATTCGTTATGCAGAATACAACTCGAAGGCACTGGACCTGATCCTCGCTGGATCCTCATGACACTGCTCGTTTCGATGGGCTGATGATCCTAACGGCAATGACGCGCACAGCGTCGCTTAGATTCGATAACTCAGGGTGATAAGCGCAGTGGCAGGTTTTTAAGGCGCCCATGCTGTCGAGCCACGACAAGAACGGCATGGGCAGATGCGCTCGATGTCAGCAATGCGGAGGGCCGAACTCGAGGTGAACCAGGCGTGAAGTTGAGGAAGTTCATCATAATGGGGGCGGCGGGACGCGACTGAGCGCGACCTCGGTGGTCGGCTCCGCGCATTCCACAACTTCAACGTCGTCTTCAGAAACAACCCCGACTGGAAAGTCGTGGCTTTCACTGCGACGCAAATACCGAACATAGACGGGAGGGTATACCCCCCAGAGATAGCGGGGGATCTCTACCCGGACGGCATTCCTGTCTACCCCGAGAAGGAGTTGACCCGACTGATCAGGGAACATGGCGTTGACACCGTCGTTTTCGCTTATTCCGACATGTCGCACGTTCATGTGATGCACAAGGCGAGCGAGGCTCTCTCAGCTGGAGCATCATTCATGTTGTTGGGCCCCAATGACACAATGCTGAAGTCATCGAAGCCTGTCATAGCGGTCTGCGCTGCCCGCACTGGCAGCGGCAAGAGCCAGACTTCCAGAAGGGTGCTAGAAGCCGTGAGTAGGATGGGAAAGAAGGCCGTCGTGGTCAGGCATCCGATGCCCTACGGTGATCTTCTGGCGGAAAGAGTACAGAGATTCTCCAAACTAGGGGATCTGGAGGCAGCCAACTGCACGGTCGAGGAAAGGGAGGAATACGCCCCTCATCTCGAGAGGGGGGCGGTAGTGTACGCGGGAGTCGACTACCAAGAGATACTTCGGATGGCGGAGAAGGAGGCCGACGTGATAATCTGGGACGGGGGCAACAACGACTTCCCGTTCTTCAAGCCTGACCTCCTAATAGTAGTCGTTGACCCTCACAGGCCCGGACATGAGATCTGGTACCATCCGGGCGAAACGAACGTCAGAATGGCCGATGTTATCCTAGTAAACAAGGTGGACACAGCAAGGCCAGACAACATCAAGAAAGTAGAGGACAATGTCAGGTCACTCAACCCGAAAGCAACGATAATCGAATGCAAGTCGAAGATACTCGTCAAGGATCCGGAGTCCATAAACGGGAAGTCCGTGCTGGTAGTTGAGGATGGTCCCTCCATAACTCACGGGGAGTTGCCCTACGGCGCGGCCTACTACGCGGCTCGAATGAACGGGGCTCGCGAGATAGTCGACCCCACGCCGTTCGCCGTCGGCGCCATAAGAGAAGCGATGCAGAAGTACTCCCACCTCTCTGTCGCAGTCCCAGCCGTGGGCTACAGCGCGAGTCAGATAAGTGACCTACAGGAGAC
>Ga0172365_10003364_pt1 | contig 11905 bp, 10 predicted proteins | sample LakKivSesite48cm_FD_114535 | JGI IMG/M metagenome (GOLD analysis project Ga0172365, IMG submission 114535) | Sediment microbial communities from Lake Kivu, Rwanda - Sediment site 48cm | ecosystem: Environmental > Aquatic > Freshwater > Lake > Sediment | place: Rwanda: Western Province, Lake...
AAAAGCCATAATGTCCTTTCCAAGAAAATTTTTAAGCCCAGAAACCGCTTCCGTTGAGGTTTGATATCCGCTGATGCTTGTCACCAAAATAATAAAAAAAATATAAACTAGAATCGGAATTATAGTGGCTATCGGAATGGCAAATTTGAGCAGCATTTTATTATCCTTTAAAATTTCTTCGGTTTCGGGAATTGAATTAGCTCCCCACAAGGCAAAAAGAACTACTCCGTAAGGCAGAAAAATATCAGCGGCATTTCCCGTTCTTATGAAAATGTTTTCAATGTTCACAACCGCCAAGTTGTTAAAAAGAATAAAAATCAAAATCAGAAAAAAAACGATTAAGCCGAAAAATTCCATTCGCGAGATCGGCCTTATGCCGGAATAAATAAGTATTGAGCCTATCGCAAAATAAGCGGCTGTCCAGATTATATTATTTCCCCCGACAATAGGAACTAAAAGATTGGTCAAAAATTCCCCTCCAATTATAATGTAAGCCAAAAGCGCTCCCCAGGAGGCAAGAACGCTTGATATTAAGGCGACCCATTTTCCTTTCTTGCCCAGATATATTTCCGCGTAACCGGGCAGACGTTTGAAATCCGGCGTTCTCAAGGCCACTTGGCCGAAAAAGAAATGAACCAAAGTTACCAAAACTCCCAAAACCGCAAGATAAGCCAGCATGGTCCAAAAACCGACTCTAAGAGTCACATAAGGCAAAGACAAAAAACCGACTCCAATTATGGTCCCCGTCAAAGTCGCTGTGGCTAAGCAGAATTTGCACATTACTCCATTCTATCAGAAAAGATTTTCTCTTAAAATAAGCGGCCCCAACGAGAGTCGAACTCGTGTTACATGGTTGAGAACCATGTGTCCTAACCACTAGACGATAGGGCCGATTTTGATTTAATTTATCAAAAATTCAGTTCTTTGTAAAATCAAACGACTTTAAAAATTGAGATATTTGGACCAAGTTAAACCCTTGGGCTATGCCTATCCCGATAACCGCCAAAATTAAATACAGCTCATTTTTATGAGTAAGATTTCTTATCCAAAAGGGCACGGTATATCCTTCGTAGTTCGCCTTGAAATTGGTTTCTGCCGGGCCTATATTTATATCGCTGGCCAGCAAATCCGCTCCCTGCTGCAAGCCGTAAGTAAGAATATGAGACGCGCTTTCGCTTTTTATTCTGCGTATTATGCCATCGTCAAAACTGGCGACCACAAATCCGTAATTTGGCAAAAATTTAATAAAACCGGAAATCTTATCCATTAAAACCGCTTTTTCTTTCGCCGGCTCCCGTTCTGTTTCGCTGGCGATGGGAGCTATGGCTAAAATCGGTTTTTTTGATTTTTTTAGAAAAAACTTAATACTGTCCAAATCGTTATGATTGCTGAAATCAACCGCAAAAATTAAAGTTTCATTTTCGCTTTTTATTGCGGGCAACGCCAAATCCCTTAAAAGTTTCTCGTCCTGACCGGCAACGACAACAACCGGATTTTTCTTAAATAAAAAAATAATTTTTTTAAAAATATTTTCCATATTTACCCCGTTAGAGATTTGATTTCTCGGCTTTTAAATTTTGCCCGCAATCTCTAACGGGTTTTACTGGTTATAATCAGGCGGTATTTCCAAATAATCCAGAATATATTTAGCCATTTCTTTGAATAAAGGAGTCGCGGATTGCTCTGCGGTTTTTGTGCTAGGATTGTCCAACTTTACCAAAATCATAAACCGCGCGTTGAACGCAGGCGCAAATCCGACAAAACTCTGCCAAGTTTTTTCTGAATATCCCCTCTTATTGACCCCAAATGCCGACCAAGGCACCTGCGAAGTGCCGGTTTTGCCCGCGATATAATAACCGGGAATTTTTGCTTGTCTGCCCGATCCGTTTTCCACAACGCTAATCAACATCGCCGTCAGCTGCGAAGCGGCTTTTTGAGAAATAATTCTGCTCTCCGAAACCGGCGGCTCCGCTTGAATGACCTTGCCTCCGTTGGAAACCTTTTCAACAACATAAGGTTTTACAAGCTTTCCGCCGTTGGCTATCGCGGAAAAAGCCCTCGCCATCTGGATGGGAGTCACTTCAATGCCTTGGCCAAAAGCGGCGTTGGCGAAATTCACCTCGTACCCCTCCTGAAATCTCTTGTTCTCCGAAGACACTTCGCCCTGCAAATCAATATCTGTCGGTTCAAGAAAACCAAATTTTTTAATATACTCCGTAAAAAGCTCATGCCCGATTTGCCTTTCGGCAAATATGGCGCCGGTGTTAATGGATTGCTCAAGCACCGCGGTCATTGTCTGCTCTCCCCATGTTTTGCGAGCGTAATTAAAAATTGTATAGTTCCCGATTTTTATTTCTCCCTCATCGGTATAAGTGGTACTGGGAGCAACCTTCTGGGCATCCAAAGCGGCCGCCATAGTGATTGATTTAAACACCGAACCGGGCTCGTAAAACTTCTGGACCGCGCTATTCTGAAAGACCGAAAAATCCTCAACTTGAGAATAATTATTGGGGTCAAAATCCGGAAGATTGGCCAATGCCAAAACTTTGCCTGAATTGGGATCCATTACAATTATCGTCCCGCCTTCAATATGCAGATTTTCTTTCGCTTCTTTTAAGATCTTTTCCGCCGTTGATTGGATATTATAATCTATTGTCAAAAAAATATCGGATCCGTCGCAGGATGTTTGCCCGCCGAACAAACCTACCCCGCCTCCCGCCTTCCGAAAACATTCTTTTCCCTTTAACGCATCATCGTAATATCCTTCCAGACCATATTGACCGGCGCCCTCACCGCCCAAAAAACCGACAATCTGCGAAGCTGTAGAGCCATACGGGTATCTTCTTAAAACAACTTCCTGAACAGCAACTCCGGGGATTTTCAAATCGTTCAAGGCCCTTTCCTCCTCCTCGGTCGCGTCTTTTTTTATTATATTGCTCGTTCTCTCGCCATTTATAACTTCTGATATTGACGCCTGTTCCAATTTTAGGACTTCCGCCAGCGCCTTGATTGTTTCTTCTTTTTTGTCCATCTTTTCCGGAGAAGCCGTTACGATTTTGCTTTTTATATTGGTCGCCAGAATCTGACCGTTTCCAAAAAATATTTTTCCCCGCTCGCCCGCCGACGAATAAAAGCTCTGCTGCTGACCTTGCGCCAGCGCTCTATATAAATCTTTTTTCATTATCTGCAGATAAAACAAGCGACTCGTAATGGTCGCTGAAAAAATAATAAATATCAAAAAAACTAAATTAACCCTCCAGTTTTTCATCTTTATTTTGAAACAACGGTATTGTCTAAAATTTTAATATAGGTGATTTTCTCCACTTTTTCAAAGTTCAGCTTCTGGGCCAAGGCGATATTGTCTCTGGCGGAATCCGCCTGCCAAGAGTTTATCTCAAGGCCTTTGTTTTCCTCTTTTATTTCGCCCAGCGTCTTTTCTGAATTCTCAATCGCATATCTTAAGGCAATTTCGCGGCTGACCTGAAAAACATAAAAGCCGAGAAGAATTGCAATAGCGGAAAATGCAAAAAATAAAAATACTTTTGAAAAAAATCTATTATAATTTGAACTTAGCAAAACATTTCTGCTCATATTTTTAAGGCGACTCGCAGCTTTGCGCTACGGCTGCGGCGATTGGTTTTTATTTCATCGCGGCCTGCCGTTATCGGCTTTTTTGTTAAAATTTCAACTGATTTTTTAATTGCTGACTCTTTGAAAAAATTTTTTACTATTCTGTCCTCCAGGGAATGAAAGGAAATCACTGCTACACTGCCACCTTTGGCCAAAACATCAATTGCCTGCGGCAAAACGTTTTTTAAATTTTTAAGCTCGCTATTAACGGCAATTCTTAATCCCTGAAAAGTCCTTGTCGCAAAATGAATTTTTTCGCGCTTGTATTTTTCAGGAACCGCCATCTCAATTATTTTTGCCAATTGGAATGTTCTTTCTATTTTTCTTTCCTTCCTTTCTTCTGCAATTTTCTCAGCGATCCTGGAGGCGTATTTCTCTTCTCCGTACTCCGCCAATATCTTTTCAATTTCTTTCCTCGGCCATTTATTAATAATCTCCGAAGCTGTCAAAAGATTATTTGCCAGATTATATCTCATATCAAGCGGTTCGTCTTTGCTGAAGGAAAATCCTCTTCCGCTTTCTTCCAGGTGCCAGCTGGACATTCCCAAATCAAGCAGGATTCCGCGAATTGGACCGAATTTATATTTCTCAATTATATCTTTTAAATTATCATAGGAATCATTTACCAGAACCAATCTGTCCTCAAATCTTTTTAGCGCCGATTTGCATTCTTCAATTTGTTCTTTGTCCCAATCTATGCCCAGGACTTTGCCTTTCCCATTCCTCTCAAGAATAGCCGCCGCATGGCCGCCGCCGTCTATGGTGCAATCAACAAAATTTCCATCAGGGCTTGGATTCAAATATCCGATAATTTCTTTTTGAAGAACAGGTATATGCATTATTTTATATTCCAAGCTCCCCCAACTTTGAAGCAATCTCGCCGAATTCTTTTTCTGTTTTCGCCCGATACTCTTCCCATTTCTTTTCATCCCAAATTTCTAGCTTGTTTGACAATCCGCAGACCACCACATTTTTTTCCAACCCGGCGTATTCTTTTAAATAATCCGGAATAAGCACCCTGCCCAAGCTGTCCAAACTCACCGCCATCGCTCCGGCCAGCATAATTCTGGAAAAACCCCGGGCGGCCATTTGACTGATTGGAAGCTTGCTCAATTTGTCCGACAAAACTTTCCATTCTTTGACAGGATAAACGGCCAAGCAGCTTTCCAGGCTTTTGGTGACAATAATTGTTTTGCCAAGCTCTTTTCTAAATTTAGACGGCAAAGCCAGTCTTTTCTTCACATCAATTGTGTATTTGTATTCACCAATAAACATAGTTAGTTTTCCACAGATTTCGGGAGTTTTCCCACAGTTATCCACAATTATCCACCACATTTTCTTTATACCCCACTTTAAGCATCAAAGTCAACACAATATAAAATGCTTTAATTTTAATCTTAAATTTCGCATTTTTCCACAGAAAATTCACAATTAAAAATCCCCGGGATAAGCCCGGGGATTTTTAATTTATATTTCGGCTATTGTTATTGACTAGGGCAGACAAAGGTCGTTTTTGTGCAATAACCTTTTTCTCCTGGATTAACGGTTGTTTCCTTATTTACGCCCGCGCTGTCCACGCAAACATACTTGGCAGCTTCGCCGGATTTCGTCAACAATTCCACATAAGCGCAATATTTGCTTTTTGACTGGAAGATAACCGGCGATTTGCCCGAATTTGTCTTTATATTGTTGCAGAGCGTTTTAACGGTTTTGTCTCTTTGGCAGCTCACATTGTAATAAGAACGGCTGTTTTTATATAAACTATCGGCCGTTATCTTTATTTGGTCCATGCTTAATTTTGTTTCGGAATCAATCGTCTGCTGTTGAATCAGCAACAGAATCGGTTCTAATGGAATTGATTCTTTTGGCTCCTCGATATTTACCGGCTCACCGAAATTGGACAAATCTGCTGCGACTTTCAGCGAAATATTTCCGCCCGCTGCCAGGCCCAAGCGGCCCAAATCAACCTCCTTTTCCAGAATCATCCTGTAAATCATTTCATCTTTTTTCCCTATCCAAAGATGAAAACCGATTTCCCCGATATTATCAACCGCTTCATTGACGATTTCTTTCATTCCTCCCAGAAAAAACTGGCCAATATACTGGCTTTCGGCCGCAGCTTCAACCTGAGAATAACCCACAGCAAGTTCCAAAATCTCAGAAATAGTTTTTTTCAATTCTATGTTATCCAAAGCAAGCAGATAATGGTACGCTTTTTTTCCTGAAATTTCCTCGTCTGGAAACTCTTTCACCACATAGTAAATTTTATTTTCAGAAAGTATTTTTTTAATTTTCGCCGTCAAATCTTCCTGCAGCTGACCGGAAGCCCCCGCCACGACTTCATTCTGCGCCTTAACCCATCTGCCCGCCACCGAACTAAGGTCAATTCCCAAGGGGATATTCAAAGAATTAATTTTGATATAAGAATATCCATTTAGACTTCGGAGTTCGGCTGACAGCCCAGAAGACGCATTCATATCAGCAGAAAACTGTCCCTGCATTTTAAAATCCAAAGCTACATCGGTTTTTGGATTCTTAGAATCAGTTATATCGGAATCGCCGGCCAAGGCCAAAGAAAAATTAACCGGGCTTTGAGACATATCAACAAGCGACGACTCTATATCTGCCTGAAAATGCCAAGTTTTCAAACCCTGCATTTTCATCAATGATTCGCTGACAACTTTTTCCGGCTGCGGCCGAAATGGATTCCACAAAGGATCCCAAAACCGCGCGAAAAGCAAAGCCGCCGTGCCTATTGCCGCGGCAATAATAATTATTCCGAAAATTTTTATTGCAATACTCGCGCCTCCCGAGTTTGGTGCCGCTGGAATTCCGGCAGAAACTTGCCGCATCGCGGGATTAGATGATTGATTTTGAAATTCCGTCATTTTACTGTGGAGAAGAAAAATTGCGCGGGAAATTGCCAGCAGGGCCGCTTTTCATTTCCTCTTTAAGCGGAACCGCGATTTGCCCCGCCATTTCTCCGGATAATTTTATATATATGAACGCTCCGGCAAGCAAGGTGGTGGGTATTGTGGCAAACAATCCGACGAGAAAGACAATCGCGCCCAGCAAATTAATGCCCAAGCAGGCCAGCCCGAAAAGAAACAAATTCCATAAAGAACCCTTGGTGATTCTGCCGCTCGTTTTTATGGCTTCAATGGGACCTTGTTTTTTATCAATAACAGCAAACGTGGCATATTGATATTTGATACCCCAAATGACGCCTGGAATTATCAGCAGAATCAGCCCGCCGAAAATAATCAACCCGTACAAGATTGAAGCTACAATATAATTGCCAATCGCAGTCAGGGGAAATTTGAAATCTCCCAATCCCGGATTTTCTCCGCGAACTATTCTCAAACTGATTTTTATGATGCCCATTCCAATTATAATTTCAATAACCCAGGAAACAATGCCAGCCAAAAAAGAAACTAAAAAATTGTCTCTGTAGCTCGCCCAACCTTGAATAGAATTCAGGACAGCGATAATTATTGTTGAAATTACAAAAAGGGCGATAAAAAACCCAATATGCTTTTTCATTCCGCCCCATCCGAATTTCAGCGCCTCTCCGATAGAAAACTTTTTCTCCATATTTTTATATTAGATTATTAAATTAGCCTTTATTATATTTTATCCCAAATTTTGGCCTGTCGCAATCAATCCGGAAATTATTGATTTATTACCAAGCTGAAATCCTGCGGATTAATTGTCACCGAATTGCCTCTGACTAGTTTATGGGAAAGCAGAGCTTCCGCCAAAGCGTTTTCCACGTTTGCTTGAATGACTCTTCTCATCTCCCTCGCCCCAAAAACCGGGCTGTATCCCAACTCAACAATTTTTTCTTTCAGCTCCGGGGTTATAATAAATTCAATGCCTTTCTCTTTCAGATTTTTGCTCAATTTCCGCAGCAGCAAATCCGCAATATCCAAAAGATTTTCTTTGGTCAAGGGCTTAAAAACTACAGCCGAGTCAAACCGGTTAATTAACTCCGGCCGCATTATTCCTTCCTTAAAAAGATAGTCAAGAAGAATTTCTTTAACTCTATTCCATTCTGTTTGCTTTTTTAAGGCCTCAAGAATAATTTGGTAGCCGGCATTGCTTGTGGCTATAATAATCGTATTTTTAAAATCCACAACTCTTCCGGCCCCGTCAGTCAAGCGGCCTTCGTCAAATACCTGCAAAAACAGATTCAATATGCTCGGATGGGCTTTTTCAAATTCGTCCAGCAGTATCAGTGAAAACGGCGTTTCCCTGACAGGATTTGTCAGGAGACCGGTTTCGCTTTCCGATCCAATCAATCTTTTAATATCCCTCACATCCTGAAATTCCGACATATCCAGCCGTATCATCCGGCTTTCCTGGCCGAAATAAACTTCAGCCAAGGCCTTGGATGTTTCGGTCTTCCCAACGCCCGTGGGGCCGAGGAACAGGAAAACCCCCATCGGCCCCTTTCTGACTGTAATTTCCGACCTTGCCCGCCTAAGCGCGGTTGCGACATCCTTTACCGCTTCATCCTGATTTACAATTCTTTGATGAATCAAACTTTCCAGATTGAGCAAAATTTCTCTTTCCCTGGCCTCCACTTCTCCGACCGGAACTTCGGCTTTTTCGGACATAACCTTGGCAACATGCCTTGGCAAAACAACCCTTTCTCCCGGCAGTCCGGCGACATAAGCTATCAAAGCGTCAAAAACGCTTAGCGCTTTTTCGGGAAACGGCAAGGAAGGAAAATAGCGATCAGTCAAAGAAATAATTTCTCTTATTGCCGGATAAGAAATGAAAATTTTATATTTTGATTCCACCGCGGGGATCATATTTCCCAAAAACAAAATCGTTTCGCGGGCTGAAATTCCGGTCACTTCCACTTTTTCAAACAAAGACAAAACCGAAGGATTGCGCTGTATATTCGCATGCAGACCCTCATAAGTGGTTATGCCAATAATCTGGAATTCCGGCAGTTTTAGATAAGGAAGGATAATGGCCGAAATATCAACCACCCCCGCTCTGGCTGTCTGGCCGATATAATTGTGTATCTCGTCTATCACCAAAATAACGTTCCCGGCGGCGACGGATTCCTCAAGAAGTCTGTTTAGGGTAGCTTCAACTTCTTCAATGTTTTCTATTTTACTGACTAGCTCCGGCATGTTTAACTCAACCACTCTTTTATAATTCACTTCGGGCAAAATTTTTCCCTGAAGGCTTTTTTCAGCCAAAGCGTATATCATGCTCTTCCTACCCGTTCCAGGATCCCCCACTATTAAAGCATTATTGATTTCATGTCTTGCCAAAACCCTTTCCAGTAGTTCTATTTCTTTCTGGTGACCGATTATTTCGGGCAAAATTTTTCTTATTCCTTCGGTAACATCGGTAGAAAACCTGTCCAATGTTATCGTGTATCCCGATGTCCAGGCCTTCGCCAAAGTTCCCTTTTTAGCAAGATTTTCATATTCCCAAAACTTTTTTCTCTTTTCGATTCTTTCTTCGCTTTTTTCCATAAACCAGACCAAATTTTCTATATCCTCGGTCTTAAGTTTCGCCTGAATTAAAATTTTTTTAAGAGCTAAATCTTGGTTGGAAAGCGCTATTACCGCGTCTCCCATCTCAACTTTTGCGTGACCCTTATCTCTGGCAATCTGCAAAGCGTCTAAAATAAAATCTTGAAAAGTTAAATCAAACCGGCCTTCTCCTGTGTTTCCGGCGAGACCCGCTCCCCCTTTGGAAATGAAGTTTTCCATTTCCCCCTTTAGCGCTTCCTCAATATCGCTTTTCCGCAAAAGAAGCCGAACAAATATGAAATTAAGCTTCGGATTGTCTTTCAGCAAAAAATAAAAAACATGACATGCCGCAATAATCTTGTATCTGCTTTTTTGAGACCTACTTACCGCTTTCGCGACCTCAAAGCTGAGAAATTCGGCTAAATTATATTTTTCCGGTTCGGCAACCGCGCTTTCAACTGCCGCTTTTAATTTCGGTTTTTTTAACTTCTGCCTGACAAATGCTTCAATAATCCAAAAAAAAGAAAATATCACAAACAAGATTATCGCCGCCCCAAAGACAAACTGACTAGTTGGCTGAGAAAAATTTTGAGGCAGGAAACCATATAGAAAAAGCAAGGACGCAGCCAGAAATAAAATGAAAAACAGCACCCTTAAAGGTTTGGCAAATCTGAAAAGAGGAAATTTTTCCCATTTTACCGCGCTGTAAATTGCGGTTTCTTTAAGATTAAAATTGAACATTAATATGAAATCAATTTAAATCCGTAGATTAACCCAAAAATCATAATAAATGGCAAAAGCATCCATCCCAAGACGACAATCGCGCCCAGAAAAAATAAAACAGCTTCCGCGGCCAAGCCAATAATTATCATAAAAGTTCTTAAAATGGCTCCGATAACCCGCGACATTAAATTAAAGGTGAACGCCTCAAAATATCTTCCGATGTTAAAGGCCTTTCCGTAGGAGTAAGAATATCTCTTCCAGTGGGAAAAGAAAGTACGCAGCAGCGTTGGAATTGAAAAATAGTTTAGGCCGAACAAAAGAAAATTCCTCCAAGCCCTTAAAATAGCTCTTGGAGAATCAGCAAACTGCCAAACTAAATATTGGACAAAAACAATTTTCTCCATTTTTACTTATTATACTAAAAAAAAAGTTAAAATAAAATCCAGTCCCGCGAACGGGACTGGATTCTATTGTGATTTTCTAGCGTCGAAAATCTCTTCTGGGTGGTTTTCTCTTGCGATAGCATTCCCGGCAAAATACCTCCGAACCTTCACGAGGCTCAAAAGGAAGCTCGGTTATATCAGCTCCGCAATCAGCGCATTTCCAGTTTCCTTGATACATTTTTCTCTGGAAATCTCCACCGCTTTTATCGTTGAAATCCACGATATATGCAAACTAACAATCTACAAATGTTAATTTTCGGTTAACCGTTGTCTATTGCTTGTTCTCTTTTTTTAATAATGACCTTTGACTTCATTATACTCCAAAGGACTATTCTGTCAATCCCCCCGTTAAAACGCGTCCAAATCCTGCAGAGCCTTCTCGTAAACATCCAAAGTTCTTTTGGCGGTGTCCGGCTCCAGCTTATAATCCGGGTCGTGCACAATGTTGTTTCTTATTTTATGGGCTTCCGAAACTTGGTTAATGTTAGGCAGAAGAGTTGAATTCAGCTGCTCAAGTTTTTCAACAATAGTATCTCCTTTGTAGCCAGCGCCAGTCAATGCATCGTTTAATAAATTTTCCGCCTCAACAACAGCCAGTTTATATTCCTGCTCCGTCCCTCGTTCCAGCCGGTTTTTTATTTTTGACCATTGCTTATACGCTTTCTTCGCGCCGTACGGCCTCGTGGCAAAAGTTTCAATAAAATCTTCAAATAGTAATTTCTTCAAATAATTTCCGGCGAATAAAAGCCAGAATGCGGAGGCAACCATTATCAAAGAAACAATTATGAAAATACTTCTTACGCTTAACAGAATTCCGCTGAATTCGGGGTGAAGGACGAAATCAATTATTTTGTTCTGAAAATTTTGGATAATAACTACAAGATTGTTGCTCATAATAATTTGCCAACTTTTAATATTTGATTTTCCCGGAAAGGCCTGCCGATAATTTGAAGCCCCACCGGGAGATTTTCGGAAAAACCCGCCGGAATGGAAACGGCCGGCAATCCCGCCAAATTCACGGAAACCGTAAAAATGTCGGCCAGATACATTGAAAGAGGGTCGGAGATTTTTTCGCCTATTTTGAAAGCCGGCGTAGGAGAAACGGGGGTAAATATCACATCAACCTTTTGAAACGCTTTGTCAAAATCGTCTTTTATCAATCGCCTGACTTTCTGCGCCTTCAAATAATAAGCGTCGTAATAGCCCGCCGAAAGAGCGTAAGTTCCAAGCATTATTCTTCGCTTAACTTCGGCGCCAAATCCCCTGGCCCGGCTCTTCAAATAAACATCCAATAGATTCTGGATCTCGCCGCCGTCCCCGCCATCTCGCATTGCGGAGGAAAATCCGTATTTTATTCCGTCGAATCTGGCCAGATTAGCCGAGGCCTCCGAAGTGGCAACCAGATAATACGTAGGCAAAGCGTATTTCGTATGGGGCAAACTTATCTCTTCAATCTTGGCTCCCATATCCTCGTATTTCTTAATTGCATTTCTGATTATTTTTTCAACTTGATCGTCAATCCCTTTAATGAAACATTCTTTCGGGATTCCGATACGCAGTTTTTTTACGTCAATTTCCGCATCCTTATTTTTTGGCATTTCCACGCTCGTT
>Ga0172365_10003366_pt1 | contig 11903 bp, 11 predicted proteins | sample LakKivSesite48cm_FD_114535 | JGI IMG/M metagenome (GOLD analysis project Ga0172365, IMG submission 114535) | Sediment microbial communities from Lake Kivu, Rwanda - Sediment site 48cm | ecosystem: Environmental > Aquatic > Freshwater > Lake > Sediment | place: Rwanda: Western Province, Lake...
CGACGACGAGCAACGACGCCAGCCGGGATGGATCGGCCGTCCCAATTCGCACAGATATCTTCGAGCGGGTCCTAAGGCCCCGACCCCGAGTCCGAGGCGGGGCGTGGACAAGGATGCGCACCAAGAACGCCTGGGCGTGAAGAAGTAGGGTGCGTTGGTCCGGTCCCTTCCCTCTGTATCCGTTCTTGTGCCCCCTGTGTTCCCTGTGGTGAACTATCCGAGAATGGCCCGGCTCTTGAGCCGTTCGGCGTTCTAATGCGGAGCGGTGCGGTTCGCCGCTTCGAGCTGGGCCGCGGCCCAGGCTCGCCGGTCCTGCAAAGGTCCAAGCTCGGCCAGGGTTTCGGCCTTGCTCTTGGCCAGCTCGGCATCGGCAGCTGTCAGCTCTCTCTCTGCGGCGCCGCGGTCCACGTCCTTGCCGTGCTCACCGCGATTGACCAGGACGTCGACCTTGTCACCCTCGCCGCCGCGGGCGACCTGCAGGATGCCGTCGCCCACCGCCAAGTACTTGGCGCCGTCTTTCGTCCGGTAGCTGAGCACGCCCGGCTTCAGCACCGACATGAACGGGATGTGGCCGGGCAGGACGCCGAATTCGCCGAGCACGCCGGGTGCGGCAATCTCGTCGACGTCGATCTGGACCAGGTATCCGCGTGGGGTGGTGACGGTCAGGCGCATGTCCGGGCTTCTCGTCTGGCTGCGATCAACTCTCTTTGGCCATCTTCTCGGCGCGCGCGCGCACGGCATCGATGCCGCCCATCATGAAGAAGGCCTGCTCCGGGATGTCGTCGCACTTGCCGTCGATGACCTCCTTGAAGCCGCGCACGGTGTCCTTGATCTCGACGTACTGACCCTGCTGGCCGGTGAAGGTCTCGGCCACGTGGAAGGGTTGCGACAGGAAGCGCTGGATCTTGCGCGCGCGCGACACGGTCAGCTTGTCGTCCTCGGACAACTCGTCCATACCGAGGATGGCGATGATGTCCTGCAGCTCCTTGTAGCGCTGGAGGACCTTCTGCACCTGGCGCGCGATCGTGTAGTGCTCGAGGCCGACGACCTGGGGCGAGAGAATCGTCGAGGTCGAGTCGAGCGGATCCACGGCCGGATAGATGCCGATGGCCGCGATGTCGCGCGAAAGCACGGTGGTAGCATCCAGGTGCGCGAACGCGGTCGCGGGCGCAGGGTCGGTGAGGTCGTCGGCCGGCACGTAGATGGCTTGCACGGACGTGATCGAGCCCCGGTCGGTCGAGGTGATGCGCTCCTGCAAAATGCCCATTTCCGTCGAGAGGGTCGGCTGGTAGCCGACGGCGGAGGGGATGCGGCCGAGAAGCGCCGACACCTCGGAGCCGGCCTGGGTGAATCGAAAGATGTTGTCGATGAAGAGCATCACGTCTTGCCCTTCTTCGTCGCGGAAGTACTCCGCCGCGGTGAGAGCGGAAAGACCCACGCGCGAGCGGGCCCCGGGCGGCTCGTTCATCTGGCCGTAGATGAGCGCGGCCTTGGAGATGACCGGCTCGCCCGTGGACAGCTTGGAGTGGGTCATCTCGTCATAGAGGTCGCGGCCTTCGCGCGTGCGCTCGCCCACGCCGGCGAACACCGAGTAGCCGCCGTGTTTCTTGGCCACGTTGTTGATGAGCTCGAGGATGATGACGGTCTTGCCCACGCCCGCCCCGCCGAAAAGCCCGATCTTGCCGCCGCGGCGGTAGGGCGCGAGCAGGTCCACGACCTTGATGCCGGTCTCGAACATCTCGACCTTCACCGACTGGTTGATGAACTCGGGCGGCAAACGGTGGATGGGCCGGAACTTGGTGGCCCCCACCGGGCCGCGCTCGTCGACCGGTCTGCCCACGACGTTGAGGATGCGTCCCAGGATCTCCTTGCCCACCGGCATGCTGATGGGTCCGTTGGTGTTCGTCACCGGCATCCCGCGCACCAGGCCGTCGGTCGAGTCCATGGCCACGCAGCGCACGGTGTGCTCGCCCAGGTGTTGCGCGACCTCGACGATGAGATTGTTGGGTTGATCGTCGATGGCGGGGTTCGTGACCGCGAGCGCGATGTTGATTTCGGGCAGGTCCGATCCGGGGAACTCGACGTCCACGACCGGACCGATGACCTGAACGATTCTTCCTTGCTGGGTACTGGTGCTCATGGTTGCAAACCTCGTGTCTAGCCGCGAAGAGCCTCGGCGCCGCCCACGATCTCCATCAGCTCCTTGGTGATGGCCGCCTGGCGGGCGCGGTTGTACTGCAGGGTCAAGCGACCGATCATCTCGGTCGCGTTCTTGGTGGCGTTCTCCATGGCGGTCATGCGAGCGCCGAATTCGGAGGCGATGGATTCGAGCAAAGCCCGGTGGATCTGCGTCTCGACATACATGGGCAAGACGTAGTCGAGGATCTGGCCTTTGCCCGGCTCGAAGAGGAATTCCGTGGCCGTGTGTTCGCCCGGCGCGGGCGTGACCGGCAGGAGCGGCTCGACCACCGGTCGTTGGGAAATGACCGAGCGGAACTGGTTGTAGACCAAGAACACAGCGTCGACCGTGCCGTTGAGGAATTCCTCGCTGAGGACACCCGCCAGCTCCTTGGCGCGCGCAAGAGCCGTGTTGCCCGCCGCGCCGGGCAGGTCGCGGGTCATGTTGAGCTTGCGGCGACGGAAATAGTCGCGCCCCTTGCGGCCCACGACCTCGTAGCGGGCCTCGTCGATCTCGCCGGCCAAAAGCTTGTCCTCAACGTGGTGCTGGGCGGTACGGCACAGGTTGGAGTTGAAACCGCCGCACAGACCGCGGTCCGAGGTGATGACCGCGAGTGCGATGCGCCTTGCGGGGCGCCGTCGCAGCAGTGGATGGTCTTCCCCGCCGGCGCCGGCCGCGAGCTGGGCGGTGACGTCGGCCAGGGTCTTGGCGTAGGGCCGCGCGGCAATGATGGCGTCCTGGCTGCGGCGAAGCTTGGCGGCCGCCACCATCTTCATGGCATTGGTGATCTTCTGCGTCGACTTGACCGACGCGATTCGCAGCCGCACTGCCTTGAGCGATGGCATGGAAGTCCCTGATGTCCCTTCCTACGCGCCTACGTGGCCTGCGGTTTGAAAACCTTGGCGAACTCGGTGAGGAGCGCGCGCATCTTCCCGGCCAGGTCGTCGAAGGCCTTGGCGTCCGGGCCCTTCTCGGCGATCTCGGCCATGGCCTCGCGCTTGTTCTTGTCTACGAAGTCGTAGAGTTCCTTCTCGTAGCGGCCGAGCGCGTCGACCGGGTAGCCGTCGACGAAGCCGTTGGTGGCCGCGAAGATGACCAGGATCTGCTTCTCCACCGGCAGGGGCACGTACTGGTCCTGCTTGAGCAGCTCGGTGATGCGTGCCCCGCGCGCGAGCTGCTGCTGGGTGGCCTTGTCGAGGTCGGATCCGAACTGCGCGAATGCGGCCAGGGCGCGATATTGCGCCAGCTCCAGGCGCAGCTTGCCCGCCACCTTCTTCATGGCCGCGATCTGGGCCGCGGCCCCCACGCGGCTGACCGAGATGCCGATGTTGAGGGCGGGACGCTGGCCGGAGTAGAAGAGGTCGCTTTCGAGGTAGATCTGGCCGTCGGTGATGGAGATGACGTTGGTGGGGATGTAGGCGGCCACGTCGCCGGCCTGGGTCTCGATGACCGGCAGCGCGGTGAGGGACCCGCCGCCCTTGGCGTCGGACAGCTTGGACGCGCGCTCGAGCAGGCGCGAGTGCAGGTAGAACACGTCGCCGGGAAAGGCCTCGCGTCCCGGCGGACGGCGTAGAAGCAGCGAAAGCTGGCGGTAGGCCACGGCCTGCTTCGACAGATCATCGTAGATCATGAGGGCGTGGCGGCCGCTGTCGCGGTAGTACTCGCCCATGGTGACGCCGGTGTATGGCGCCAGGTATTGCAGCGGCGCCGGCTCCGAGGCCGTCGCGGAAACCACGGTCGTGTAGGCCATGGCCCCGTGCTCGCGCAGCTTGTCCACCACCGAGGCCACGGTCGACTGCTTCTGGCCGATGGCCACGTAGAAGCAGTACATGTCCTGGCCCTTCTGGTTGATGATGGTGTCGACCGCGATGGCGGTCTTGCCGGTCTGGCGGTCGCCGATGATGAGCTCGCGCTGGCCGCGGCCGATGGGAATGGTCGAGTCGATGACCTTGATGCCGGTCTGCACCGGCTGGTGCACGCCTTTGCGCGAGATGATGCCGGGGGCTTTGATCTCGATCTTGCGTGATTCCGTGGTCTCGATGGGGCCCTTGCCGTCGATGGGTACGCCGAGGGCATTCACCACGCGGCCGATGAGCGCGTCGCCCACCGGGACCTGCGCGATCTTGCCCGTGCGCTTGACCACGTCGCCCTCGCGGATGGCTTCGAAATCGCCGAGGAGCGCCACGCCGACGTTGTCCTCTTCGAGGTTCAGCACCAGGCCCACGACATTCTTGCCGAAATCGAGCAGCTCACCGGCCATGGCGTTTCCGAGGCCGTACACGCGGGCGATGCCGTCGCCGGTCTCGAGCACGGTTCCGGTTTCCGCCACCGCGACCTTCTGGTCGAAGCCTTCGATCTCCTTGCGGATGATCTGACTGATTTCTTCAGCGCGAATCTGCATCTTGTGTCCTTTGCGGAGTCCTAGTTGAGAAGTCGAGTCTTGAGGGCGGAAAGGCGGGAGGCGACGCTGCCATCCAGCACCACGCCCGCCACATGGGCCACCACGCCGCCGATCAAGTCCGCATCCACGGCGGTGGTCATCAGAACCTTCTTGCCCGTCCGCTTCTCGAGTGCCTTGCGGATCTCGGCCTCACTGGCGATGTCGAGCGGCCGGGCCGAAATGACCCGTGCGCGCACCCGGCCGAGCTTCTCGTCGCACATCTCCTCGTAGGCGCGGGCCACGGCGGGCAGGATGGCGATGCGCCTGCGTTCGAGGAGCAGGAGAGCCAGGCTTTGCACCTGGCGTGCCGGCGCAATACGCGGCATGAGCCCCTGCAGGACCATGCGCTTCTGCGAAAGCTTGAAGACCGGGTTTTCCAGGGTTTGGCGCAGGACCGGGGATTCCTTCCACAGCTCGGCCAAGTCGGCGAGTTGTCTGCCGAGGATCTCGAAGTTGCCCTTGTCCACGCCGATGGCGAAGATCGCCCTGGCGTAGCGACGCGCGATCGAGCCGCCCAACACCGCCATCAGTGCGTCTCCCCGCCGGAGCCGGCGACGAACTCCTGCGCCAGGCGGCGCTGGTCTTCCATGTCGACTGCATTGCGCGCGATCTCCTCGGCCAGGGCCAGGGCGGCGTTTGAGACCTCGGCGCGCAGGACGGCCTCGGCCTGCCTGACTTGCTGGTCGATTTGCATGCGCATGTCCTCTTGGAGCTGTTTGGCGCGCTCTTGCGCGGCCTCGATGGCGCGCGCCTGCTCGCGCTCGGCTTCCTGGCGCATGGTTTCGCGCAAGGCCGCGACTTCCTTCTCGAGCTCGGCCACGCGACGCTCCTGCGCGTCGAGCTTGGCCTTGGCTGCGTCGCGCAGGCGGGTGGCCTCGCCGATCTCGTTCTTGAGCTGCTCGTGGCGGGTGCGGAGCGACCTGTTCATGGCGCGGCCGCCGAAATAGATGAGGAGAAAGAGCAGGGCGCCGAAGTTGAGGAGCTGGAGCGCGAAGGTCCCGGGGCGAAAGCCGGCATGTTCCCCCTGCCCACCGCCTTCGGCGTCGCTTGATTCGTGGGCCATGTTGTGGCCGCGCTCCACGGTGGGTGCGTGCCGGTCCCCGGCCGCGGATTCCGCCCCGGCCGCCCGTGCCTCGGCCGAAAACACCATCACGATCGCCGCGACCGCCAGAAGACCTACGAAGGACCTCACGACCCCAGCTTCCTCCCTACGGCTTTCTCGGCAATCTCGCGTGCGAGCAGGGTCGTCTGCGCCTGCAGATTCGCCTTCTCGGCGGCAATCACACCCTCGAGCTTGGCGCGCGCCTCGACGAGCCGGGTGCGCGCCGCATCATGCGCTTGGGAAAGGATCTGCTGTTCGCGCGTCTGGCCCTCGAGTCGCAGCTTCCCCACTTCGGCATTGCCGCCCCGCCGCGCCTCGGCCAGCGAGGTTTCGATGCGGGCCAGCCGCGAGGCGGTCTCGGCTTCGAGCTTGGCCGCCTGGTCGCGCGCGCCCTCGACGCGGGCCACGCGCTCGTCACGCACACGCAGGTAGGGCCTCCACAGAAGCGGCCACAGGATGAAAAGGAGCACCAGGAAAATACCGAGCATTACGAGCACGCTGCCGTCGATGTCGAGGAGCTGAGACTCTGATGCCTGGGGTGCGCTGGCGAGACTCCTTAGGGCTGCTTGCAGAGGGCTTACGAAAGAAGTCACGGCGAGGTTGGGTTGGGGCTAGCTGCTGCTGGTACTTCCGGTGCTGCCGGCACTGCTGGCCGCGCCCGACGAACCACCCGCCGACTTCTTTCCTCCGGTGTGACGGGGAGGCGGCGCAGTCTCGCTTGCGGCGGTGCTCGAGTCCATCTGGCAATGGCCGTCGAAGAACACGCCCTTCTCGATGAGGAGCGAGGCCGTGTTGATGTTCCCCTTGACCCGCCCCGGGCTGTGGATCTCGACCGAGCGCTTGGCCGTGATGTTGCCGCGCACGGTGCCTTGGATGACGATGGCCCCGACGGTGACCTCGGCATTGACCTCGGCGCCTTCGCCCACGATGAGCACATCGTCGGTGAAGATCTCGCCGGTCAGCTTGCCGTCCACGCGAACGGTGCCTTCGAATGAGAGCTTTCCCTCGAACTCGCTGCCCTTGCCTAGCAAGGTGGTCACTGGCTGGGCACTGCCAGGTTCACCGGACGGTAGAGATTGCGAGTCCTGCGTCATGGCTCTTGGTCAGGAACCCTACACTTGAGCGGAGCCAGCCGTCAACGAAGGAAGCGCACCACCCGGCAAATGTTGCTCGTCGTCGCAATACGTCGAGTATTCCTCCTCCTGTGCGCCTCGCCAGCCGGGCGCCTCGGCCGTCCAAATTCACACATCTATCTTCTCGCGAGTCCTTAGTACCCGGCCGGCCGCCCGCCCGCCCGCGGATCGGCCGCGGCCTCCCATCTCGACGTGGTGCGCACGATGAGGTTGGCCTTGCCCAGGTCCGGGCGCATTTCCAGGCGTTGCCCCTTGGCGGCAAGGGCGCGCAGGCTTTCCTCGGGCAGGCCGGGCTCGTAGAAGAGGAGGTCGGGCTCCCACTGGTGGTGGATGCGCGGCCGCGACACGGCCTCTGCGGGGGCCGAGCCGAAGAGCATGACGTCAAGCAGAACCTGCAAGGTGGCGGAAATGATGCGCGGTCCGCCTGCGGCGCCGGTCACCAGCTCGACGCCGCGCTCGCCGACCACGATGGTGGGTGACATGGACGAAATCGGGCGCTTGCCCGGGGCCGGCTGGTTGGCCGCGCTCCCCGCCAGGGCGAACACGTCGGCATGGCCGGCCGCGGGGGTGAAGTCGTCGAGCTCGTCGTTGAGCACGATGCCGGTGTTGCCGGCCACGATGCGCGCGCCGAAATCGAGGTTGACGGTCGTGGTCAGGGCGACCGCGTTGCCGTGTTTGTCGACCACGGAAACATGGGCGGTTCCGGCGTCGCGGCTGAGCGGGGCGGGGAGCGTGGAGGAGGTTCCATAGCGATCGTGTGGGAGCACGCGGTCGAGCTGGGTGCGGAGGGCCAAGTCGCGATGAAATGCCGGGGCGAGGAGATGCTCGAGCGGCACGCGGGCGAAGGCCGGGTCGCCGAGGAAGCGCGCACGGTCGGCGAATCCGTGCTTCAGAGCCTCGGCCAGAAGGTGCAGGTAGTCCGGGGCGAGCGCGCCCCGTCCGCGGTCGAGGTCGGCCAGGCGGTGGGAAAGCATGCCCAACCCCTCGGCCAGGATGACGCCCCCTGCCGACGGGGGCGGCATGAGGAGCACGCGCCGGCCGAGGAATGCGACTTGGAGGGGTTCACGTTCCACCGGTGCGTAGCCGGCAAGGTCGTCGAGACTCAGCTTTGAGCCCGCTTTGCCCGCCGCCTCGACCAGCTCGACCGCGAGGTCGCCGCGATAGAGGGCATCGGCGCCCTCGCGGTGCAGACGTTTCAAGGTTTCCAGGAGCTGGGGGCGCCTCACTCGATCACCGGCGCGCATGGCGGCCGCACCCTTCTGGCTCGTGGAAAAGACCTTGGCGATGAGGGCCGGTCCGGTGGTGGGATTGCGCTTGATCTCCTCGTCGATCTTCTGCGCCTGCCGGGGCGAGAGCAGAAAACCGCGGGCAAGGCGTAGGGCCGGCCTCACACAGCGGGAGAAGGGCAGGGCGCCGAAGCGCCGGACCAGCTCGTGAAGGCCACGCGCCTCGCCGGGTACGCCGATTGAAAGGCCGCTCTGGGGCGGAATGCTTCCGGTCGGCGGAACCGGCAATGCGGCCGGCGCAGTCTCGCGAAAGTCAAGTGCCAGGGACTTGCCCGACTTGGCCAAGTAGAGGAGCGCAAAGCCGCCTCCGCCGAGACCCGAGGCGAAGGGATCGACCACACCCAGCGCCAACGCGGTGGCACAAGCGGCGTCGACCGCGTTGCCGCCCGCGCGAAGCATTTCCACACCTGCCGCGGACGCGAGGGCCGAGTCGGAGGCGACTGCGCCGTGACGGGCGCTCAGAAACCCTGAAGGAGCACGCGCCGCAGTGCGTGCCGGAGCCGGGGCCGGAGCGAGGACGGCCCAGAGGACGGCCAGACCGGTGCACGCACCCCGAGCTCGCCCGAGCGGGCCGTGGAGGGCGCGGCGAATCAATAATTGAAGGAAAGTCACTCTGGGCGTAACCTCGATCTACCTGCCTTGGCCCAAGGGAAAACCGACATGGACCAACCGTCAAGTACGGAAAACAACGCACTCGTACTGCGCATCAAATTCAAGACTGCATCGCTCGACGAATTCATCGGCCGCTACGGCGCTGATGTGAGTCCAGGTGGAATTTTCATACGCACCCGGCAGCCGGTCGAGGTGGGGACCACCCTGCAGTTCGACTTCACCCTGGGGGACGGCTCGCCCCTTCTGGCCGGCACGGGCACGGTGGCCTGGGTGCGCGAGAGCGACCCCGCCCGGCCCAACAACATGCCCGGCATGGGCTTACGCTTCGACAAGCTTTCCGCGGAAAGCCAACACATGCACCAGCTCATCCTCGCCGAGCGGGCGCGCAAGGAAGGCAAGGCCCTGGGCACGCCCCATCCACCGGTGGTCGCGGCGCGCGTGTCGCCGCCGCCCGAGGCTGCGCGTCCGGTCGCAGGGCGCGTGTCGCCGCCGCCCGAGGCTGCGCGTCCGGGTGCGGCGCGCGTGTCGCCGCCGCCCGAGGCCGCGCGTCCGGGTGCGGCGCGCGTGTCGCCGCCGCCCGAGGCTGCGCGTCCGGATGCACCCCCGCGTTCTATTGTAGAAGCGCCGGCGAAGCCTGCCAGAGCGGGGGAGAGCCTCGCGGCGCCGGCCACGCTTGCGAGTCCGCCTGCTGTGCAGGAGATGCAAGAGGCGGATGATTTCTTGTCTGGCGGCAAGACCGAGATTAGCGACAAATCCATCGAAGAGCGGCTGCGCGAGATGTCCCAGGCCGGGGGCGATGCTTTCGCCGGCGAGAAGACCTCCGAGCGGGCGGTTCCGAGCGCGCTGCTCGAAGAGACGAGTGCGGCTTCGGAAGCGGCTGTCATGCCGGAGGCCGGCGCCGTTTCCGCCCAAGCAGCGAGGCAGGCACAGCCGGCGCCGAGCGCGGCCGAGCCGGCCCCCGCTCCTGCCGAGCATCCTTCGGTCGAGCGCGCGGGCGACGAGGCGTTCGACGTGCCCATCGATCTTGGCGCCGCCCCCGGGGGCGCCGGTGATGCTTCGGCCGTACCCACCGAGGCCCTTCCCGAGATCTCCGGAGGCATGCCCCTCGAGGAAGCTCCGGTCGAGAAGACCGAGCCGGTTTCCGCGCCGCCGGTCGAGCCACCCGCGGCCCCTCCCTCGAGTGAAGAGGACCGTGCCTCGCCCGAGTCATTCGCGCTGGCCGTCGAGGAAACCCGGCCTTCACCCAGACCCAAGCCCAGCAAAGCCAAGCGACAGAGCAAGACGTGGGTGGCAGTTGCCCTGCTTGGCGGTGCGGCGGCCGTGGCTGCGGTCTATCTCGCCCAAACGAGGCCGTGGGAACATCTCGACGAAGAAAAGGAGCCAGTCGCCGCGGCACCGGTTGCCCCGGCGCCGCCGGTGAGTCCCGCGCCCGCGCCGACGGTCGCGGCGAAGCCGACTGCCGAAGCAGCCAGGCCGGCCGCGGTCGTGAAGCCGGCCGCGGTCGTGAAGCCGGCCGTGGTCGTGAAGCCGGCCGAGAAGCGTCATGGGGCGGAAGAGCCCGTTCACGAGAAAGCCCCGGTGGGAAAAGCCGCAGCAGCCGAGCACAAGGGCGACAAGCCCGCGAGCAAGCCGGGCGCGAAGGTTGCAGAGAAAGGCAGCGTGGAAAGCCCTGCCGAGAAGAGCGAGGCCGCCGAGGAAGAAGTGGTGTACCGCTTCCTCATCAGGTCGAGTCCCACCGCCGCGGAGGTCCTCATCGACGGCGAGTATTTCGCGCGCACGCCTTGCGAACGGCGCGTTCTCGATCCTCAGAAGCCGGTTGCGATTCTGATCCGAAAAGAAGGCTACCAGTCCTACGAGCGCATGCTCGGCCCTTCGGACGCGTGGGCGCAGAAAGGCAACGACCGCTTCATCAGAATCTCGGCCAGGCTGAAAAAGGAACCCACCGCGGAAGCGGAAGCCGCAGCGCCGCCATCTGCTCCTGCCGCGGAGGCCCAACCGGCGCCGAGAGTCGAGACCGCGCCTGCTGCCAAGGTCGAGGTGGCCAAGCCTGCCGAGGCGCCTGCAGCCGCACCCTCAGCGCCCAAGCCCGCTCCCCCGGCGGAGGAGAGCAAGAAGGCCAAACCCGCCCCCAACTTCGACTAACCTGGGAAGGTCAAGGGGTCAGGGAGTAGCGGTCACGGGCGTAGGGCCCGGCGCCCGCGAAGGGCCGCCGCCGGGGCATCGGGGCCGGTCGGCAGGACTTGCCCGAACGAGTGACAGATCGCGCGGTTCCGCTTGACGAGAGGCCTTCTCTGCCCATAATCATCGCCTTCGCATTCCGGAGTAGCTCAGTCGGCAGAGCAGGCGGCTGTTAACCGCCGGGTCGGGAGTTCGAGTCTCTCCTCCGGAGCCAAATCTAGTCCCGACCACGTGGTGGTTGGTCGGGTTGACAGCAAGCCCGCCGACGGCCTTCGCCGGTTTCCCCGTGGTTTCTGCTTGACTGCGTTTGGATCTCTGTTTAGCAGGAGGCGCGGAGCACGAGCATGAGCGAACCCTTCCCGTCTGAGTACGAAGGCTGGTGGCGAATCGTCGAGACCTCGCAGTGGGGCGACGACGGGCTCGATGACCTGGGCCCGGCCCTGCTCTCCCTGACTGGGCATGACGACCGCCTGCGGATGCACTGTCTGCTCGCCTACGTGAACTGCAAGCCGACCAAGACCGGCATCTCGTTCACGTGGGAGGGCGCCTGGGAGTACGACCAGGTGTCGGGCACGGGCCGCGTGACGCTCGGCAAGGACGGCCGCCTCAAGGGGATCCTCCGCATCAAGGACGGCGACTCGAGCACCTTCGTCGCCGTGCACGCGGAGGAGCCGGACGAGCCCATCCCGCCGCCTCCGAGCTACCGCGACAAGTGGCGACGGCGCTGGTGAGCACGCCCGGGCTTGCGCTGCCGTGGAACTTGAAGGAGAAGCAGACATGCCCACGCAGCAGACCGTTCTTCTCGTTGGCGGCACCGGACGCACAGGCGGGCGGGTGTTGCAGCAACTTCTGGACCGCGGCATCAGCGTGCGCGCCATCGTGCGATCGAGGGGAAAGCTTCCGCCCGATGTCGCCGGCAACCCCAATCTGACCGCGGTCGAGGCCAGCCTGCTGTCGCTGAGCGATGAGGAAA
>Ga0172365_10003369_pt1 | contig 11902 bp, 13 predicted proteins | sample LakKivSesite48cm_FD_114535 | JGI IMG/M metagenome (GOLD analysis project Ga0172365, IMG submission 114535) | Sediment microbial communities from Lake Kivu, Rwanda - Sediment site 48cm | ecosystem: Environmental > Aquatic > Freshwater > Lake > Sediment | place: Rwanda: Western Province, Lake...
GCCAAGACGGCCAAAGGCAATCCGGTGGACGGCGGCGGTTGGCCCTGTAACCGACAGGGGCGCGGCAAGGCGCACCGCCAGGTCGACCACATCAACGAGGCGTTGAAGAAGAATGGCTGACAATGTCCAGTCGATCATTCCGTACAAGGCCGAGCCGACCGCTCGGGCCTTCCATGCCAGTGTCGCCAAGTACCGCGGAATAATGGGACCGATCGGATCCGGTAAATCGTCAGCGTGTTGCATGGAGATCCTCCTGCGGTCGATGCAGCAACGTCCGAGCGTCGATGGGGTTCGCCGGACACGATGGGCAGTGATACGAGCGACGTACCCGCAGTTGAAGTCGACAACGATCAAGACGTTCTGCGAGTGGTGTCCGGAGACACGATCTGACGGGACACCCTTCTTCATCGTCAACTGGCAACCTCCAATCGTAGGTCATCTTCGCATCCCGCTTCCGGACGGTACGAGAATGGACATGGAGGTGTTCTTCGTCGCCCTGGACAAGGACGAGGACGTCGAGAAACTGAAGTCCATGGAGTTGACCGGAGGGTGGATCAACGAGGCCAGCGAGATCCCGCGGACCATCCTCGACATGCTGTACGGCCGAACCGACCGGTATCCGTCAAAGAGAATGGGCGGGACGACATGGCATGGCGTCATCATGGACACGAACCCACCGGACGATGATTCGTGGTACTACAAGCTGGCGGAGATCGAACGACCCATCGGATACGAGTTCTTCAAGCAGCCTCCGGCCGTCCTGAAGGTGCCAAAGAAACATCCTGACGATCCGCAGGTATACGCACCGAACCAAGGACAGGCCGGCTACCCATCGGCCGAGAACGTCCAGAACCACAACGCCGGCTACGACTACTACATGACCCAGATCCCGGGAAAGACTGACGAGTGGATCAAGGTCTTCCTGATGGGCGAGTATGGCAGCATCTCGAGCGGGAAACCGGTCTATCCGGAGTACCGCGACGGACTCCATTCCGCGAAGACTGACATTGTCCCGCTCCGTGGCGTCCCACTGATCCTCGGATTCGATTTTGGGCGTACCCCCGCCGGCGTCATCTGCCAGTTGTCTCCGAGGGGCCAATTCAGGATACTCGAGGAGATCTTCGTCGAGGACATGGGCGTCAGAGAATACATCGACACCGTCCTCAAGCCTCTTCTCCGGAACAAGTACGCCGACGTCATGTATTCGGCCTTCGGGGATCCGGCCGGCAGCGGGAAACAGCAAACCTCCGACGATACCTGCTTTGAGGCATTCCGTGATGCAGGGATCCGCGTCGAACCCGCCCGAACAAATGAACTGGTAGCCAGACGCGAGGCGGTCGTGCGATTCCTCAACCGGAATTGCGACGGCCAACCCGGGCTCCAGATTTCTCCGTGTTGCCAGATCGTCCGAAAGGGATTCATGGGCGAGTATCACTATCGGAAGATCCGCGTCTCCGGCACCGATCGATACGCCGAGGTTCCGGATAAGAACCGATTCAGTCATCTTCACGATGCACTTCAATACGCCTGTCTCGAGGCGGAGTCCGGAGCGACCATGATGAGTACCTGGGGCGGGTCCTCGGTTCAGGGGCCCGGGGTGCGCCGACAGATCGTCGACAAAGGGTCTCTCGGCTGGACTTGAACGACCAAAACCGGAACTGAGTCCGGCTTTCGGCTCGTCTTTCGTCCAGAAATATGCTTAACTGTTGACTAATCGATAGCGAGTTCTCTCGCAACGCGATCATTGAGGCACTCATGAGGATGTGACGAAGATTGTAGGACGCGGGCCGCGGCGCAGTTCAGGAGATCGGTAGGGGATCAGGGTCCGAACTGCTGGACTGCGTTCTTTCTGGAAACAGAATTATGGCCGGTGGAATACAAAGTGGTGCGGTCTCAAGTGGTCAAACTATCCTCCGAATTGTCGGGCCCGATCAACTCGCAGAACTCGACCGAAAAGCGGAAGCAGAACGCACCGCTCAGGCTCAACCCGAAATCGACGGCCTCGCTCGTTTCATCCAAGAGGAGTATGAAAAAAACGAGCAGGCGCGAAAAGATTCCGGCGTCGAAGATCAGATGATGGCGAACCTCCGTCAACGTGACGGAAAGTATCCTCCCGAGAAGCTTTCGGCCATCAAGGAGAACGGCGGATCCGATGTCTTCGTCAAGCTGACGAACGTGAAGTGTCGTGCGGCCGAATCGTGGATCTCCGACGTCCTGTCGAATGGCATGGAAAAACCATGGACGCTGGCGCCGACTCCGCTTCCGGATCTCCCCGTCAACATCGAGCAGTCCATCACCCAACTCACCATGCAGGAATGGTTGCGAACTATTCCGCAAAACGAAATGTCGCCCGAGGAAACTTTTAAGTTTGCAAGTGGACTTCGAGAAAAAGTCGAGTCGGCGATTGAGTCTGAATCTAAACTCCGAGCGAAGAGGATGGAGACCACGATCGAAGACCAGATGGTCGAGGGAGGTTGGGCTGATGCCTTCGATGATTTTGTCACGGACCTCGTCACGCTCAAGGTCGGGTATATCAAGGGACCGATCGTCAGACGGGAACGGAAACTCGTATGGAAGAAGGGAACCTTCGGGAAGACGGTTCCGGTCATAACGCTCGTCAACAAACTCTGTTTCGAGCATCCAAGCGCCTTCGACTGTTATCCGTCCGATGACGCCATGAATCCCCAGGAGGGGAACTTCATCGAGAAGGTGAGATTCCAGCGCCGTTCGCTTATCGACATGAAGGGTCTCCCCGGGTGGGATGAAGACGCCATAGATCTGATCCTCACCGAATACGGGCAGGGTGGCCTCCGCGAATGGACAACCATCGATCAGGAACGCGCCGAACTGGAAGCCAGATCAGGAACGGTGTCGGGTGACAATCGCAACAAAATCGCCGGGAAGGAGTTCTGGGGATCCGTTCAGGGGAAAGAGTTGATTGAACGCGGAATGACGCGAACTCCCGATGGCAAGCCGATAGAACCACTCGATGAGTACGAGGTCAACGCGATCAAGATTGGCAACTATATCGCGTACTGCGACTTCAATCCGGATCCCATGGGTGAACGGCCGTACAATAAGACCGGATACGACAAGATCACCGGATCATACTACTACAAGGGCGTTCCTGAACTCATGGATGATCTCCAACAGATCTGCAACGCCTCTGTCCGTTCCATGGTGAACAACATGGCGGTTGCCGGCGGGATGCAGGAGGTCATTGAGGACGTCAACAGGATCCCGCCTGGGGAGAACATCACCTCCGCCAAGCCATTCCAGATCCGGCAATTCATCAACCCGAAGAACTCCACTCTGCCGGCCGTCAGTTACTTCCAGCCTGAATCCAATGCTACAGAGTTCATGGGGATATACGAGAAGTTCGCCCAGATGTCTGACGATTATACGGGGATCCCGGCCTACACCTACGGGAACGACAAGGTGGCTGGAGCTGGACGTACAATGGGAGGACTTACGATCCTGATGAACAGCGCGACCCGCGGAATCAAGAAGGTTATCGCTCGGATCGACAAAGACGTGATGAGTCCGACGATCAAACGGATCTACAACTGGAACATGCTCTACAACCCCGACGACACGATCAAGGGGGATGCCCAGATCCTCCCGATAGGCGTCCTGGGGTTGATCGTCAAGGAACAGGCGGCGGGGGCCACCACGGAGTTCTTGGCTACGACCGCCAATCCGATCGATCAGGCGATCATGGGTCTTGCAGGACGGGCCGCTGTACTCAGGGAGAACGCCAAGAGACTGACCATTCCGGTCGATGATGTTGTTCCGTCGAAAGAAGTAATGAAGGCCAGAGAAGACGCTTTGAACTCGGCGTCGGCGGGTGTTCCGCCAGGGCCTCAGAAGCAGGTTGCGTAACAATCAAAACAGTAAAACAGGAGGTAGGTAGATGAAACGGATGAGCAAGTTGGCGACGGTGGTTGTTGGGGTGATGTTCTCGGTTGGCCTGTGCATGGCGGCCGACAGATCGAACTATTCGGTGAACCGCCTCATGATCGGGGATCCCCTGGTGGAGATTACGGCCACCGGCACGGAACTCAACAACGTGGCCGATCTGAGCGCCCTTGAGACCGGATCTGCCGCGAGTCCTCAGTCAACGTCTGTCGAATCTCTGGCGTCGGTCCAGAAGACCGTTATCACGATAGCGCCTACGAACAAAGTGTTCACGACGGGGTCAGATGAAGGCGAGAGTTTCCAAGTATGGACATTCCCTAAAGGCGGAACCACGATTCTTTCCGCCAATCTGAATGCAACATGGGTCACATCTCTTGGAGCCACGGGCGATTATTACTTTGCGATGGGTTCTGTTGCGGCTGGAGATGATGCTGACCTGACCTCTACCGAGGCCGACATTATCCCGAAGACCACGGTAAGTACTGATGGGAGTGTCGTGAATACCAACGCCGCCGATGGACTATTGCTGGCTCCTATTACCATCGATGGAACCACGACGGCTGTCCCGCTGTACTTCAACTTTGCGATGGCAAACGCTGATATGGGCGGAGTGAACCAGACCAGCACTATCTCGGGGACACTGACTCTGTACTGGATCAACGGCGGAACGCACTAATACTAGACCTCCATGAGAAGAGAAACAGAAGAACTCGCGAAGGCGATATGCGCGTTGAAGGGGAATCCCTTCTTTGACTGCATCGTCAAGCACCTGAAGGACTCTCTCGCCAGCCAGAGAGAGGTGAACGACGGCATTGTAGGGGATGCCGAGTCACGGTGGGGCCAGGGAAGGGCTCAGGAATTGGCTGACATTGTACGGGCGGTGGATCAGGCCGAAAAGACTCGAGCGGCTTTCGCTAAGGGTCGGCCGGCCGGTGAGACCGCGTATTAAGTGATCTCGAAGGGGAGTAGGGATAAGCGCCCGTAAAACGCAGACCGTAAAGTCGGCGCGGTGGGCAGACTGACCGAGGACTCTTCGTAACAAGCCAGACCGTAAAGTCGGCGGCTAAGGAGACAGTATGCCAGGAATACCAGCAAAAGTAGCAGAGGCGGCGGCAGAGGCAGACCGTATGCAGGATCAGATAGCGGCGGCGGCTCAGATCCCCGTGGAGACTCCGGCACAGCCGGAAGCCCCGGCGGCGACCGACGATCCCCAGTCCGTTCCGGCAGGCACGGCGCCCGTTCAGGCCGACGGCACTCCTATCGAAACTCCGTCAGACGAAGGGCTTCAATCGAGGCTCGAAGAGTCGAACAGACTTCTCGATCTCGAGCAGAAGCGCCATGCGACCCTGAAGTCAAAGTACGATCGGGAAGTCCCGAGGCTGTATCGCCAAATCCGAGAACTCACCGAAAGGTTGGATTCTCTGGAGAGAAGACCAGCGGCCCCGGCAGTGACAACTCCGGAGACGGCTCCGCAGCGGCCCGATCACCTGAAACTTCTCAGTGACGACGAGACGAAGGATCTCGACGCACGGGTCCTCGACCTCCAGGCGCGTCTCGCCCGTGGGGTCGCTGATGCGGGCGACGCGAAAATCATGCGAAAACTGACGGCCGATATCGATGCCATCAAGCGCATGATAAACCAAGGCAAGATGGTAACTCTGTGGGACACCGTAGAAAAGGCGCACCCTGGGGCCCGAGCCATGGATAACACGGACGCTAATTGGCACACCTTCCTCGATTCTGTCGACCCCTTGAGTGGGTTGTCCTACGGGGAAATCGGAGAGAGTGCGATCGAGGCTGGAAACGCCGAAAGACTGATCAAGTTGATCGGCACCTACAAGGCTGAAGCTGGTTTAAGTGACCCGGGCCAAGTGGTACCGGGAGTCAAGCCGAGGACGGTCCGGACGGACAGTCCTAAGCAGAATCGGTCCTCGCCCATGAAACGCCAGATCAAAGAGTCCGAGTTGACGGCATTCGTCTCGGACTACACGAAAGGCGTTTACAAGGGGTGCGAGGCCGAAGCGGTTCGGAAACAAAACGAGTTTGATCTCGCCATTTCGGAAGGCCGCCTTCTCTTGGGCCAGTAGACGACCGAAAGTCGTACTGGGTACCTGTAGATGGCTGGCGCCGGCGGGTGGGATCGCAAATGAAGGAGGATGACAATGTCATTCCCATTGGCGGCAGGTTTCAGGGACATCGCATCGACCTCGATGCGGTACGTTCCGGCCATCTACAGCGCGAAGCTGTTGATGAAGTTCTACGACAACACGGTGTTCGCCGCGATTGCCAACACGGAGTACGAAGGCGAGATCAAGGAACAGGGCGACACGGTCTACATCCGGACGACTCCGGACATCACCGTGAGGACCTACAACAAGGGGCAGACGCTCGTTCACGAGACCCCGTCCTCGACGCCCGTCACCCTCAGTATCGACCACGGCCGGTACTGGGCGTTTGTCACCGACAAGGTCGACGACAAGCAGACGGACATCAAGAAGTACACCGACAAGTGGACAGCCGACGCGGCCGAGCAGTTGAAGATCAACATCGACACGCACATCCTTGGTGATGTGTACTCGGACGCCAGCGCCTATAACTACGGCGCCACGGCCGGCAAGAAGACTGGCGACATCGACCTCGGGACCGACGGCGGGACCGCGATCTCCCTGACGAAGTCGACCGTCCTCGAGTACATCGTGGACTGCGGGATCGTCCTCGACGAGCAGAGCGTTCCGGAGTCCGGACGCTGGATGGTGATTCCCCCCTGGATGGCGGGTCTCATCAAGAAGGGCGATCTGAAGGATGCGTCCCTGGCCGGCGACGGCACGAGCATCATGCGGAACGGCCGGCTCGGCATGATCGACCGGTTCACCCTCTACGTCAGCAATCTTCTGACGGAGACGGCCGACGGCAGCGCCAAGGATACGACCCATATCCTCTTCGGGCATCCGAGCGCGATCACGTTCGCCTCGCAGTTGACGGAGAACGAAAGTCTGCCCAACCCGTTCGGGTTCGGCCGGTTGTTCCGCGGCCTCCAGATCTTCGGTTTCAAGGTTGTGAAGCCGGAAGCCCTGGGTGTTCTGTACGCGCACAACGGGTAACTGATTTGGATGAGGGGAAGGCCGCCAATGGGGCGGTTCTCCCTGATTCCAGTAGTGAAAAACAAGGAGAATGGAAATGACGACTGTTTCGACCAAACTGATCACAGGGACCCCGGCGGTCCTTTGTGTGCCTCACTTCAACCAGGTGGTGTGGGACTTTGCCACGTACAACGGCACGGCCACCAACATCTACCAGATCTTCCAGTGTCCGGAAGATTACGTCGTCCTGTCGGCGGGATACGAGATCCTGACGGCGGGCACGGCAACCGGAACACTGGATCTGGGAAAGGCTGGCGGGACTGAACTCCTGTCGGGGATTGCTCTTTCTGCCGCGGCCGGGACGAAGGCCCAGGGCGACATGGCGGCCCCGGTGTTCTTCTCCGACAGCGATACCATCGACGTGCAGATCAACACCGCGACGGCGATCGTTGGCAAGATCCGCCTCTGGTGGATCGGGTGCGACGTGAGCGAGTCGAGTACCGTTCACAGTCTGCCGTAGTAGTGCTGGCACAAGGCAAACTGAGCCCGGGGGCGTTATCGCCCTCGGGTCTCTTTCAGGATTTCAGGGATAGGTTAGTTCAACAACAACCAGTAAAGAAAGGTGGGGAGTATGGCAAATTGGTTGAGGAAGTCGGGTACGAACGAAGTGTTTGTTAGAACGGCAATTCTTGCGGGGAAACCGGACATGTTCCCGATCGACGAGGAAGATGCCATGATTCTGAGGGCGAAGACCAAGGGCAAGCCCGAAAAGCGGTTCGGATCGGAACTTCCGGCGACGGCACCGGCCTTGACGCGGACGATCGACGCCATGAGCGAGGATGAACTCCGCGCGAAAGCGGCCGAACTGAAGGTGTCCGTCAAGGATTCGGCGACCGCCGATCAGATCCGCAAGAAGCTGAAGAAAGTCATCGAGAAAGACGCCGAGGAAATGGCGGCATCTCGCGGCACCGCGGCAACAACCGTGGCCACGCCGCAGGCACAACACCAGGTGGTCGAACCCCCGCATGCGTAAAACATGACGCCTACAGACATCCTTACCGACATCCGGAGCGCGATCTCGGATGAGAGCAGTGTTCGATGGGTCGACGCGACTTTGCGCCGATACATGCTCGACGGGGAAGTGGAGATCGTCAACGCGCATCCCGAGGCTCAGTACGGGTTACGGGTGTCTAATTCGGCTCCAACTCTCCTCGCGGCGAATAGTGATTCGTTCACTGTTTCTTCTGAATACAGGACTGCCCTCATTCATTATGTCGCGGCCCGGGTGTTCGGTGAGGATTCTGATGATGCCGCGAATGCGGCGCTATCGAAGATGCACTTCACTCTCTTCACGGAGGCACTGGCATGATCTCCCGATACGAGGATCTATATCCGCTCTGCCAAGTGGAACTCCCGAAATGCCCGACTCCTCTTTTGCTTCAGCATCTCCAGTTGACGGGTAGGGATTTCTGTCGGATGACGGAATCATGGCATGAGCGTCTGACCATGAACCTCGTCGATGATCAGACGGACTACGTACTGTCTCCGTCCTACGACGTTGAGATCATCCGTCCGTGGAAAGTATGGGCTACCGGAGACGAGGATGACAACCCCGTGGATCCTCAACTGTACGACTTCACTCCGAGCACAAATACCCTTTCTTTCGATACGGCTCCCGATGGGTACACTAATGCGACCGCCTGGGCGACCGGAACGGTCTATGCCGTTGGCGTTGAGGCGTCCATCAACAACAAGACTTATGAGTGCGCCACGGCTCACACAGCCGCCGCGACCTTCGCCGCGGATCTGGCCGCCGGATACTGGACCGACGTCACCGATGATCTGATCGTTAAAGTGGTGCTTCTGCCTCGACTGTTCACCTGTGAACTGGCGGGCTACTTCATGGAGAAGTGGGCCGAGGGTCTTGCCGCCGGCGCCGTGGCATCCCTGAAGTCGATGAAGAACAAATCATGGTCTGACCCTCAAGGAGCAGCCGAGAAAAGGGCCCAGTACGACCTTTTCAAGGCATTGGCGCGTCGGGAGACCTACACCGAGAACAAGCAACAACCGGTAATGATTCAACGGACCTCGTGGCTCTGAGGCAAGGGGGGATGAATGTTCAGTACAGCAAGCACCTTAACGGCAAACCTCACCACAGGAACATTGACACCGTCCAGCGTGGTCTCGGCCCGTGCGGCACTTACCATCACCCTGACGGGCACCGGTTCAGCGGCCGCTGGTAACGCCAGGGCGGCCCTGTACCGCTTCAACAGGCAGGGGGTTGACGGAACGCTGGTTGCCACCTGCAACACGTTTACGGGCCCCGTAGACGCCTTTTCGGGGTCCATGAGTCTCAACACGACGGAACTCGTGGCGGCGTTTACCGCGATCGAGGCCGTTCGCCAGTATGAGAAACTCCGGTTCGATCTCCTGATATGGGATGCAAGCGCGTCCGTGTATACGATCTTCGACCATTTGGACGTTTCCTACGAGTTTGCCTTGTCGGCCGCCGCGGCTGCCAGCGTGACCCCGATCACAGGCACCACGGACACATGGGGAAATCTCAAGTTGAGCGGAGGCACGATCTACGTCCTCAACCTCACAGATGGCGAATACTACCCCTTGCGCCTGGCAGGCGCCGACGACCAGGTCCATGTGGATGTCCCCGGCGACGGAGGTATCGTACTATGAAACGTCTCTTGATGTCATGGGTAGTTCTCGTGGGGCTCCAGATGGCCGCTCTGGCCGGAGGAACGGTCATGGTCAATACGAACACAGGGGTAATCCTGTGGCCGACGAACTTCGCAGTGGCCAATGGCCTTTCCGGAACCGACAGCGTTGGGGTAGTGACTCTCAGGGTAGCGGCCCTTGAGGCCCTGACCAACGGAACGTATTCCACGGCTGCCCAGTATATCTTGGTATCGAACCGAACCACGACACTCGAGGGACAGACAAATAAATGGGGAACGACCAACGAGATCGTCGCTGTATCGAACCGAGTGACGGTTCTCGAAGCGTTCACCAATGGAACTTATGCGACCACCAATCAGTATATCGTTCTCAGCAATCGAGTCACCACGCTGGAAGGTGCGACCATGCCTCCGTACAGCAACGGGAACATCACGGTAACCGGCACCGTAACGGCGGTATCCTTTGTGGGTAACGGATCCGGACTGGCAGGCGTAACGGCGGCGGTAACGGGAGGGGTGAATGAGGTTATCGTGGGGACGGTAACAAATACCGGGAACATCACGTTCTATGGGGCGCGTGTGTCATCGGCCGCCGCAGGCAGTATCACCTTCACAAACTTTGAATACGTTTCCAAGACCATCGTGCCGGCGTCTGCAACGTGGGACATGTTTTTTGAGATGCCGCGCGACGAGACGATCACCCTGGTCAAGTTGTGGGCCCAGACCGACGCCTATAACGTGACGTTTTCCGTAGTGGAGGCAGAATCCAATGCCGCATGGCGAGTCGTGACCACCAATCTCGCCGACGTCTTTGCAACGTCCGACGGACTGTGGGCGACCAATTTCACGGACAATGTCATTGAAGCCGGGCACCGGTGGGGGATCCGCGTTACGGATCTGGATGCGCGAACGATGGGACTGACGTGGGGTCTGAAGATTGCGTACTAGGCGGGAAGGGATGAGGACATGGTCAAACTATGGATACTGGCATGCGCCGGCCTGTTCTACTTGTCATCCATGGTGTTTGCTCAGGGGTTTCCGTGGTGGCTCCAAGGGCCGATTCCGACAGCGGGCTATTTTAGGGTAGAAACCGCCTACGCCACGAACGCCACTACGACGGTATTTAGGGTCTATGGAGAACCAGTGACGAACATGGTCAATAACGGTAGGACCGTGAGCGTCTATCTGGCCATTTCGCCTTACGCCTCGAACTGGGTAGCTGCCAATTCCAACATGGTCTGGACCATGACGAACAACTGGCCATGGGTGACGAGCACGATCTCATGGACCAGCAACGGCTACGTTAGCCTGTCGAACTCATGGTTTGGATCCACGGCCTACCAGATCGATGCTATAGCGACTCAGGCGTGGTGGCTGGCGGCCGTCAATAGCAATGGGGCGGCAATAACGGAGACCGATCCGATCTTTACGAATATCCCAGTGGTAGTATGGTCGAATCCTGTGACATCGGCGGCGAATTATGTGACGAATGGCGGAGCAACGGTCAACGGTCAGGTCGTGAGCAATGGGGCGGCAATAGTCGTGAGCAATGGGGCGGCAATAACGGAGACCGATCCGATCTTTACGAATACCCCAGTGGTAGTATGGTCGAATCCTGTGACATCGGCGGCGAATTATGTGACGAATGGCGGAGCAACCGGACTAGTCTATGATGTTGCGACGTGGTATGACACGACGAATAGAATCCAGCACGCAAGGACAAATGATTTTGGAGGTAGCGGATCGGCTTCGATTCCCTCCGGCACTCTCGTCATTACCAACACTGGCAGCGCGGGTGATGTGGCAACGTGGGACGGCGGTAGTCCCTCGGGTGTGCAGACGGGGTATTGGGGAACGGCGGGGTCGGCGGCATCCTCCTACTTTGAAGTCCGTGGTGACGGTCATGTGGTGTTCAAGAGTGTTCTCGTTTCGGATGTGTACTTTACGACAAACGCACAAGGATGGGTGGTGTTCAAATGAAAAGACTTCTCGCTATTGTGATTACTCTGATTCCGTTATCTGGCCTATGCGCCGTGTTTGACCTGACCAATGACACGACCTATGTCAAGACCCCCTCTACAGGTGCGGAGGCCGCCAACAAGATGTATGTGGATGCTCATAGCACGACCCCCTCCGGCACTCTCGTCATTACCAATGCAGGCTCCGCTGGACAGGCTGCGATATGGGACGGGGGCAGCCCCTCGGGTGTGCAGA
>Ga0172365_10003377_pt1 | contig 11888 bp, 13 predicted proteins | sample LakKivSesite48cm_FD_114535 | JGI IMG/M metagenome (GOLD analysis project Ga0172365, IMG submission 114535) | Sediment microbial communities from Lake Kivu, Rwanda - Sediment site 48cm | ecosystem: Environmental > Aquatic > Freshwater > Lake > Sediment | place: Rwanda: Western Province, Lake...
ATCCCTGGGATACAGAACTCCCCAGGAAGTTTATTCAGGGCTGGAGGAAACTATGAATGAACAGGCTGGAACATTCCACCTTAAAGAAGTCTGTTTTTTGTCTTGACATTGGGGTCCACCTTATTATGGGTTCCATGACATGGAGTACTTCTTCTTAAAGATCATGAGTTGTACCGGTGCCTTTCCATCAGTTTTGGAGGTCACCCACACTAACGAGGAATGAACCAGTTTTTTTGATTAGTTACCAGTAAATACTCTATTACGGATGAACTTGTAGATGAATTAATTCCATCTGAATAATCTAAATGATCAACAAATACACCAAGTAATGATTCTCTTGGAGAAATAAGTTGTTCGGTTATTTTATAAATTTCTTTTATTTTGATTTTCTTTCCATATATTGTTTCCCTTTGATCCAAAATATCACACTCCATAATTCGGAATATCTTCAAGTAATAACGATAATAAACAATTATACCATTAAAATAATTTTTATCATAAAATAACCAATTGAAATTTCACTTCTTAACTTTCTCCAAAAATCCTTGTTCTTTGATATTTTTCGCCTTCATTCTTAGAAAAGATTCAACCGGCTCACCGCTGTGGAATAATATATCCGGATCAGGAATTAAATCTCCGTTTTGCTCAAAATAATGAGATACCGATAGGCATTCATCGTTCCCAATGAAATGTCTCTCAATCACAAGGGACATGAACGGGTGGACTGATAATGATAAAGTTAAAGAATAGGTTTTAAAGCAATTAGAAGGGGGGAATCCAATTCAAGTTGAGGGATATACCCAGGAAGAAATTAATAAGCTTTTCAAAAATGTTCTGAAAAATTACCTTCGGAATAAATCATGGGGAAATAATAAAGGAAGAACCACCCATGAATCACCACAAACTGAATCCACTGCTCTTGGAGGGGTATTTGAAAAATCATCAAGGGGGAGAGGGTTAAATTTTGGCTTTATGGTAAAATTTGGAGCCGGCGACCAGATTCGAACTGGTGACCTGTTGATTACGAATCAACTGCTCTGCCTGCTGAGCTACACCGGCGTCTATGCAATGGAAATACTACAATAGCCTTGGTTATTCGTCAAGAAAAATAAACTATTGCTGCTCACCTAAGCGTGAATCTGAGACAAAGATTGGTAAATGGAGCGCTATAATTTCCTACGCTTGTAACCTGGCATATAGTTTCTTCTTGTCTTTTTTATTCTTCTGACGTTCCCCTAGTACCCAATGTTTTCTTAAGGAAAAATTTTCAAGCTCACAGACTTATGATGATTCATAATTTCAAAGATAGACTATCATGCCGCATTGCGGCTTCAGGTGAAGATGGAAATACAATTTTGCAAGGAAATGAAGAAAAAGTTTATCAGTATTGGGATTCATGATAAAATTTAGATGGTTTGGGTTTGGACGAATTTTTCTGAATCATTGAGGGGTCATGCCAAATGGAAGAATTCAGTGAAAAGATCAGTCAATCACTTCTCAAAGAAGGAGCTTCCCTGGTTGGTTTTGCTGACATAAAAAATGTATCTCCAGATTTTACCGATTCTTTTCCCTTCGCCATTTCAATTGCAGTTGCCCTCAACCCTTCTGTCGTTGCCCAACTCACCGAAGGACCAACCCTGGTCTATTATGGAGAATACCAAAAAGTCAACCTCTTTTTATCCAACTTGGGAAAATTTACCGCCAACCTGTTAAGAGATCGCGGTTTTAAAGCACAACCCCTTGAACCCACCACTGAAAACTTCAACCCGAAGTCCTTATCAACTCCCCTTCCTCACAAAACGGTGGCTACTCGTGCTGGTCTGGGTTGGGTTGGAAAATCGGCTCTCCTCATTACCAAATCTTTCGGAAGCGCCATCCGCCTTACCTCGGTTCTAACCGATATCCCTTTGCCTGTTGCTCAACCTTACAATCAAAGCCATTGTGATGATTGTTCGATCTGTGTTGAAAATTGTCCGGCTCATGCCCCTCTGGGACCGAATTGGGAAATAAACTCCCCTCTAGAAAAATATTTTAATGCTTTCTCCTGTCAAGAATCAGCTAAAAAACTCTCTCAATCCATCGGGATCGACGCAACCATCTGTGGAATTTGTATCGCTTCCTGTCCTTAAACCAGGGGGTATCTGATGAAAAATGGAATAAAATTACTGAAGTGATTCTTCAATTGTCGATTTTTCCCAATTCTTCTAAAAGATCTTGAGCCATAAATTGATTGAGATCTTGTAATTTTTCATACTGTTCCCGTGCCCTCCGCAAATCACCTAACCAGACATAGGTTATTCCTAAGTTGAAATAGGCTTTGGCATAGGAGGGATCGATTCGAATTGCTTCTAAAAGAGGCTCTATTGCCTCTTGAGGTTGACCAGCCATGGCGTAGGCCACTCCTAAAGCGCCATAAGTTTCGGCCGAATGAGGGTTGATTTGGATGGCGTGACCCAAGGCTTCAATTGCTTTTTTATGCTCTCCAGTTTTTCCATAGAGAATTCCTAAGTTATTATAAACTAAATCAAACTGGGGGTTTACTTCGACTGCTTTTTTAAAAAAGTCGATGGCGTTTCCGTATTGCTGCAACATTCCATAAATAGCCCCCAGAGCATTATAGGCTTTGGCATTCTGGGGGTTTAATCGAATCGCTTCCCGGAGTACATTGATTCCGCTCTCAGGCTCTCCTGATTTTCCATACGAAATCCCTAATTTATAATAAGCATCAGAAAATTCCGGATCGTATTCAAGGGCTTTTTGGTAGGCTTCGATCGCTTCCCGGAAATGGTTGGATTGAAAATGATATTCTCCCAACTGAAAAAACTCCAGAGCCTTTTGATTCTGAAAACGATCGCTCGGTGGGGAGGAGGAAAATGGTTCAGAAGTCGGAGCTGGGGAAGGCCTGGCTTCGGTTCGGTTTAAAGCAATATTTAAATTGGCTTCTTTCATTCCAGAAATAGAGATTGTTCTGAATTCATCTATATACCCCGGGTGTGAAAATTTCAAAGTCATTGAACCGGTTGGAATATCTGAGATAATATAGGTACCACTTCCATCTGAAGTTGTCATTACCTTCAATTCAAGAATTGTTATTTGGACTCCGGGGAGTGCTTTCCCGGTTAAATTATCAAAAACCCTACCGCTGATTTTCCCAGTATTAAGTTGAGTTTTTGGTGAAACCGAGGGAGTCGTTCCCGGAAACTGGTTTTCCTTGATATCGAAATAAACAACCGTATTATTGTTTTGAATTTTACCATTGGTTAAAGTAAATGGGGTTTGAGTGAGTATGACCGCTTCAATGCCTCGCTCGGTTGCTCGGATAGATACGTTATCAACTCTCCCGTCTTGAATTGGATAGATTTTCATTTCTACCTTTCCGGGGGCAACATTTTCAAAGAGGATATGTACCGCTACCGCTTCTGAATCAATATCCTGAATAAAGTTGGGAAGTCCTCCAGAAAAATCAAAAGCCACTCTGGTTCTTTTTTCATCCTGGTAAGAACCATGTCGAACTGCTAATAGTTTGATTTGCTCAGAGCTATATCCAATCGAGAGCAAAAACATAAGAAAAATCAAAGTGAATCCAAAAAAAATTAAGGGTGTGAGTTTTTTCAAATTGAAATCCCCCCACTTGAATAATATGGAATTGTTATCAACCAAAATTCAATTTTTTAATCATAAAAAATGAATACTTCTTTAGGATTCCTTCTCAATTCAACTTATGGACTTTTTAAACAGGTTTTAAAGAATCTTAGCCCCCAGGGTTTTTTCCATCTCTTTCAAGGCAAAATTATGGGCATCCAAATCGGTAGAGATCACACCCTCACGATAAACTGCGACCTGGTAGTGAAGCATTTGAGCCCAGGCAGCGGTATAGAGAACGCAGATATTGGTTAGAACTCCAACAATATCGACCTCATCAACTTTTTTCTCACGGAGAAGAAGGTCGAGCTCGGTTCCATAAAAAGCACTAAAACGCCGTTTTGGAATAATAAAATCGCCTTTCTGGGGAGTTAATTCGTCAATTACTTGGTGTCCCCAGGTGCCTCGAATGGCATGAGGGGGAAATAATTTAAATTCCTCATCATCCTCCCAATGGGTATCACAAGTATAGATAATAGTATTTTGTTCACTTCTAAATTCAGGAATGATATCCTTACAGAATTGAATGATCGAATTGACCTGTTCACCGACATAGAGCGTTCCTTTCGGACGCATGAAGTCGTTCAGCATATCAATAATAATAAGGGCTTTCATATTCAGATCTCCCTTCTCTATTATTACTCTGCACAGTTGATATATAATAAATGAGAAAAAAGTTCACATAAGGAGGTTGAAATCCATGGCTCAACTCCTACTTATTAAAGTTGGGAACCGGATCCATAACGCAATGAATGTTCAGGAAATACTCACCCGTTATGGCTGTAATATTACCAATCGTCTCGGATTGCATGAATTTTCTCCCGAATGCGAGAGTAAGGATGAAGGAATCATTATCCTTGAGCTTTCCGGGGATTACAAAGAGATTGAAAAATTAAAATCGGAACTCGATTCAATAGAATCAGTCAAAACTATCTATCAAGAAATATAACCGGCTTTTTGAAATCTCCGGTGTAGATTGATTTCTTTCTCTGAAAGCGGATTCTCGCTGAATCATTTGATTTCTATAATAGTCGAATTTTACTCCCTTCATCCCGTGGTTTTTTTTAATCGATTTATGGATGAAAACTTCCCTCAGGGGTGAATTTTCATGGAATTATCGTCGATACTTTATTTTCTTCTCTTCCCGTCACTCATCTTTTTTGCTCGTATGGCTGATGTAACCCTGGGAACAATCCGGATCATAATGGTTTCACGCGGGCTAAAATATACTGCTCCTATTGTCGGTTTCTTCGAGGTATTGATATGGCTCCTTGCCATGCGTCAAATCATGATGAATCTCACCGCAATCTCATATTATTTTGCTTACGCCAGTGGATTCGCCATGGGAAATTTTGTCGGGATGTGGCTTGAAGAGAAATTAGCCATGGGTTATACCATTGTACGGATTATCACTCAAAAAGACGCCTCTGAACTCATCACCCATCTCCGGTCCAATAATTTCGGTGTGACCAGTATCGATGGTTGTGGTGCTGAAGGTCCGGTTAAAATCATCTTTGCAATCATTAAACGAAAGGATTTAAATGTAGCAATCAATATTATCAATTATTTCAATCCCCAGGCTTTTTATTCACTCGAAGATGTCCGTCGCATCAATGAGGGCATTTTCCCCCAGAAAACCAGCCGTTTCGACGGAACCAGCTTTCATCCGTTCAAATCTATCCGAAAAAGCAAGTAGTTTTGTAAATTTTAAAAATTTTCCAGGTTGCCCGTGATATCTCTCGGGGAAATGATTTTAAGAGTTTGCATTTTTCTTTGACTGATCACTCGTCACTATATTTTCATAATATGCCGGGGAGGGTAATTTTTCCGATAATTAGCCACTCACAGGATAATAATAGAAAATCCTTATTGTTTGGTATTGATTTTTGGAGTAAAATAAAGATTACAAAAGTTAAAACCTCCAGTTTGATGTACTATTCATTGCTACACTTCTTATTATCAGACATCTATGCATTTTTTAACTTCGATCCTATTGTTCACAGTTCATAGTTGATGCATCCACATGAATGAATTTTTTCTATCCGGTAAATACAGTGAAATGTAAAAGGTAAAAAGTGTAAAGAGACCATCCTGTGGCACAATTTCGGGTTTGATAAATCAAATCCCTTACACCTGGAGACTGAATTTAATTGTAGCGACATGGCATGTCATTCCCATAATTTAAAAAAAATGATAAGATTTTCATTTTTCATATGGTGCTGCCGTACAACATGGCGGTCTATTCAACAGAATATCTATTAATTATTTAGGAGGGAGAATATGAGTATTCAATTTGGGGATTATCTGTTTGATGAGCCAATTCCTTTCGGGAAATGGCAACCACCAAAACAGCCATGCATTTATGCTGTTCTGGTACATGATCCTAAAGTAAAACCCAAACCATACATTGTTGTCTTTTTCGGTGAATGCGAAAATCTGAGTGATCAATCCTACTTCCGTTCTCACATCAAATACCAGTGTTGGGTCAAGCAAGCTGGTTCAGAAAAAAATCTATATATTTCTCATTATAGAACACCAGATGCCGAACCACTCACTAGAAAAAAGATCCTAAACACTTTATTGAACAAATATCAACCGGTATGTAATGAAGTCACGTAAAAATCGATAAACAAACCGAGCAAAATACTAAGGGTTTATTTCACAAATGTCCCCCGCCGAACTTGAAGACCAGCTAAGACAAGAACGATAGCAGTAACAATGTAATTAAATAATGGAGAAATGCCTAAAAGAACGATTAAATCGGAGATCATAGCAATGATAAATGATCCGATAATGACTCCGATGATGGTACCGAAACCCCCAATAAACGGGATACCGCCCAAAACCACTGCTGCTACTGCCTGGAGGCTTAATCCCTGAGCCGTCCAGGCATAAGCTTGGTTGATCCAAGAGGTCATAATAATCCCAGCGGTAGCGCCTAAAATTCCGGACACAACAAATACAAATATTTTCACTCCATCAACGTTTACACCGCAATTACGGGCTGCGATCTCGTTCCCCCCAACTGCGTAAATATCACGCCCCTTTTTAAATTCAGATATATAATAATGGAAAAATACTGATATCAAGAGCGCAATAATGACCATGACGGGAATATTGGATATATTTCCTGATATCCATTGAAAGGTAAATGGTCGGCTGGGAGAAACTGATGATGGAGAGATAGGATAACCCTGACTGATAACCATTGCCAGTCCTCTTAAACCCCAATACATTCCTAAGGTAACGACAAATGATGGAATTTTTGCTTTTACCACTAAAATACCGTTGGTGAAACCTATTAAACCTCCATAAAAGAGAGTTAATATGATACTTAAAAAACTCGGAAATTGCCACATGATATCCATAGTAGCAATGATGACCCCACTCGAGGCTAATACCGACTCTAAACTGAGATCGATCATACCAGTCAAAACCACTAAAGCTTCTCCAACTGCAACAATCATCAGTGGTGCTGCGGATATGAGGATAGCACGAATATTCCTGACGGTTAAGAAATAAGGGGATAAAATCCCGGCAATGCCTACCGCAATAATTAAGAAAAGGAGAGGTTTAAAATAGACACTTCTACTCAATTTTGAGATGAAATTGGCCATTTTAATTCTCCTGGGCTTTCTTTTTTTGATTTTGATTCTCAATCCCCATCATAAAATAGACTACTTCTTCAAGGCTGGTTTCAAGTTTTCTTTTTTCAGCAACCAATTTACCGGCTCTTAGTACCACAATCCGGTCAGCAATAGCTAAAACATCTGGCAAGCGATGGCTTACATAAATGATCGAACATCCTATGCTTTTGAGGTTTTTAACCAGTTCGAGGAAAGGCTCGATGGCACGAACCGATAAACTTGCCGTTGGCTCATCCATGAGAATGACTTTCGGATTATAGAGGAGAGCACGCGCAATGGCGACTATCTGTTGCTGCCCGCCGGAAAGAGACATCACCAAATTGCTCAACAATCCTAGGTCGGCATTTAAATCTTTTAATATCTTGGCGGCTTTTTCTTCCATTCCCTTTTTTTCTAACTTGGCTAATCGTCCCCATTTAGTTAATTCTCTACCCAAAAAAATATTCGCTACGACATCCAGGTTTGGTGCCAGCATAAAATCCTGATACACTGTTTCAATGCCAACTCTTCTGGCATCCATAGGACAACGAATTCCAGCATCATTTCCGCCCACTAAAAGTCTTCCTCGATCAGGAAGATGTACTCCCGATAGAACCTTGAGCAGGGTAGATTTTCCGGCGGCATTGTCACCAACTAACCCCAAAATCTCCTGTGAATAGAGTTGCAGAGAAACATCTTCCAATGCTTTTACCGCCCCAAAATATTTTGAGATATTTTTCATTTCTATGACAGCCTGATATGACTTCATATTTTCATTCCCTATGTATAAATAAATCAATTCAGTATAAAATTTTTCATAATATATTATCGAAAGTTAAGTTTTGGGTTAAAATGAATTATCTACTCCATCACAAAAAACGTAGGAGCACTTTCCAGGTGCGAACATTTATTTGAGAGATGAACTTACACTTATTCGCAACAAGGGCGCTGCTCCTACGAATAAATAGAGGGGCATCTTCAATAGAGCTATTTAAAGCGCTCTCTCGATAGAGACCGGTTAAATCCAACGAGTTGGGTTAATACGGCAACTCTGCGACCGGTCCTGCCTTCACTGGTTCCCCAAATGGTCCAACGTCGGCGACGTTGTTTTTATCAACCATAAAGTTTTGAGTGATAATATAGTTGTTGGGCCATTTGTCTTTGGGTGGTTCAATCTTCTTTTCCAAATATTTCATCATCATTTCGACCGCCCAGTACCCTTGCAGATAGGCCTGATGAGCAACCGTTGCCAATAATTTTCCGTCTTTGATGAGTTGCAAACCCACTGGCGAAGCATCAACTCCGATCAAATACACGTCTTTATTGGGAACAAGCCCGGCTGCTTCGAGTGAAACGATCGCACCAGCAGCAATTTCATCGTTGGAAGCCAATACCAAATGAATGTCCTTGGTTTTAACCAAGATTTCGTTCATTTTTCTTACTGCCGGTTCACGCGCCCAGTCCGCCGGAACATCAGCAACAATGGTTACTTCCCCTTTATCGATGAGTGGTTGGAGAGGTTCATACCATCCAGCCGTCCGCTCGGTATTCGCCAAAGCCCCAGCCAAACCTTCCAAAACCACCACTTTCCATGGTTTAGGCAAGCCAGATTGTTCTAAAAATTTAAGAGCATATTCTGAAGCCACTCGACCGATTAATTTTTGATCAGATCCTACTGCTGCGATCCGATATGCCGGATCACTAATATCCCGGTCGGTGCAGAAAACCGGAATGTTTGCCGCTTTGGCTTCTTTGGATGCCGGCACCAGAGCATCGCTGGTGATTGGGTTGAGAAGAATTCCGTCAACTCCCTTAGCAATTACCTGGATCACCTGGGTGGCTTGGGTGGCAGGATCGTTTCTACCGTCCAAAATCACTAAATCAAGATTCGGATACTTCTCCGCTGCCGCCTGAGCTCCATGAATATGGCCAATGAAATAAGGGTTATCAAATCCGACTTCGAAGAGGTACACCGAATATTTTTTATCTACAGCAAAAGCGGAGCCAATTCCTAAAGCGAGAATGACAATACCGAGTACAGCAATCAGAAATAAAGTATTCTTTCTCATGTTTTCCCGTGCAGTATAATAGATACTCTGCACTCCCTCCTTTTTATTATTCCATACCTAAAAGGTATGGTTAATACCAAAACCCATTGGATATATTTTATCAAAATATCCGTCAGATAGATATCGATATTTCACCCTCTCTTATCAAATCCTTACATCAAGGGAGAAAAATAAATTATTTTAAAGAGAAGGAACTCAATGGAAAGCATCCAATATCTCGAACCCAATATTTGATACAAATGAAAAATATAATCACCAGAAACTTCACCGATGAGTTTACACCATCACATTGGTTCGTTTAAAAATACAAATCTCTCTGTCCGTTTTCAATACATTTTAACCGTTCTTCTGTCAACCGTCGAACCTTGGGATTCGGTATAAATTGCAGATGTTCAGCAATGGTTTTTCCTCCAATTTTTTTGGTTTCTTCCGAAGCATAATCTTCCAAATACTCTTTGAAGGTAAGGATGGCATTAGGCTGACAAATGTTTTGGATTTGTCCGGTTTTAGCCAGTGGCATAAATCGATCACCGGTTCTTCCCTGTCGGTAACAGGCAGTACAGAAACTGGGAATATATCCGGAGAGACAGACACTTTGCAAAACTTCATCGGGACTGCGATGATCTTCGATTTGGAATTGAGTTGAATCTTTTCCATATGATGACTGATGAGACTCTTTCCCCTTTTTTTCTTTATAACCGCCAACTCCGGTACAGGAACCGGCGCTGAGTTGAGAAATGCCCAGGGAAATTAATTCATCACGTATTTGTGATGTTTCACGAGTCGATAGAATAATACCGGTATACGGTACTGCCAACCGTAGCACAGCCACAATTTTCTTAAATTCATCGTCACTCACCAAATGATGGAAAATCGATTGATCGACACCCAAAGCCGGGCGTAAACGGGGAACCGAGATAGTATGAGGACCTACCCCAAAAATATCTTCCAAGTGAAGAGCATTGAAAAGCAAAGCCAATACCTCAAATTTATAATCATACAGTCCAAATAATACCCCGGTTCCCACATCATCAATTCCGGCTTCCATGGCTCGATCCAGGGCAGTGGTATGATATTGATAATCACTCTTTGGTCCCTGAGGATGCATATATCGATAGGTATCTCGATGATAGGTCTCCTGAAAAAGAATATAGGTTCCAATTCCAGCTTGTTTTAATTTTCGATAATTTTCAACGGTGGTGGCAGCAATATTCACATTGATCCGCCTGATGCTCCCTTTCTGGTTTTTTACGTTATAGACGGTGTGAATGGTATCAAGAATATAGTCAATCGGACAGTTGACAGGATCTTCACCTGCTTCCAAGGCCAGTCGTTTATGTCCCAGCGACTCGAGAATGTTGACTTCTTCTTCAATTTCTTCAGAATTAAGCCGACGACGCTGAAAAACATTATCACGCCGATATCCGCAATACCGGCAATTATTCACACAATAATTGCTAATATACAACGGAGCAAAAAAAACCAGGCGTTTCCCATAGATAGTTTCTTTAATTTGGTGGGCAACATGATAGACTTGGGAGAGCAATTCTGGATCATCAACCTGGAGTAAAACCGCACATTCTTCCGGGGTGACCCCTTTCGCTTTCCGAGCTTTCTCGATTATGTCTATTACCTCTTCACGACTTCTGTTTTTCCCTTTTTCCAGCAAATTTTGAATAACCGTTTCATCAATAAAATCAGTTTTGGTTGGTACACTGTTCACCACTGTCATATCATAACCTCCTTTTTTTCAATAGATGGTCTATTTGCCTTTTTCAGACCATGACCATAATCACCAGAAATTGGTCTTCTCAAATCATTGAAAAGGATTTTCAATTTATTCAGTGAAATTTCCGGTTCTTCGATAATTTCTGCCTTTTGAGGATAAATGCAATACTTATCTCGAACAGTTAGAGGGGTGAGATTGACCATAACCACATTTGCACCCAATTGCAGCGCTTGTCGTCGTGCATCTATTGCCATGGTTGTTAAGGCAGTCGTCGCCGGTAAATGAACCGTTGGTAAACACAACCGGGTAATTGCCAGGGTTTTCAAGGTTAAGGGTAATGACCCGGCTGGATCGTTTGCTAAGGGAGTATCGGGGTGGGGTAAGAATGGACCAATGCCCGCCATTTCGATATCGAGTTCTCGCATTAAAAAAACATCTCTCGCCAATGATTCAATTGATTGACCGGGGAGACCGACCATGTTTCCCGAACCAACCTGGTATCCTAAGTCTTTCAGATCCCATAGACATCGAATACGATCGAGAAAGCTCCTTCCCGGTTTTAATCTCTGATATAATATTTCATCAGCAGTTTCATGTTTTAATAAATAGCGGTCGGCACCGGCTTCACGCCAGAGACGATACTCTTCACGGGCTCGCTCTCCAACCGAGAGAGTGATGGCGATATCATGTCGACTTTTAATCCATTCGATCATACGAGCTATATCGGTTGCCCGGTAATTGGGATCCTCCCCCGACTGGAGAATAATGGTTTTGAATTTGAGATCAACCGCTTTTTGAACCGCCTGGTAAATTTGTCCAGTG
>Ga0172365_10003379_pt1 | contig 11888 bp, 11 predicted proteins | sample LakKivSesite48cm_FD_114535 | JGI IMG/M metagenome (GOLD analysis project Ga0172365, IMG submission 114535) | Sediment microbial communities from Lake Kivu, Rwanda - Sediment site 48cm | ecosystem: Environmental > Aquatic > Freshwater > Lake > Sediment | place: Rwanda: Western Province, Lake...
CGTCCTTGTCGCCGTATTGATAGCGTACAGTTTCTTATCCGAGCTGCCGAAATACACAGTTCCATCTGCGACCGCCGGGCTTCCTACTACGGCGCCAAGGTAGCCTTCCGACGGATATATCCATTCCCTGTATCCGCGGCTGGCATTCACAACATATAACTTCCCGGAATAGCAACCGATGTACAGCGACCCGTCAACTATTAGGGGATCACTGTAGAGATAGGGGATCGACGTCTCATCCGGATAGCTCCAGCCTACGTAGTGATTGCCGTCGGCTCCTATATCATCGAAGGCCACGACCTTGCCCGTCATCGTGCCCACATAGAGAGAACCATTGACGGCAACCGGCCCGGACCAGCCCTTGGGCGCAGCAGAGGTGCCAAAACAGCCGGTGAGCAGCACGCAACTGCAGACGACTATAAGAGATATCGAAATGAATTTGAGCTTCATCGCATTAGATCTTCGAGCGCGGATATTCTTAATACTAACGCACCGGATCATAACCGCCCTCGTTAAAAGGATGGCATCTGGCAAGACGTTTGGCCCCGGCCCAGACGCCGCGAACGACGCCGTACTTCTCGATAGCCTCAAACGTGTACTGTGAGCACGTCGGAACGAAACGGCAACTGTGGGGTCTCACCTGAGATACAGTCTGTTGATATAACGATATTAATCCCAGTAAATACCTTTTCACTCCGCTCTCTTATCCTCACCCAGCAACCTCGCCCGGGCAAACAAATCCTGCGTAGCTTTCTCCAGCGTATGATAATCCGTTGCCGCCGCGGCATTGCGCGCTACCAGCACGATATCCCATCCCTCCCTGACCGCAATCTTAGACAGTACCGCCCTCAACCGCCGCTTAGCTTTGTTGCGCACCACCGCGCCCCCGAGCCTGCGCCCCGCCACGATACCGCACCGGTTTATACCTGCGCCGTTGGGCACAGCCCTAAGCACCACGAAGTTATTGGCCCAAGACCTGCCTTCGGAAAATACTGTGTCAAACTCCTTCTTACCTTTAAGCCGCGCTGCTTTTTTCATCACGCGACCATCGTAACACCGCGGTTACGATGGAGTCAGTCTCCAGCGTCCCTTAAGCCGCCGCCTCCGCAGCACCAGGCGTCCTCCCTTGGTGCTCATACGCTCAAGAAAACCGTGAACCTTTTTCCTGGATGCTTTTTTCGGTTGCCAAGTACGTTTAGGCATAAAGTGATTATACTTTACCCAGATTCGAGTGTCAACGAGCGCAGATACGTCCGGCGCCGCATCTGCCGCATCAACGGGTCCAAATCCATCTGGACTACGAAATCGGAGTATAGTATAATGGCCTTTGCGTCGTTTGGAGGTAGCGTAAAGTGAAACAGGATGAACTCAAGGTAAGCACCAGGGCCGTGACAGGGAAAAAGGTGAGAGCCCTTCGACGCGAGGGGATTATACCGATAAATCTGTACGGGCCTAATATGGAATCGATATCGCTTCAGGCCGAGACCGATGTGTTGAGGCGCCTGATCAACAAATCAGGCCGCAACGCGTTGATCTCGCTAAAGATCGAGGGCGACAAGAAATCGAAGCAGGTCATGTTGCGTGATGTTCAGCGTAACGCGCTTAACGGCAAACTGCTGCATGTAGACCTTTTCCAGGTCGACCTGAGCCACAAGCTCCGCGTCGACGTGCCCATACTATTCATGGGCGAATCGTCAGCGGCCAAGAGCAAGCACGGCATGCTCATTGAGAACATCGCCTCCCTGCACATCGAAGCGCTGCCCGCCGATATACCGCAGCACATCGAGGTCGATGTCTCGGTGCTGGTCGAGATGAACCAGGCGATTCACGTCCGCGACCTCAAGCCAAATGAGAAGTTCACCGTGCTTAACGAGCCTGACCAGGTAATAGCCAAGGTCATGGAAGCCAAGATCGAGGTCGAACCTGTGGCGGCGGCGCCGGCCGAGGGTGAGGAGGCAGCCGAGGGCGAGGAGGCAGCCGAGGGCGAGGCCAAAGAGGGAGCTGCTGAGCCGGCCAAGGCCGAGGCTAAAGGTGAAGCTAGGGGAGAGGCCAAAGGAAAGGCCAAGGCAGAGCCCGAGCAGAAGAAGAAATAGCTCCAGCGAAGATATCCATGAGAGGGCTTCGAAGTTCGAAGCCCTCTTTCTTTTGCCTGGCCGGCGGACGAATGAAGCCGATGACAGGTCGCCGGCACGAGACACGGTCCTTGCCTGCCGTCTGCCAAACTGGGATAATGAATTAAATCGACACAAGGCTTAATCTGGATATGAAATTGAAGGTCAAAAAGCTGCGCCCGGATGCCCAGCTGCCACGGCGTGCCACCCCCACCTCAACCGGGCTGGACCTGTTCGCATGCCTCGGCGCCGAAGGCACAATCAGGCTGGATTCGCATCCAAAGCTCATAGGGACCGGCATCGCTATAGAGTTCCCGCCCGGGTACGACGTCCAGATACGGCCGCGTTCCGGCCTGTCGTCGAAAGGCGTAGGCGTCACCCTGGGCACGATCGACAGCGATTACAGGGGCGAGGTTATGGTAACGATGTACATGATGACACCCGGAGCCGGCTTCGACATAAGGCACGGAGACCGGATCGCGCAGCTTGTTATCCACAAACTGGCCGATGTCAATGTCGTTGAAGCGGCGGAACTCTCGCCGACTGAGCGGGGCTCCGGTGGACACGGTTCGACGGGGCGATGACTATCGATATGATGTCGACCGGCAACATTAACCCGGCAGCAGGGAGCCGATAAAGCCGCGCTGACCGCGGACAAATTCCCCCATCGCCATCTCTTTCCTGCCCTCGATCTGCACCCTCGCCAGCCTGAGAATCCCCTCGCCCGCCTGCACGCCGACCCCGCCGCCCCCCAGTTCCAGGACCCGCCCCGGCCTATCGATTTGCCCGCCCTGCGGCGCTGCTTCAACTATCCTGATGCTCCTGCCGTTCCACGAGGTGAAGGCTGAAGGCCAGGGGTGATAAGCGCGCACCCTGCGCCACAGATCGACCGCGGGTAGAGTCCAGTCGATTTCGCCGTCGCGCTTGCTTATTATCCTGGTATATGTCGCATCCTCATCCCTCTGCAGACGCGGCGTGACGGTCCGGGCAAACCACCCCGGCAATGTCTCTAGTAAAAGATCGGCGGACAAGTTCGCCAGCTTAGCCGTGAGCGACCCCGTCGTATCGGAAGGATCGATGGGAAACTCGCGCTGCGCCAGTATGGGGCCGCTGTCGACCTTCCTTTCGATGAGCATAATCGTGGTCCCTGTAACATCGTCGCCCGCTAGTATCGCAGCAGGCACCGGCGTGGGCCCGCGGTAGCGCGGCAGCAGCGAGGGGTGCAGGTTGATGCAACTGTGGGACGGTATGTCCAGCACCGATTGAGGCAGTATCACGCCAAACGATGCGACAACGATAACGTCCGGCTCAAGTTCCGCCAGGGCAGCCACATCGTCCGCATCCTTGAAATTATCTACCTGGCGCACGCTCAGGCCCATCCCCTCCGCCGCGCGTTTGACCGGCGAACCGGTTGTCGCCAGCCCCCGCCCCGACGGCCTGTCCGGCTTTGTATAAACGGCAACGATATCGTGACCGCCAGCGTAAAGCCGCTCCAGCGCCGGCACGGCAAAATCAGGGATGCCCATAAATACTACGCGCATATTTAAGAGATTTTAACACCAATATGGGTACAAGGTAAAATCTTCAGGAAAACTGCTGAATAATTTAGTAAAAAATCTGGCGAAAACCCCTTGACCAGCGCCGCGGATTCTGTTATCTTAACACCTGCCCCCTGTAACACTGTAAGATAAGCAACTTAAAATCTGCCAAATTCAACGGGGATTTTCTGTCCCTCGCGGGGTTTTGTCATATCCCGGGCTTGATGCTTTGATTTATGAACTAATTGGTTCGTACAGGAACCCGAAGTAAGGAGTTTTAATACATGCCTGTTAACGGATCTGCTAAGGAAATCTGGGAGGCAGCGTTAGGGGAATTAAAAGTTCAAATCAGCCAGACAAACTTCGATACTTGGCTTAAAGATACTGTCGGTTTAGGTTATGAAGGGAACAGGTTCACTATAGGCGTTTCCTCTCCTTTCGTACTGGACTACCTCGAACAGCGGCTGTCATCCAGCATTCGCAAGACGCTGATCGGGATCACAGAGAAAGAGCTTGAACTCGAATTTCAGATACAGCAGCAGGAGGCTTCTCCCAAAACCAGGCCGAGCAAGGCAAGTAAATCATCAGGCAACGGGAACTACCACAAGACCAGCTACAACAGCTTCAATCCTAAATATACATTCGATTCATTCATCGTAGGCAGCTGCAACCGCCTGGCTGAAGCCGCGGCGCGGGCTGTAGCGGAGAAGCCCGGATATACGTATAATCCATTATTTATATATGGCGGCGTGGGTCTGGGCAAAACCCACCTGCTGCACGCAATCGGCCATGCGGTCACCAAGAACAAGCTCAATGCGCTATTGGTAAGCACGGAGCAGTTCACCAACGAGTTCATCAAAGCCATCCGCGAAGGAAAGACCGAGGACTTCCGCCAGAAGTACCGCGGTGTCGATGTGCTGCTGATAGACGATATTCATTTCATCGGCGGCAAAGAGCAGACGCAGGAAGGCTTTTTCCATACGTTCAACGACCTTCATAACGGAAGCCGCCAGATCGTCCTCACCAGCGACCGCCCGCCCAAGGCTATCAACCTACTGGAGGACAGGCTGCGATCGCGGTTCGAGTGGGGACTGACCACCGACATACAGCCTCCGGACCTGGAGACGCGCGTAGCCATCCTTCAGGCCAAGGCGGAAGAAGACAAGGTAGAGATTCCGCAGGACGTGCTCCACTTCATGGCCCGCAGGATATCCAAGAGCATAAGGGAACTTGAAGGATCTTTAAACCGTGTCGCCGCCCTCGCGCGCGCCAAGGACAGGAAGATTACCATGGATCTTGCGTCCGAGGCGCTGGATGACTCTCTGGACTCCGCGCCGCGCCGTAAGCCTTCCATCCCTACCGTAATAAACGCTGTAGCGCGTCACTTCGACGTGCCTCCGGATACATTGACCGGGCAGAAGAGGGATAAGCTCACGGCAAAAGCGCGCCACATAGCGGAGTATCTGTTAAGAGAAGAGGCCGCATGTTCATATTCTGCAATCGGCAAGGCCCTGGGCGACCGGGACCACACATCCGTCATGAGGGGCTGCGAGAAAATCGAGAGTGAAATCGAGGGCAACGCTGCCCTGCGCCGCGACGTTTTAGATATTCGCGACCGCATCTACCAGGGAGGCCGCGCGAGCGATGTCTAAAATTGTATATTTCAGCCAAAATTGTGCATAACCTCCATTTTTTAGTGCGTAACTCCTCTAGACTGTGCAGAAGTCGCTGTTTTTTATGTTAACGTTTTGCTTCCAGAAATAGTGCTTTTCTGAAAAAAATATTTCGGGTCATTACCGGAAAAACCGCACCTCGACCGCACAATAACCGCACCAGTCTATGTAAAGAATCTAGGTTTAAAACAGCCACTTGCACACTTAATCACCATGATATATGTTATTGTTTATATATAACTACTGATTTAAAATCCGATATTAGAGAAATATCAATAATGATAAGTGCAGGGCAATATTGATTGATAGAGTCGAAATAGTGGTAAAGGCCGGAGACGGCGGTGATGGGAATATCAGCTTCCGTCGGGAGAAGTATATACCGTACGGAGGTCCTGATGGAGGTGACGGAGGCGATGGAGGTAGCGTTATCCTGAAAGCGGACAGGAACGAGAACACCCTGCTAAACTATCGGCATGGCAGGAAGAGGTTCGTTGCAGAGAAAGGGTGGAACGGTGCTTCAAAGAAGAAGCATGGAAGAAACGGAGAGGATTTAGTGCTCGCCGTTCCTCCCGGCACAATAGTGTTTAAATCCGGATCAGTGCAGCCACATGCCGATCTGGTCCGAGATGGTCAGTACATAGTAGCGGCAAAAGGCGGTCGCGGCGGCAAAGGAAATGTGCATTTCGCCTCGTCGACGAACCAGGCGCCGCGTATCGCACAGAAGGGGGAGAAGGGCGAAGAGCTCACCCTTGTCCTGGAGTTGAGGCTCCTGGGGGACGTCGGCATCATCGGCCGCCCCAGCGTCGGGAAGTCAACCCTTCTGGCTGCGGCATCGGCGGCGCGACCCAAGATCGCGGAGTACCCGTTCACGACGGTGGAACCGGTACTGGGTGTTGCTTCGGTCGGCGGCAGGACGTTCGTTCTGGTTGAGATTCCTGGCCTTATTGAGGGGGCGAACAGGGGGGTTGGGCTCGGTCATGATTTTCTGCGCCACGCTGAGCGCACCAGGGTCCTGATACACCTGATCGACGGGAACTCTGCCGATCCAAGGGCTGACATGGATGAGGTGAATAATGAGCTGGCCCTTTTCAGCGCCGAGCTCTCGGCGAAACCCCAGATAATAGCCGTTAACAAGGTCGATATCACCGAAGTCAGTGATCGTATACCTGCGCTAAAGAAGCAACTGAAGCGTATAGGCAAGCCGCTGTACTTCATCTCCGCGGCAACGGGAGAGGGCGTCGACCCTTTGATGGCTGCGGCCTGCAAGATGCTGGACGAGGTTGTAGCCGTCGCGCCTGCGGAAGAGGAGGTGACGGTGCTCCGGCCCCTGCCGCAGAGGGAGAGGATAGAGGTCACGCGTGACGGCGATATATATGTCGTGGCGTATCAGAAAGCGGAGCAGCTTATCGAAAGGATGGATATTGGCAGCCGGGAGGCGCGGGCTTATATATGGTCCCAGCTGTCGAGCATGGGCGTGGTAGCGGTATTGAAAAAGTCCGGTGCCGAGCCGGGGGATGTTATTAGATTTGGCAAGATTGAGCTGGAGTGGGATTGACCGTATCACCGGCGGATACATGTCGATGATAGATGTGAACATATGCAGGTAGAAGGAATCGATTATGAAGTTAGGCGTGTTGGGCGGAACGTTCGACCCGGTTCATAACGGGCACCTGGGCATCGCCGGCTCCGCATGCCGGCAGCTTGATCTTGCGCGGGTGCTGTTTGTCCCGGCGCGCCAGCCGTGGCTGAAGGGGGGAAGGGGCATCGCTCCGTCACTGCATCGCGTAGAGATGATAAAGCTGGCCATACTTTCCGATACACGCTACAATATTTCATGCGTCGATTTAGATAGGGAAGGTCCTTCATATACAGTCGATACGCTGTCGGATCTGAAGCGCGAGTTTGGACCGGCTGCCGAGCTCTATTTCATCCTCGGCATGGATGCGCTGGAGGGACTGGCGGGATGGAGGGAGCCCGGCCGCATCATTGCGATGTGTCATCTGGTGGTGGCCAGTCGGCCCGGCGTGGATATGGTCGATTTGAAGGCGCTGGAGGCGAAACTACCCGGCATATCGGAGAAAGTCGTCGTTATCGACAATGAGTTATATAATATTAACTCGACGGAAATAAGGCGCCGGGTCGCTGCCGGTCTGTCGATAGACGGGCTGGTGCCGGATGCGGTGGCGCGGTATATTCGAGACAACGGTTTGTATCTTGAGGAGGTTTGATGACTCAGGATTATAGAGAGAGACTGCTTGAGTTCACAAAGGAGCATGCGGTTTTACATGGCGACTTCGTGCTTGCTTCCGGGGCTAAGGCCAAGTTCTTTTTCGACATGAAGATGGTGACCCTGTTGCCCGAGGGGGCATACCTGGTGGGGAAGGTGATATTCGACATGCTGAAAGGAGTCGATATAGCGGCCGTGGGCGGGCTTACCATGGGCGCGGATCCTATTGTCTCGGCCGTGTCCGTGGTGAGTTATATTGAGGGTCGTCCCATCCCGGCCTTTATCGAGAGGAGCGCGGTCAAGGACCACGGCACGATGAAGATGATCGAGGGGTATGTGCCCGGCAGGGGCTCGCCGGTACTTATCGTGGAGGACGTGATAACAAAGGGCGGCGCGACGCTCAAGTCCATAGAGATAGCCGAGTCCGCCGGCTGCAGGGTGGCCAAGGTGATAGCGCTGCTGGACAGGCATGCTGGAGGGAGCGAGGAGGTGCGGAGGAGGGGATACGATTTTACATCTGTACTGCAGGCCGATGCCGACGGAAACATAAGTCTGGGATAGCGTCGTTATATTTGATAGACGTCGTTCTGACGAAAGTGATAGGCTAGCGGTGATGTTACAAGGGTGGAGAAATGGCTATAATATATTTGACATCGCAATAAAAAGTTTTTGGAGTAAGAGATGAGTCCTTCTGAAAATGAGATTTTCGATAGCATGCTGAGCGGTGCGTCTGAAATGGTTGAGGAAGAGAAGTGGTATCAGACCGTGTGGAGGGTTGTCCTCGGGATCTTGCTTTACATCCCCCGGCGACTGTATGATTTGCTGATTCGGCCCATCAAGCGAAGGCATTTGAGGTAGTCAGGAAAGTTACAGGAATATTATGAAGTGGTTTAGGGCTCATATTGAGGGGACGTTATGGCTCGTGTGGCTCGGTGGCGGCGCGCTCCTGGCCGGGCTCGTTGCGGCTATAGTGATGATGGAGACGGTTGGCGGGGACTTGAGCATTATGGGGTGGTGGTTGATCATATTATTCAGCGCGGGCTACCTTGCCACCCTGATCAAGGTGTGCAACTGGGTGCTGGAGGAGAAGGCCCAGGACAGAAGTATAATGTGGGCCTTTCTTATAGGCGTTGTCGGTGGTATTGTCCCGATAGTGGTAGCCCTCTTCGGCAGGAACAATACTATTGTTAAGGCGTCCGGCAGGCCGGATAGTACTGCAGATTTTGAGGTCAGGAGGCTCGTCGAGCGTGAGCAGAATCAGCCCCTGAGTATAGGACGGATATCCGACCGGGGGGTGCGGCTGGGCAGAGAGCATTTCAACAGGGCTCAGGAATATGAGAGCAGGGGGGAGAAGGACAAGGCTCTCGCCGAATATAACAAAACCCTGGAATTCGACAGCGGGAATGTAACGGCATATTACAATAGAGGCCAGCTTCTTACACGAACAGGAAAGAAGACAAGAGCCAGGGCGGACTTTCAAAAAGTGATTTCTCTCTCGGATGGAACGGGACTCTCCGATATGGCCAAACGCGCGCTTGAGGACCTCGATGCTTATAACGTCGGGGGCCAGTAAAGCCGATCCGATTTGAAATTGAGATTTTGCATAGCGGCCTGCGGTTCAGGCCGGTTTCTATTCACAACGACAAACGGTGCGGGTCGATTCCTCTTGTAAGATCGCTTGTAGTAAGGGTATTGTTGGGGCGCCGGGAGCCTTAATAAGTTAGATATCCAGGTTCTTGACGTTAGCCGCATGGGCCTGTATGAAAGCCTTGCGCGGCTGGACTTCCTCTCCCATGAGCGTCTCGAAGATCTTATCCGCCTCGACCGCATCCTGCACGCTGACCTGCAGCAGCGTGCGCGTTTCCGGGTTCATGGTAGTCTCCCAGAGCTGCTCCGAGCTCATTTCACCCAGGCCCTTAAATCTCTGGACCGAACCCTTGCCCTTGCCCTTTTTAACGATGTCTTCCATCTGCTTATCATTGTAGGCCCATAATTTTTCCTTGCCCATGGAGATGCGGTAAAGCGGCGGCTGGGCTATATAGAGATGTCCGTGATGTATGAGCTCGGCCATATGCCGGAAGAAGAAGGTCAGCAGTAATGTGCGTATATGGGCGCCGTCGACGTCGGCATCGGTCATGATTATGACGCGGTTGTACCTCAGTTTCGCCAGGTCAATCTGGTCGTCGATGCCGGCGCCAAGAGCAGTGATTATGGTGCGTATTTCCTCGTGATTGAGCATCTTCTCCGGGGAGGCCTTCTCGACGTTCAAGATTTTGCCTTTGAGCGGTAATATCGCCTGGAAGCGGCGGTCGCGGCCCTGCTTGGCTGAGCCTCCGGCCGATTCTCCCTCGACGAGGTAGATCTCGCATTCTTCGGCGTTTTTATCCGAGCAGTCGGCCAGCTTGCCGGGGAGATTGCCAAATTCCATGGCGTTCTTGCGCAGTACCAGGTCGCGCGCCTTGCGCGCGGCGTCCCGGGCGCGGGCCGAGGTCAGACATTTATCTACTATGCGCTTGGCATCCGCCGGGTGTTCATTAAGGTACAGGGCCAGCTCGTCGGAGACCACGGTCTCGACATGTCCCTTAACCTCCGGGTTGCCCAGCTTGGCTTTGGTCTGTCCCTCGAACTGGGGCTCGGATATTTTCACGCTTACGATGGCAACGAGGCCTTCGCGGGTATCGTCGCCGATGAGGTTCGCATCGTCCTCCTTGAGGAGCTTGAGGCTGCGGGCGGTGTCGTTGATGACGCGGGTCAGGGCCGCCCTGAAGCCGGTGAGGTGGCTTCCGCCATCCTCCGTGTTTATGCAGTTGGCGAAGGCCAGCACGTGTTCCGCGAATCCCTCGTTGTATTGGAGGGATACCTCTACGTCGGTGCCGCCTATTTGCTTGGACATGTATATCGGCTCGTGCAGCACCTTGCGGTCCTTGTTGAGGTATTTGGCGAAGCTGGCGATGCCGCCTTCGAAAAGGAAGGCTACCTCATCGTCGGTGTGTTTATCCTCGAAGTGTATCTCGACGCCCTTGGTCAGGTAGCACATCTCGCGGAAGCGCTGGACAAGAAGATTGTAATCCCACTTTATCTCGCCGAATATCTTCTCGTCAGGGAGGAATGACGTGGTGGTTCCGGTGCCTTCGCAGTCGCCGACGACTTTGACCGGAGCCTGGGCTATGCCGCGCTTGTATTCCTGACGGTAAAGCTTCCCGTTGCGCCTGACCTCCACGCTGCACTCTGAAGATAGGGCGTTAACCACTGACGCGCCTACGCCGTGAAGGCCGCCGGAGACCTTGTAGCTGCGTCCGCCGAACTTGCCGCCGGCGTGCAGCGTGGTCATCACGGCCTCCAGGGCTGAGGTCCCCGTAGCATGATGCTCTTCCACCGGTATGCCGCGCCCGTTGTCGCTGACGGTTACGCAGTTGTCCTTGGATATAACTACGTCGATCTTGTTGCAGAACCCGGCCAGCGCCTCATCGATGCTGTTGTAGACTATTTCATACATCAGGTGATGCAGGCCGGCGGGGCCCGTGCTGCCGATGTACATGCCCGGACGGCGCCTTACCGCCTCGATGCCGCTGAGGACCTCTATGTCCTCAGCGGTATATTCGCCGCTGGCGACCGTATTCAGCTTCATATTAAGTTGTTTGTTTTCTTCGATGACCACAGTCCCTCGCTAAAAAGAAAGCTTCGCCCATTCCCCTGTTCGTGGGACGAAGCTTTTAGCCGACACTTTCAGACATTGAAGTATTATAACATAAATGAACGTGCAAGTGAAGTGCTGCCACAACAGGACGGGCGCCTTTTTTCATACGTGTTTTCTATGTTGTATTGATACGAGCATGTGTTATAATCTCACCTGTAATTTATTTTTGGAGGACGGCGATGGCCACGCAGAAAGATTCGAAGCAGAGCAAAGAAGGGCTGCTCAAGGCGATATACGCGGCGGGCTATCTGCTGGAAAATGAGGTGGGCCGGGAGCTTGAGCAGGCCGGTTATCAGGTCCAATTCAATCTCAACTGCGATGACGGCGACGGCGCAGTCGCGCGGGATATTGATATTGTAGCCACGGATGCGGTGTCGGCCGGATGGCCGGCACACTCTCCCACATGGTACTACACGCATATCGTTGTCGCCTGCCGTGCCTCGGTTAACCCCATGATGTTCTTCATGCGGAAGACGTCTCCTGGTAACGATGCCCTGTCGCCGTCGGCGATCCCGACGCTGGGCGCGGCCTTCGACTGGCCCTCCAAACAGCTGCTGGAGGAGCACCCTGAGGCCATACAGAGCCGCATCCATAATTTCTTCGTCAAGAACGATCACCGTCTCACAACGCCTCATATGGCGA
>Ga0172365_10003383_pt1 | contig 11880 bp, 9 predicted proteins | sample LakKivSesite48cm_FD_114535 | JGI IMG/M metagenome (GOLD analysis project Ga0172365, IMG submission 114535) | Sediment microbial communities from Lake Kivu, Rwanda - Sediment site 48cm | ecosystem: Environmental > Aquatic > Freshwater > Lake > Sediment | place: Rwanda: Western Province, Lake Kivu...
AGGAAAAGTTAAATACCCCCTGGGCCCAACTAGAACCTCATGGCGAGGCCCGGTAACGCCTCTTCTAGCTAGAAGGCAAGCATTTATAGCATCCTGAGCAATAAATCCCTGGTGAACTTTTAACATAAGCGTGGCAGGACGTAGCATTGCCGTATCATGTGGCTGTGTCATTTCGCGGCCTATACCCTCGGCATTTTCCAGCTCCTCTTGGCTTAAGCCAATTAACCTGCCCACAGCAGCTATCGAGCCAAATATATAATGCCCAGTAGTCATACCAAAAGTCCAAGCTTTACTTGGGTTGAATGCTATGCCAATACGAAGCATTATCTCCTGCCCGACTACGAAAGCAGTTATGAATTCCTTACCAGTTACCCTATCCTTCAATCCTGTTGCCGCTAGCAGTGCTGGAACAGTATGTTCGGTACAATGAAAACCTTCTGGGTGAATCTCGGCAAAATCCATAGCTCGCGACATCGGACCTATAGCCAGCGCTGCTTCTGAAGCGGGCACTTTGCCACCGTAGAACAGTATAGTACTCTCTGGTTTCCCCCCTTTATCTTTAACCAAGTCAACGACTGGTCGAATGCCTTCCATTGCTGAACCACCAATCATAACCCCCGTTATATCTAAGATAGACTGTTTGGCACGATTTACTACATGGCTTGGTAAGTCTTCGTACTTCGTATCTACCACCATCCGGCAAAATGTAACAATCGGGTCTTCTTGTCCTACCGGAATAAACTTCATATTATGTCCTCCATTTGATTGCTTCTAGTCCAGATAAGGGCCTTTCAGGCACCTTAATCAAAAGACCGCAAGCTGCGGCTATGAAAGATAATGTAGCTCCTGTTGCGATGGCTATATCATAACTTCCTGCTAGGTCAAAAATATAGCCACCTAATAGTGGCCCAATTGCCCCACCAATTCCAGCTGCTATCAATAGTGCCCCAAAAATGCTACCATGAAATTTAGTTCCAAACCAGTCAGCGGTTATTGCAGGAAATAAGGGTATACAACCACCATAGCCAAAGCCGAAAAGGGCGGAGAAGAGATAAAAATGCCATGCTTGGCTAGCTTTCATTAACCACAGCATCGCTACGCCTATCAACAAGAAACCAATGAAGAAAAAGGCTTTTCTCCCGAACTTATCCGAGCCGCTGCCCATGACTATTCGTCCCAAAATACTAACTCCACCTATGAGGCCTAGAATAGTTGCAGCAATCGTTGCCATAATGCCAATATCAGTGATGAGAGCCTTTAAGTGAACCATCACCATCTGGACGACAAGGATAAGCACACCATACATTACAAATAAGAACCAAAACGCCTTCGTTTTGATTGCTTGCTTGAATCTGAAATCTACCTCGGATTCCATTTCGCTATTAGAAACAAGCCCTGTCCCTGCGGGCTGAAGCCTCATCAATTGAGAGAGAGGAAGACCTACAATTATAACAATGCCAGCGATAATTAGATAGGAGTTACGCCAGTCAAAATTGAAGATGAGAAGTTGGGCAAAGGGCGCCAAAATTAACGTCCCTATCCCAATTCCAGCCAAAGTGATTCCTAATGCCGTTCCCCTTTTTCCCAGAAACCACCGGGATACTGTCGAAGTTACAGGCACGAAGCAAAGGCCATTCCCAGTGCCAACTAAGATTCCGAAAAATAAATAAAGCTGCCAAGGTGCATTTATAATGGACATCAAACCATAACCTATACCTAAGGAAATAATAGAGAGGGCGAGCGTTAACCGAGGTCCATATCTATCGTTCAACCACCCTGCTGGTAAGCTGAGGATACTATGCCAAACCATAAACAGGGAATATCCGCCGGAGATGATAATCCTTGTCCAGCCTAAATCTTGGCATAGCTCAGTAAAAAAGATGCCGTAGCAATATTGGAAACCCCATTCCAGCAATAGAATAATACAGCCACTAGCTGTAATTACCCACCCATAAAAAAGCATTTACTAAGTCTTCTTTCAATATGGGATTAACTCCGCAACTTACCTGAGATGTTGATGTAGAAGCGGGGTTTTCACCCGACCCATTGCCTTTCATATCCCCCAATCGGATATCTCACGGTTGGTGTGTCACCGCGTACATAACAGTACTCACTAGGGTGCGAGCAACACAGTAACTTGTGTGACGTCTTCTATGTCCTCGAGTGTCATTATCCTGGAGAAAATGTGCTCCGCCAGCTTCTGTCCCCAAATAGGTCTTGTTAAGGCATAGTATTTTTGTTCCAGCTCATCATGAGTATAAGGGTCTTCGAAATCTCCTTTGTTAATAAGCACTTCGGCTTCTATTTCTCTTCCATCAGTAAATGTTATACGAACCCGAGAGGGCCTTCTTTGTGGCATCAGGGCAGTGAGGCTTGGGTCCTCCTTTACAGTCACCTTGTGTGCCAGGGCCTTTATGACGCTGTTTTCGACCATTTCAGGGGTAAACGCCGAAATTCCAGCTTGCCCATTCACAATGAAAGTCGCCACGGCAAAGGGGGTTGAGAATTTTGCGGCAAGTGTGTTTTTGGGAGTCTGATTGGAGAGCTGGGCTGCGAGTGAGTATGTTGTGACTTCTATCTTTGAGACCTGTTGCGGTGCAATTTTCTTCCCAGGTAGCTTAGACGCGATGACTTGCAACGCATCCAAAGTGCCATGATTGTAACGACAGCAAGCATATTGTTTGAAGTAGTTTCGCGCTATTTCAAACCGAGTGCCTAATCCATCAACCATGGCCTCGGGATCAAAAGTCTCGGAGACAACACTCCCAAACACCGTTTGCAAACCGTCAGCCTCTCCAACAAAGCCGCAATCTATCAATTGGTGGGCTAAAATACCCATAAATCCACTTACCCCTGAGTACACATTGCGAACAGTGCCTCCCTCCAGCATGGTTTTCCGACTTGTTGCCACGGCCAGGGAGGAGCTTAGATTGATGATTTCTTTCAAGGTTTGTTCGCTGTAGCCCAGCAGTTTGCCCACGGCGACGGCTGCCCCTACAGTACCCCATGTGCCATGAGGGTGCATGGACATACGCAATTTAGAGGCAATACCAATGCGGGCAGCTATCTCATATCCGAGAATCACCGCAGTGATGAGCTGTCTGCCGGAGAGGTGATATTCTTCTGCAACTGCGAGAGCTGCTGGCACGACATGAATCCCCGGATGACCCCGGGCAAACTGATTACCTTCGTCAAGCTCGAGGAAAGTCCCTGCTGTTCCATTCAGAAACGCGGCCTTCATGGGTTCAGTGCGTTTTCTCCCGTTGAGAAGAGCAGCAATCTGAGGGTCACTTGGGAGAACAATCTTCTTGCTCAATGACTTGACTTCAGCCTCTTGGGCTCCTGTAGCAATCACTGCAAAGCTATCTGCCAAGACCTGCTTAGCCTTTGTCACCACGTTTAAAGGAAAATCGTCGAATGAGCATTGGCAGAGGTAGGAAGCTATTTGGTTAAGGTAATTAGACATGGCGTATCTCCTTTGTTAGATTTTCTCTTCATCCTGTCGACCTTGCAATATAGGTTGCTTGCAGATGCTGGGGTAGTGAGATTAACTCTAGTTACGTCCACCCAGGATTGAATCGGCCGCATCCTCACCCGCGATTTTGCCCCAACCCAGCGCGGTTAGCAGTCCATTGCCTGCCAGATATCCTTCCGCTCCAGAGCCCGAGATGCCCACTGCTACTCCACCACCGGCATATAACCCCGGAATGACCGACCCATCGGTGCGCAGAACCTGGGCTCGTGTGTTAATCTTGAGACCGCCTTGAGTATGGAGCAATGCTGCCGTCACAGGGACAGCATAAAGAGGACCTCGTAGCTCCTCTCCAAACGTCCTGCGCCCGAAGTCATCTACTCCATTGAGTCTCGCTTGGTTATAGGCGTTGATGGTTCTGCTTAGGTTTGACATGTCCAACATGAGACGGTGCGCCAGCTCCTGAACGTTGTCAGCCTTCCGCACGCCTCCTGCATCTACAAGCTGCCTGAATTCCCCGAAATTTTCCAATATGGTGTGATAGATGTGTTCCCCAAAAATGACGTACGCTATCCCTTCTGGCTGCTCTAACACATGACGCGCATATTCTGAGTAGCTTTTCCTTGTTTCATTCCCAAAGCGTTCCCCTACCTGGTTGACCAGAATGCCTCCATCTATAATTACAGCCCACGTCACAAGCATGCCTTGAGAGGAGCAAACGGTGGCATGAGCCTGATAGGCATCCATGTGCTCGACAGCTGCCCCCAGCTCCATTCCCCACTGAATGCCATCGCCTGTATTCCCTGGATGGTTGAAGTACAGAGCGTCAGCGATCTCCGGACAGTAGGTCCTTAACATCTCCCGATTGGCCCCAAAGCCATTACAGGCCAAAATGACCTTCTTGCACTTAACCACCTCCTCGCTCTCCATTCCTGCAACCACCCCGCAGACGTTCCCGATTTCGTCGACTACCAAGTCTCTAACCGGACACTCTATAACGAGTTGTATGTTGCTCCGCCGCATGGCAGCGTCTTTCAGCTGCCCCAACAATTCTCGTCCAGTCCTGGTTGGCGGAGCGTGGATCCTATACTCGGTAAACCCTGTATATTTGAAGTCTGTCACAAGCCCCAGGTCGACGCCTATGTAATCTGCCAGCCATTCAACCAGAACCTTTGATTCACGACAGAGGCAAAGGGTCAATTCAGGATCGCTCTCGTATCCATTCTGCCGAAATATGTCCTCGGCCATTTTTTCTGGTGTGTCCTCGATTCCCGCTTCCCGCTGGAAGCGGGTACCCGCGGCGGGGATCATGCCTTGACTCAGAGCAGTATTCCCCTCCACCCGACGCCATTTTTCCAAGATGAGCACGTCAACTCCCTTATCTGCGGCGGCTAGGCCCGCCACTATACCACACCCCCCAGCACCAACTACTACAACATCGGTCTCTACATCCCACTCCTTAGCAATCCGTCTCACCATGTTCGCCTCCTGGCTGATCGAAAGCCGTAAGGCTATTCGAATTTCCGTTTCTTCCCTTCACGCCGTTTTGAGATGTGTTACTAAATGACTTTACAGGCCCAGATATGCCTTCCGGATGCCTTCGTTCGCTAGAACTTTCTCAGCTTCGCCGTGCAAAACAATCTCGCCATTTTCCAGCACATATCCTCGGTGAGCCATGCTTAGGCTGGCAAAGACGTTTTGCTCCACCAACAGGATAGTAGTGCCTCCCTGATTTAGCTTCTTAATCGTGTTGAACAATTGTTCCGTAAGGATTGGTGCCAATCCCAATGAGGGTTCATCTATCATCAGGAGCTTAGGTACCGACATCAGCCCCCGGCCTATGGCCAGCATCTGTTGCTCTCCACCACTCAGAGTGCCGGCAGCCTGCTTCTCCCGCTCCTTCAGAACAGGAAAGAGGGCGAAGACTTCATCCATGGTCTGGCGGCGCCTCCTTTTTGCCTGCTTCCCATAGGAACCCAGTTCTAAGTTCTCTCGCACAGTAAGCGAGGGGAATAACTTGCGTCCCTCCGGGATATGGGTCAAACCCGCGGAGACGATCTCATGAGGTTCGAGTTTGTGGCTCGCCCGGCCCATGAACTCAATCGTGCCTCGCCATGGGTGCAGCAGCCCGGAGATAGTTTTCAGTATCGTCGTTTTGCCCGCGCCGTTGGCCCCTACTAGAGCTACAAGCTCACCTTCACGCACTTCAATGGAAACCTGACGAAGAACCTGAAGTTCACCATAATAGACATCGATATTTTCTACCCTAAGCAAAAGATGCCCTCCCTAGATAAGATTCGATGACACGCTCGTTTTGGGAAATCTCTTTTGGAGTGCCCTGGGCGATGACTTCCCCATAGTGTAGCACTACTATGCGGTCCGAGATGCTCATCACGGCTCGCATAACATGCTCGATGACAAGAATGGTTACCCCGCCATCCCGTACCTTGCGGATCAACTCCTGTGCGGCAGCACTCTCCGTGGGGTTCAACCCGGTCATCACCTCATCTAGTAGCAATAGCTCTGGTTCTGTAGCTAGGGCGCGAGCCAGTTCCAAGCGCTTCCGGTCAGGTATGGTCAACTCCTTAGCCAATTGCTCGTCGCGGTCGGGCAGCCCGGTGAAGTCTAACATTCGTTGGGCTTGTTGCCATGCTTCTGTGCGGCTACTAGTGCGGCTGAAACTTCCTATCATTACGTTATCTAGCACAGTCAGCTCCGCGAAGGGCTTGACCAACTGGAACGTGCGGGCTATGCCTCGTTGGCAGACCTCATGTGGCTCAAGACCTGTAATGTTTTCGCCCTTGAATAAGACCTGCCCCCCGTCGGGGCGGTAGAAGCCAGTGATGTTGTTGAAGAGCGTGGTCTTGCCAGCACCATTGGGACCGATAAGGCCCAATATCTCCCCCTTGTCCACCTCCATATTGACATTATTTAGGGCCCGGAGGCCGCGGAAAAACTTGGTCAGGTTCTTGACCTCTAATAAAGCCATTTGACTATACCTCCAGATACCGGTGCCCACGCCTCCCTAACCGCCGTATCCACCCCACCAAGCCCTGCGGCAGAAAGATGATAACGACTATTAGAATTAACCCGTAAAGCATAATATCCACCCCAGCCCGTCCCTGCAGGGCCAATAGAAAGGGGAGGAAGCCAGGTGGCTGTCGGATGAGCGCCCGGGTTAATTCTGAAAGCGGAGTTAGTACCAGTGCTCCCAAGACGGGACCGAAGAGAGTGCCCACACCGCCGAGAACCGGGGCCAGCAAGATTTCCACATTAAGGAAGAACCCGAAGACTAGGTCAGGGTCAATGTAGTAGAAGTACTGAGCGTAGAAGGTTCCCCCTAGGGCTGTCATGAAGGAGCTGATACCCATACCAGTCATCTTGTAGCGGAGCAGATTTACTCCCAGCGAAGCTGCTGCATCCTGGTCCTCCCGGATGGCCTTGAAGTAGTAACCTAATTTACTTCGTCCGATGAGGTAGGTAACAATAATGGATACCACCATCATGCCCAACATAATGTAATAATAGGGAACTCTTGTGGTCTCAAACTGGAAGTGGAGCCACGAATCACCGCCGATAAGCGGCACTTGGATGCCCATTGTCTTGTTGATAATTGCCAAGTTGGAAGACGTGAAGAGAAGCACCATGGCAAAGGCGAAAGTAGTCAGCGCAAAGTAAATGTGACGCAGCCCAGAGCGGAAGGCGAGGTAGCCAACGAATAAGCCAAACAGCATTGCAAAGATTCCACCGATTATCATGCCAATCCAGGGATTCACACCCATATTGACCAGTAACCAGGTAGAGGTATAAGCTCCGATGCCAAAATAAGCAGCATGGCCAAACGAAAACTGCCCAGTGTAGCCCGTCATTATGTTCCAGCATTGTCCCAAGTAAGCCCAGAAGAGGATTAAGATAGCCAAGCTGAGCAAGAAAGGGCTCAAAAATTGGGGCAAGATTAGCAGGATAACCAGCCCCAAAATAATCAGGACAAGCCCCAGTTCAACCTCGTCCTGATCAGATGTTTAACTGAAAATTTACCCATTTCTTACTTCCCCCCCAGAAGCCCAGTTGGTCGGAAGAGCAAGACCAGGATAAAGACCAGAAAGACCCCCAACAGCCTGGACGATCCCGGCAGGAAAATCGCCCCTAACGATTCCACCAAGCCAATAATGATACCCCCCAGCAAGCTCCCCAGCATGTTGCCCATTCCTCCCAGAACAACTACCGCGAACATGATCATGATGAAAGTATCCCCTGCCGTGGGCGTCAGAGTGAAGAAAGGTGTCATCAGAGTACCAGCAACACCCGCACAGGCCGCACCTAACCCGAAGGCAATGAGGTGAATGCGCTTCACGTTGATGCCGACCAGTGCGCTACCCTCCCGCTCTTCAGTGCTGGCCCGAATCGCCTTGCCTAGGTCTGTCCTGCCCATGAACAGAAAAAGGGCTGTCGCCATAGTTATGCCTCCCCCAAAGGCAACCAGCCGAGGAAAACTGATCATGACTTCGCCGATGAACATGCGGGTCCCGCTGATGCCGCTCTGAATGATCCTAGGGTCAGCCTTGAAGAGAACTAAGATCAAGTTCACAATGAAGAGAGTTATACCTAAGGTTAACAGGAGTTGGTTATGGGCAGGGGCATCCATTATAGGTCGGATGGTGAACCTCTGAATAAGAACTCCCACAAGAAATAGCACTAGTACGCTAATTGGCAAAGAGAGATAAGGATCAATGCCATATGTCCTGAAGAGCCAGAAAGTGACATACATGCCCACGACCATCAGGGCACCCTGAGCGAAGTTGATGATGCCCAACACACCAAATATCAAAGTAAAGCCGATGGCTATCAGACTATAGATGCCGCCCATGAAAAGGCCACTGACTAGTGCTTGGAGCACCACCACCGAGTAAATCTGCCACCAGCCAGCTAGGGACTGATGGTAGACCAGAACCAAAACAAGAATTACAACAGCAATCACACTTGGTAGAACTATTCTCTTATTCAAGGCCACCTCTACAGTCAAACATATCCCGGGGGAAGAGATAACCCTCCCCCCCGGGCGACTTACTTACCGCTCTTCCCAAGGCGGCATAGGATATATGGCCTCGGCCTGAGCATACTCTTTGGGCAGAACTTGAAGGATTTCCCCATTTTGGACCTGCATGACGATGCTCCTGGCAGTACTGCATTCGCCAGTCTCGTCGAACCTAATCGGCCCGAGATAGGGCCAGAAGTGGTCCTTGTAATCGGCAGTGGCCAAGGCATCGCGAATAGCCTCAGGGTCATCCGACTTAGCTCGCTCAATGGCATCAGCTAGAACGTAAACGGCTGAGTAGGCTAGGGCGGCATGCGTGGGCATATCCTCTGCATACTTGGACTTGTACCGAGCAAGCACAGCCTGAGCTCTGGAATCCAATGCATTATAGTGGTAGTTGGCGTCAAAAATGTAGTTGGCTAGGCTGCCTACCTCGTCAATGAACTGAGGAGTGCTGAAAGCACCGCTAGCTATGCCGAAGATGGCTTTAACGGGTAGTTTCATCTCCGCAGCGGTGCGGGTTATCAGAATACCGTCGCCTAGGTAGCCGGTTTCCAACAGCACATCAGGGTTGAGAGCCTTAACTCGGGAGAGTTCCGGGGTCACGTCAGTCAGCCCTTTCAGCGAGTAGGGAATATCCTCCAGAACCTTAATACCATAATCAGGTGCGAACTTCCCGAACCAGTCGGCGCAACCGGTGCCGAAGAGGGAGTCTTCGTGCAGATATACTACCGTTTCTAGGGGTTGCCCAGAGGCTTCACGGAGAGCTTTGAGACCCTCGGCAGCACCCTTGGCCATGGCAGTCTGATTGGGCTGGATGCGGAAGGTGTACTTGAAGCCGCGTTCAGTGATGTTATTGGCCACAGCCACAGTGATGACGAATGGAACCTTCTCCCGCTCAGAGATCATAGTAGCGTTGAAGGTAGCAGGGCTTTGATAACAACCCAACAGGGCTACCGCTCCTTCTTGGATCAAGCGTTCGGCCTCGGACTGGGCTATCTCAGCCTTACCCTGGCTGTCGCCATGGGATACTACCAATTTAGCCCCTCCCAAGGACTTTATGCCGCCAGCAGCGTTAATCTCCGCAACAGCCAAGTCAATGCCGTTCTTTAGAAAAGCACCATCTCGAGCCAGCCCTCCAGTTAAAGGATGAATGGCTCCGATCTTAATCTCTGTAACCGTTGGTGTTGGCGCTGGTTTAGCGCAGCCAGCCATAACGCTCGATGCTAGCAACACTAAAACCATACAAGCGATAAACAGCAACCTCCATACTCTATTCATTTTCGTCTAATTCTCCTTTCATTTAATGATGTTTGCCCACTGGATATCATTATCTATATTTATCACCCCCTTTGGTCATTTATTTATTAAACCTTCTTTCTACCCCTGTCCTATCAATATGAGTCACGATAGTGAAATTTTATTGGGCGCTTAATGTATTGCCCAAAGCCTGGCTTGCCGACTATCTCTCCTTCCTCAAACACGGCTTCACCTCTCAAAATGGTACACTCTACCCAGCCTCTCAAAGTCAACCCCTCAAAGGGACTAAAATCTTGAGCAGACCGTAAAATATCTGTCGATACCTTCCTCTCTCTATCCATATCAACTATTGCAAGATCGGCATCGCTACCAATCATGATGGTGCCTTTCTTGGGGTATAAATTATGCCTTATTGCTGGATTAAGCGAAGTCAATTCAGCTATCCTCTCTAGGGATAGCCCGCGCTTGAAATATCCTTCAGTGATAAGAACCGGAAACATCAAAGCAGTACCGCCAAAACCGGCAGTGATCGACCAAAAATCCCCCTCTTTCTTCTCTTTCGCTACACAAGCATGGTCGCTTACTACATTATCAATATCACCCGCTAGAACCGCTTTCCATAAGTATTCCAGATCTTCGGGGGTTCTTATTGGCGGATTAACCTTGGCGAAGTTGCCATAGTCATTATCGTTTGACAGTGCCAAATGATGCAAAGTAGCTTCCTTCAAGATATCCAACTTTGGATAGAGATGGGATATCTCTCTTACTGCGTCGACCGCTTCTTTGCCGCTCAAGTGAACTATGTTGATGGGGCAGTTAGTTCGAGAAGCTAAGAATCCCGCTTCGTGGATAGCCAGTCCTTCTTGCAAACCTGGCCTGGAGTCACTGTAATCTTTCGTAATGTTTCCGCTGGGTCTCTCTCTTACTTTTGCAGCAGTGACTCTTATTACCTCTGCATCCTCACAATGTACAGCCACCCTTGCCTTACCATATTCGCCAAACTTACCATTGGCCTCCGCTACTCGATCCATAATCTCATACAAAAGACCGAGGTCAAGTGGTTCCTTTATCATAAGGTAATCAGCTGCCCTACGTACCCCAGAAAGATCCAGTGACTTGTAAAACATATAATATTTGAACTGGCAAACTCCGGCATCGGTAATTAACCATTCTATTTCGTCGAGTTGATCTTTTGTCATTATTGCTAGATGATATCCGTAATCCGTAATAAAGGAGTCCTTGGATATCTCCAAGACTTCAGGAAAGATCTGCCTATACGGACCTATCTTGTTTAAGTAATCCTGGCCGGTTCTAAAGAAACTCAGTATTGTAGTCACACCGCCTGAGGCAGCTGAAGCGGACTCGCTTTTTGCATCCTCTTCCATTGGTCTGAGTATCCCAATGTGGAAATGACTATCTACTGCTCCGGGGAACACAAACTTACCTGTAGCATCGACGACGTGCTCACTCTCCTGACTGCCTATATCACCTATTGCAGCAATCTTCCCTTCCGAAATTCCAATATCCGCCCTTACCGTCCCTCCTCTCGGAATTACGAGGCTTCCGCCTTTGACCAACGACTCATACTTTTTCATTTGTTCCCTTTTCACTCCTTTTCTGCCACCACTGCTAAAGCAGCCCTGTAAACTCTTTCAGCGACACGTTCTCCAGATTCTTAATGATATTAGCGAGTCTTTCAGCATGTTCCTTCGTCACAACCAAAGTGGTGTTAGCAAGAAATTTGTTATGAATCTCCTTCTCACTCGCTGGATTCTCCGGTTCCCCTCTAGGCAACCCTACCTCGGCCGAGTATACCCTGTTTCCAACATCAGTTATAGTGGCTGTTGCCCCTCTCTTCTCTGGATACAACTTTTCCCACTTGCTGTCCGCTGATAATTCCACCTTATCTGCTAATTTCTGGATATCTGGATCTCCAATCGTTTCGTCACAGTATTTATCAGCGCCGGCATCCTTTTTTGTTAAGATGAGGGCAACAGAGAAGGGAATGCTGAACCGTGCTGCGGACGGCGTACTTGGGTGAGTAATACCAGCTAGTCTAACCGCGGCCGGATAGGTTTTGATCGATAACTTGCGAATTTCCCCAGGATTAACC
>Ga0172365_10003385_pt1 | contig 11873 bp, 8 predicted proteins | sample LakKivSesite48cm_FD_114535 | JGI IMG/M metagenome (GOLD analysis project Ga0172365, IMG submission 114535) | Sediment microbial communities from Lake Kivu, Rwanda - Sediment site 48cm | ecosystem: Environmental > Aquatic > Freshwater > Lake > Sediment | place: Rwanda: Western Province, Lake Kivu...
CCGTTCCCAATGGTCACGGATGCAAGCGGCAACCTTCTGGCGTACTACTACAACCCGAACGTCCAGGACGGCGCAAGGCAAGAGAACGGCGGCTGGTGGGGAGATGTTGATAGTGACGGCATCTCTGAGTGGATCGTTGAACTGAACGGCAAGATGCATCCGTGGACGCAGGTTTACTGTCTGACCATGGACGGCCAATTCCCGGCCGACTCTTGGTGGCCAGAGTACACGCACTCTGCGTATCCGGCCGACTACCAGGCCCAGCAGATCTGGCTGAAACTCAAGGGGGCATACTCGAACGCGTTGTGGTTCCCCATAGAGGAGTCGTTGTTTGCCCTCGCCACGATCCTAGTGGTGTTCTGCATCGCGATGGGAGCGATATCATTCATCCTTTTCCTCATCGGACGACCGCCAAAGGGCAAGGAAGGCGTGTAACAACCACAAACAGGCACATGATTGGCGTGACAGAGAGCAGGCCCACTCCAACTCTTTGTGATTCCCCATGGACGAGTCCTTGTGGAGTGCCGTCCTGTTATCGTGGGGCAATCTGTTCCTAGCGCGGGGACGCAGAAGGCAATCCTGATCTTCCCGGTGGAGTTCAGTGAAGCTGACTTGGGTCTTGGTGTTCGCGCTGGCCTTCGGCCTTGCCGGGGTTCTACTGAGTGTTCTTGTGTCGTACGTCAGGTGGGATCCTTGCGCGAGCAGGACTCGTGGATTTCCATTTCCTTGGCTGGTAGAGAAGTGCGTTGTGGACGGCGAGAAAAAGCCGGTAGGAACAATGCAGACGTTGCAGTATGGTTCCCTGATCGTGGATTTCCTGTTCTGGTTTGTGGTTGGAGGATTCATCACCGGCGTTCCGGCAGTGTATCATTCCTTGCGCGGGAAGTGAATGTGTCCTAGTGTCTCCAAACTCGCAGAAACAGTCCATGGCGAATCAGCCAGTATCAAACATTTAACCAATCACCTGCACTTCACCGCAGAGGATCCTTGCCGGCTCCCCGCCCAATCCTTCTGACAATCGTCATCCTCGCGTCCGCCTCGCCCCCGGTGCTATCCCAACGGAATCCAGCGGGACAACGGCTTGTCCTGGACTTCCTCATGGTCGGGGACGTCGATGGATGGGTGAACCACCTCGGCGATGACGAGCCTGCAATCAAGATCACCTTGGTCCCCTGCAGGGCCTTCGCCCTGACGTTGCCGGACGCAGATCTCTACAGGTTGAGCAGGGTCTACTTCCCCCGGACCCAAGGACGGCTTACGGAGTTCGAGGTCCTCTTCTTCAACCACCCCAGGCTGAGCTTCTTCACGATACTCCAGCAGGAGATGATGGTGGACTTCGTCTCGATGAAAGGCAGGGTGTCCATCGCCTATCCCCTCAGCCACTACGTGGATGTCCAAGTTCCCTGGCTAAACAGCCCGCTGTGTCAGGCCTTTCCCGTGGATGCCGAGAAGTTCTTCACAGCCATACAGAAGGGCCTGCCCGACGAGTTCCCTGGGTTCGCAGGCCTCAGGCTGGAGCCGGACCGGCCCCCCGTGTTCAGCGTGCTCGAGCCCGCCGGGCTGTTCAATGTGAAGATCTATGAGAGCGCCAGACCGGCCTATGCCAAGGAGGGGGCAACGGTTTGGCTCACCATGACCGGGGGACCGGCCAACCTTCCCGAGGCCCCCGCCTTCATCTCGTGGCCCTACGGGTCGTCCCTTGCCTGGGTCTTCGGCCTGCACCCCGGCGACCGCCTCAAACACTGGACCGAGAAGGGGGACTGGTGGGAGCTTGCCTTCATGAATGTCTGCCTGTACACCATGGATGAGGAAACCCTCCACTTCGACGAGCTTGTGCAGATGTGCCTTGTCAAGAGCCAGTTCTCATTCTACCGTGGCCTGACTTCCATGTTTCAGAGCGTCGTTGACTTCGTCTCGACGATTGGCGCAAACACGGCCGCCGGGGAAAAACTGTTGCTCGAGGCTGACGCGGCAAAGGCGGTTGCGGAACAGAACTACCTGGCCAGGGAGTTCGACCCAGCGAGTACGAAGATGGAGGAAGCTTTGGAGATCGCACACCGCGCGACAAACGAAGCTGCCAAGGCAAAACAACGGGCCTTGACGTGGATCTACCTTTCCGAGTGGCTCGCCGCAGTGGCGGTTTCCATGATCTCCGCATATGCCCTGTGGGGACTGATGATCAGAAGGAAGCTCTACAGAGAGGTGGCCACGACGCAGGGCCGGCGTCTGTAGCTGCCCCTCGCGGATGCATCCGCCGCCCATCGGGCTCGGCGATCAGAAGTTGATCGACCCTGTTGCGGGTGCCTACCGGCCCCTGAACTGCGTGTAGGCGACCTCCTTGTACATGCGGCGCCGTATCATCAGAGTCCACAGCAGGAAACCGCACACAAGGAAGGTCCCGGTGACGGAAAGCCACTCCGAGACATAGACCCAGAGGAGCGCCTCGTTCTTCACCTTGTCGGCGACGGCCTCGGCCCCGTCCATCAGCTCCAGCGCCCTGTCTACATGTTCCTTGGCCGCGTCGAACTCCTGCTCCAGATAGAGGTTGGCGGCCTCGCCCTTGGCCGCGTCCGAATCTTGGAGGGCCAAGAATATCCTCTTGGGATTCGCCCCGAACTTATCAACGAAGTCTATCAGGGAGGTGATGATGATCCTGCGATACGCGAAGGTGGCCATCCGGGATCTCACCGTGTGCACAAGATCCAGATTCTCGGGTATTGGCCTCTTGGCGCAGTACAGCATCAAGTTCGTGGCAAAATCGGGAAGGTACTCCCACGTGAGAAACACGGCCCCTCCGCCCGGCGTCCAGTCGCCGGTCATGGCAAAGACCGTCCCGTTGCCGTACTCCCATGTCGAGAAGAAGGGATTCTCGTAGCCTTTGTGGAATCCGCCATCGAGGGTCACAACGGCCAAGACCTGGGCCCCCTCCCGTGCGTTCACGACGTTGCAGTCGTACCTGATGAGGAACGGAAGATCGGCGCGCCACGGGAGGCTTCTCATGAAAGCATCGTTCAGATCGAGGATGGTCACCCTGCCTCCCTCGTACACTCCGGCCACCGTGTCCACGGGAAGCACTTCCCCCACCGGCGTGACTCCCCAGTCCATGTTCCCGGCGACCCCGCCGAAGGTCTCGTATCCGCCTATCATGACCAGGCCGGCCCCGTCCTCGGCGACCGCGTTCCGGAACCACGTCCGGTGGGTGGCCGTGAAGCTGTCGACGTTGGAGTCGCTTATGATCACCACGTCATAGTTCTGCACCAAAGACTCGTAGGTCCTCGGCATGTAGACGCGGATGGCCCTCATTATGTCCTGGGCCGAGATGCCGGCATAGTGGGCCCTTGAGGCCTGAACCGGCGTTACCTCAAGGAACGGTTCGCCCTTCATGTGGATGTAGGGAGTCTGGCCAGGAAAGGGATCGCCGGTGTAGAGCACCTTGACCTTGGAGGCACTCTGGCCCACCACAAATGGCATGAGTAAGACCACCAAGAAGAGAGATGCGTCAACACGTGCCATCGGCATCACCCATCGCAGGAACTGGGCGGGGGGATTCCGCCTGCCCGCTTGCCTTATATAGCTTCACCCGGACCGAAGAACGCATCGGCTTCCGGATGTTGGAGCCGTTTCCGGGGGACAGCCCCAAGATTTCGCGCCGCTCCACCGGCCTCATGCACAGATGGGATGAATCTGGCTACGTCGGTGCACAGACCTCGGTGGAGAGCCTCCCAAAGCTTGGCGTGACTCCTAGTTCCGCGAAGGCACGTGATCGCAGCCAACAATGCCCACGGCGGCGTAGGACCTGCCATGCGTCACTTTCCTTTCGACCGTTCCATAACCCATTAGGAGAGGGCACATGACCAACCTGGGAACCACTTACTCATTGCTTGCTAGCGTTGCCCTGCCAGATCAGCCTAGGAGGGATCGTGTAGAGCTCATCCATGCCCTCCTGGAGGTAGAATGGCAGCTTCTCCTTGAGCCCAATCTCGCTGGTGTCGATGTCCTTGAAGCCAAGCTTCAGGGCCGGCGACTCGGGCCTGAGGTGGAAGTTCCCGTTCGCAGAATCCACGAACACCGGATCGGCCACGACGCTATGTTGGTCGTATGTCTTGTTGAAGAGGTTCAGCCAGTTCTGCCACGCACCGTCCGCCGGGCCCCCGTCCACCGTGAGCGGTCCCCTAGGCTTCCACAGCAGGTTATAGTCCGACTCAGCGACCCTGGTGTCGTTCCAGTTGATGAAGCCGTAGACGTCGGTTGTGGCTCCCTCGATGTAGATGATGTTGCGGAGGTAGGTGTGGGTGTCGCCCCTCTCCCCGCCCATCGCCATGCTACGGATGGCAGCGCTGTTGGTCGGGCCCACGATCAGGATGTTGTTCTCAAACCTGTTCCCCACGCCCTTGGCGAAGATGCACTGATCGCCGCCCGCCCCCAGCACGCCGTAGATGATGTTGTTGGTCACGGTGAAGTAGTCGGTAGCATCATCCAGGTACATGCCGCTCTGGAGGGTGTATAGGCCGTTGCCCGCGTTGTAGATGAGGTTGTGATCGTAGACGTTGTCCCTGCCAGGTCCCCACGATTCCATGGCCCCGGTGTCCTGGCTGTCGAGGTTCACGTCGTGGATGCAATTGTAGGCTATGAGGTTGTCATGGGAGTACAGGAGGTCGTAGTGGTCTTCCCAGGTCAGATTGGGGAACTGCTGCATAAGGAGGGTGGATATGGTCCCCTTGATCGTTGTCCCGTAGCGAGGCATATCGTGTATCTCGTTGTGGAGGATCTTGTTGTGCCCGCTCTGCGATATCTCCACGCCGTAGCCGTGTCCGACGAGGCGTCCGCAATGGTGGATGTGGTTGTTTTCCACGACGTTGTGATGGTTGACGTCCGGTTTGCCAGGCGAATAGCCCGTTAGGGAAACGCCGTGCTGGCCATTGTAGCGGATCAGGTTACCGTACACAACGATGCCCTGGGCATGATGGACGATCATCACCCCGTTCAGTCCCCCGTTCTCAACCCTGCAATACTTGACTGAGCAGTTCTCGGCCTGCTCCACTTGGACCACATGCTTGTTGGCGATGCCAAGCAGGAGGCCCTCCAGATGGACGTTCCTGACGGGCTTCTCGTCCGACCCCTTGATCGCCACCACGTTGGCGGCGGTCGAGATGACGATGGTCTGGTCTTCGATGGGGCCCACGGTCGGCCAGCAGTAGACCTTCCCGTGGCTGAGGCTTATCTGGGCCTCGCCGGGATCGTCTAGCAGGGCAAGGACGTTCCTGATGAAGTAGCGATTGCCCTTGGTCATGTCGTAGCCCGAAGCGGTCCCCATCGTGACGGTCTGGGACTGAACGTCGATGCTCACCAACGGCTTCTCGGCCGAGAACCAGTCGTATCCGGGCCAGATGAAGATCCTGGCATCCGAAATGTCCCAGCCCGTCGGCTCGAAGTCCGTGGCCTGGTAGAGGAAGGCCGTCTTCTCCTGGCCCTTGACCGGGCCGACGATCTTGAAGTAGCCCGACTCAGGCTTTCGGGCAAGCTCCATCCGTCGCCCATTCTCGAACACTTGCAGTGGCTGGGTGTTGTTGGGGATGGGCGCCTGCCAGATGGCCTCCCTGTACGCCGTCCAGTTGGTGAGCCTCATCCCGCCCACGAGGTAGGCCCTCTCCGCGGGGTACGCGGCATACGTTATGGAATGCTCCTCCGTTCCCGAATCCTCGGGCCCTAGGGCAAACCCGCTGGGAAGGTAGTAGGTGCCCTCCCTGATGAGGACTTTCACGTCCCTGGTCAGGTTTCCGGCAATCACCTTGCGGACCTCATCCCGGGCCCTGTCAAGGGTCGAAAAAGGGCCGTCCGTGCCTGCACGGTTTGGGGATCGCAGAGTGCCGGACCAAGAGTCGTTCCCATTCGTAGCCACGTAGAAGAGCGTTTCCTCTTCCTCCTTGCGCGCCGACAGCAGCGCCGCCAAGCCCGAGATGACGAGCGCAATCAAGATGATCCCGGCCACCTCCCTTCTGGGCAACAACCACGATCCCGCCTTGGCTGACTGTTCCCAACCTGCTCCCACGGTCTTGAATACTGTGACGGTCGCCGCGGCGGAACCGGAAGGCGCATGGGGTACCGGGCCAGCCATGAAGATGGCCACACCTTCATCTCATATCTGCTGTTCGACGGATCGCATCAGAGCCCGGCAGAAGGAGCGAAGGCCGGGCAGACTGCGTTGCCCAAGGCCAAGCAAGATCGCCGCCCTCAGGAGCATCGCCGTAAGGAGAAGAACGATGAATGGGACAAGCCAAAAGCCAGGGACTCGCTCGCACCTGGACATGTCGTGTCGGACCAGATTCCGAGCCGATCCAATACAATATCCCATTGTGTGGGGGGCAATCCGGTCTTCCCAAAAATGTCCCGTTCCCGAGGCAACAGGCCGATGTCGACAACTCTCGACTTCGACCGGCATCCACGAAATGCCACACTCCGATTTCCTTCACGGCTGGCTTGGGTGGCGCGGCTGAGCCAGGGAGCAGAATGCCGAGAAGCCAAGAAGCCAAGAAGATAACAAATAATAGCCGTTGCCTCGGTCGGTTTGTCGTGGGCGACAAGTTCGGTCCCGTCATCCCCGTCGTCATATCGATCATCGCGGGGATCGGCTGGGCCATATTCATCCTCCTGCATGCCTTCTTCTGGTCCGAGGGGTTCACGCTCTTCCAGAACATCGTCATCGGGATCGTATCCCTGTTGATAGTCATCGCCATTCTGGGAGTCGCCTGGGTGGTCTGGGCCATGAGATTCGCGTGACCGAGCTCGCGCGCGCCGCGCAACTCATCTGGTGTCCGATCAGCTCAGTACGGCAGCGTCGACTCCACCACGACAGCTTCGGGTGGGCATTCGATGCTCAGCTCCTGGTCAAGATCAACCTCACCGGGACAGGTCGGAGAGGGATAGCCATCCACACCGCTGGCCGAGTCGCAACTGTAGACGAATCCCTTCAGCATCTGCTTGCCCCCGCCCGGGAACTTGATCTTGATCTCCACTAGCTTGCGCCCGCGGTTCACCAAGCAGATCGACCATCCTCGGCGTCCCGATCCAAGGGAGGCATCCGCGACAAGGAGGCGCCAGTCAGAGGAAGGTTGGTCCATTCGATGTATGGTGCAGCCTTTCGGGAAGTACTTCGACAGCAAGGACCATGCTGAAAACCACGGCCGCAGCTTCAGCCCCTTGGACTTGTTCGTCCACATGCCCCAGTAGAAGCCCGGGTGCGAGTTGTCGTCTAGCATCCACGCGGACACGGCGGCTGCGCCCGAGCGGGCTGCCTGCACTGCGTAGTCGGCCATGAAGAGGCCGTACTCGAAGCTGTCGATCCTGCGATTCCCGTACGGATGGTCTGCATCGTCGTTGAGCCCGGCCTCGCCGATCACGAAGGGCTTCCGATCCGACTCGGGATCCTTGGCTCGCACGTACTCCCACTGGCGCCGGAAGTAGGCCTCCAGCAGCCCGGGGCGAACCACGTCATCACCTTCGTACCGATGGATGTCATAGGCTCCCAGGATGTCGCTCAGTTGATCCGCCGCCTGCTGGAGCCATTCATCCGCGTTGGAATGATCGGGGCCCATAAGCGTGACCCTCTCGTCCAACCCCCTTGCGGCTAGGGCCCCGGCGACGTTCTCCAGGCCCTTCCTCCACCTGTCCCAGCTTCTGACCTCGTAGTTGGGCTCGTTGACGAGGATGAAGTACTTGATGCAGGTGTATCGCCGCTGGTTGATCAGGTAGTCCATGTAGGTGCCGATCGCCTCAGCGTACTTGGGATCTGCCACGTCCTTGATTCCCGGGATCCTGAGCCACTCCGGCTCACAACCCCAGTCGGTGAGGAGGACGGTCACGTTCTCTCGCTGGCAGAGGTCCAGCTGCCGGTAGAGGCTCTGCATGTCCCGGGTCTCCCAGTCGAACTTCCCCTCCCCGGAGTAACACCACCTGGTCTGCATCATGGTCCTGACCAGGGGAAGCCTCATCCATCGGATGCGATCCGCGATCAGCTCGAAGTCCTCTTCCGTCACCCCGTGCTCGTTGTAGGCCCGGGAATCCCACTCCGCGCCGAAGCCCAGGAAGTCCTCGCACGCCACGGACTCAAACCCGATCGACGCCACCTCGGTCTTGCTCGGCTTGGATGATAGCTTCACCAAAACCACCAAGGCCAAGACACCGGCAAAGCCCACGCCCCATGCCGCATATCTGAGCTTCCCCTCCACAGTCAGCTTCGGTCACCGACCTCCGATAAGCACCCGTTCCGTCAGACCGCTCGCGTGACCTTCACTTCCCTGTAGAGCCGCCTCTTGATCATGAGGGTCCACAAGAGGCCTCCACAGACCATCGTGGTCCCGGTCACAGCGAACCACTCAACCACGTACGTCCAGAATAGGGCCCGTTCCCTGAGCTTCATCGTGTCGTCCGACAAGGCTCTGAACTTCTCCTCGGTCTCCTCCAGCTTCGCAAGGGCCCCAGCATAGTCCTGATCGAGATATAGCTCCTCGCCGTTCTTCTCGATGAGGGCAATCTGCCCAAGGCTTCTTTCCGCCGAAGAGATCTTGGCGCCGAACTTCTCAACGAACTCCAACAGGCTGATCGCAAGCGCACGCCTGGTGGAGTAGTCGCCGAACTTGGTGCGGATGACGTGGAGGAGGTCAAGATCCTCGGGAATCCGAGCACCCGCTGTGAGGAAGTTCATGTTGTCCACGTAGTCGGGGTAGAACTCCCAATCATACATTACAGATTCGCCCCATGATGGGGTCCAGTCGGGGGCGTGGGCGAGGCCGGATCCCTTCCCATACTCCCAGTAGACCAGGACCGGTTGTTTCGGATCCAGCACTGTCTGAAGGAGGATCCTTGATCCCTCCTTCGGCTCAACCACATTCATCCCACCGAACGGGGGCATCGTGCTCCAAGGAAGGGATTTGATGAATGGGTCATCCGGGAAGTTTGGCGCTACCTTGAAGCTGGCCTCGAACGTCTTCCCGTCAACGCAGGAAACGGGCAGCGCCTCCTCCACGAACGAACCCTTCCACGTCGGGTAATTTTTTCCTCCAAATGCCTCGATTCCCCCGACCATCATCATGCCCATCCCACCGATCTCCACTCCGCACCTGAACCACTCAAGCTGATCGGTCCTGTACAGTCCCCGGTTGGTGTCGCTCAGGATGATCAGATCGTAGCCCGTGGTCAGCGCATCGAACGTCCTCGGCATGTAGACCCGCATGAACTGACGGAGTTGCTGGTCGTTGTAGGTTCCGACATGGGCGTAGGTCGCCGGGATGGGCGTTCCAGTGAAGGAGGGCTCCTCCATCATGTAGGTGTAGGGCGTCGGCCCCCAAGCATCCCCGATGTAGAGGACCCTGATCTTGTGCGTCACCGGGTCCCTACGCACCTCACGGGGCCAAGCTGCTGGCATCTGCAGAAGTATCAAGGCCAGAAGAACTGCACCCGTACCCCTCATTCGATGGGCAGGACGCCATCCCCTGGATAAATAAACTACGGTCTGGTCTGCTTGCTCCCCGCATCTAACTCGGGTTGCGCATCATTTCCCAGTCGTATCAGAGGCCCCTCACTCTCAGAGGCCGAGTAATCTGATGGCGTTCCCGTGTGCTATCTTGCCGAACGCCTTCCTGCTGATACGCCGTGTGTCCCTCAGCCTGAGCAGAAGATCGACCAACGGGGTTGGGTTGTCAGGTGCACAGATGTCCAGACCAAAAAGGAGCTTGTCCTGGAATTCGTTGAGGAATCGTACCGCATGATCAGGGTCCCTAGCAAGGGCGTTATAGCCGCTGCCCGCCGACAGGTCTCCGTAGAGGTTCGGATAGTGCCTCATCAGCCTGGGCACCACTCCTTCCTCCTTCACGAGAGACTTTGGGTATCCGCTCCTGTCCGCCGGGGTCTCAAGCCTAGCGATCTCGGCCCAGAAAGGTGGTCCGTGGCCCAGGAAGATGAGCCTTGGAAAGTTCCTCAGGGACTGCTCCAGCTGGGGCAACCCGGCGTCATCGTACAGGCCATACGCACCCCCGATTCGCGTGGCCATGTCGAAGGTCAAGGGAAAGCCCACCTCCTCAACATGCCTGAGGAGATTCTGCACCATCGGATGCAGGAAGGGCATGTTAGGCATGACCTCCCCAATCCCCTTGCACCCGCGGTCGCGGTAGTACCTGAGCAACTCGCCGAGGGGAGCATCGCCTGAGTTCGTCATCGCCCGGGGATCGATGTTGCAGAATGGGATGAAGCGCCCGCGGTAGGCTTCGACGATTTCGAGTATCTCCTCGTTAGACTGGGGCAAGTAGATCTCGGGACTGACCAAGGGCAGGAGGACGCCACGCTCGACCCCGATCCTGTCATAGCGTTCAAGCAACTGATCGGGCGTACTGAATCGGCGCGGGCCGACTTGTCTGTAGGCATGCGCGTGGATATCGATGAACACTGTCCGTCCTCCTCCGCGGCCCATCGCTCCCTAGGCTCTAAAAGTTTTGGTCGTCGCTAGATCTGCTTGCGGTCGAACACGCGGATTGAGATGGTGAGCAACATTACTGCGATAATAACCCCGAGGCCGATGGTAAGCACATCGTTGCCGATGTAGAACCCTAGCAGACCTACGACGGCCGACATCTGGTTTCCGCCATAGATGACCAGTATGACGCCCACGAGCATCGACGGCGCAGCGATGCCGATGAGCACGCCCGCCGACGCGGTCACGGCGAGCATGGCGAAGCTCATCACGAGTGATTCCCCAACGCCCTTGAGGACCACGTCCATCGCCATCGAGGCGTCGAGGTAGTCGATGGCGGCTCCCACCCCCACCGCGATCATGGCTGCCGTGACGACGCAGACGTAGACGGCAAAGAACTTGGCGAGCAGTAGGTCGCGCCGCTTGACGGGCCGGACCACGAACAGATCGAAGACGTGTCGCTCGCGCTCGTTGAGGACGGAGACGACGAGCATCGCGGACGCGAGCGTGCCGCTGATGGTTGACACGAGGATGGCGGTGAGGACCGAGACGGGCATCTCCTGTTCGCCCTGTGCAAGGAGGTGCACGAGGAGCCCGAACACCGGCATGCCGACCCATAGGAAGAGCATGACCTTGGACTTGTAGAACCCCCGCAGCTCGTCCACGAACAGAAGTGGGAGGCTCATGCCGTTCCGCCTCCCTGGACGTACCTGATGTAGAGCTCCTCAAGGTTCGGGGTGATGGGGCTGATGCTGCGCACGCGGCAGCCGCGCTCGAGCAGGCCCGTGAGGACGGCGTGGACGGTCGCGTCCACGTCCGCGCCCGCGCTGATGCGCGCGAGCAGCCGACCCGGGGAGATCTCCTCGAGGGCAACGAGGCCCGGGACCGTAACAAGCTCCTTCCACCGGCCGTTGTCGAGCGACAGCACGATGTCGTAGTCGTTGGTGACCTTGAAGTAGGCGGCGAGGTCGTCGAAGGTCCCCGTCCACCTCAGGCGGCCCCTGTTCAGGATGCCGATGCGATTGGCCACGTCCTGCACGTCCGAGAGGATGTGCGACGAGAAGAAGATGGACGTGCCCGCCTTACTCAGGCCCCCGATGATCTGCTTGAACTGGTAGCGGCTCGCGGGGTCGAGCCCGGACATCGGCTCGTCGAGCACCAGGAGCTTGGGCCGGTGGATGAGCGCCTGTGCCATGCCTACCTTCTGCAGCGTGCCCCCCGACAGCTCGGTGACGCGCTTGCCGCGGTACTCCGAGATGCCCACGAGCTCCAGCGCCTCCTTGATGCGCCCCGGCACCTCCTCCCTAGGCACGCCCGAGAGGCGGGCGAACGTGGTCAGCGCCTGGTCGACGGTGCGCCATTCCTGGAAGTTGATTTGCTGGGGCATGTAGCCCATGTCCTTATGCGCCTC
>Ga0172365_10003386_pt1 | contig 11869 bp, 6 predicted proteins | sample LakKivSesite48cm_FD_114535 | JGI IMG/M metagenome (GOLD analysis project Ga0172365, IMG submission 114535) | Sediment microbial communities from Lake Kivu, Rwanda - Sediment site 48cm | ecosystem: Environmental > Aquatic > Freshwater > Lake > Sediment | place: Rwanda: Western Province, Lake Kivu...
AATTGCTAAAATAACTCAAACCGCTTTTGACGACAGCGGAGTTCAAAGCGGATATAATTACACTTACTTTGTGATTGCCTATGGAAAAGGAGGAACTTCGACCACCTCTGAAAATGCCGTTTCCATCACGGCGTTAGATTGCACTTCGCCTTCAACTCCAAATCTCACTTTAGGCCGAGGATGCTTGAGCGGTTCTCCTTATATTACTCTCTCCTGGACTAATGCTGGCAATGTTTTTAGTTACGATGTTTACAAAGGAACATCACAGGCCAATCTCTTCCTCACCGCTACTTTTTTAAAAGGAACACCTGAATTTACCAATAGAAGTTGGACCGATACTGTTGTTTCAACCTCAACCACTTATTATTATAAAATCGTTGCCAACGGTCCCGTTGGCGTTTCTCCGGCCAGTTCGACGGTCAAGTCAATTGCCAGTCTTTCTTGCAATCCCACTGCCCCCTGGATTTATTGGTTAGACCCCAGTTGCGTTAGTGGAAACCCTCGGGTGTCCCTTTCTTGGAGTACTGACGGGGCCAATACTCATCATTTTGAAATTTTCCGTACTGGCTGGGATGGTCCAGTAATTATCAATAACCCTTCAATCAGAAGTTATATTGACAATAGCGTTTCTCATTCAACTAACTATCAATACCGAGTCGATGCCGTAGGTTTCGTGGCGGGTCAAAGAGTAAGTAGCGGTTCAAGTTCCGTCACCACTTATGACTGTACGGCCCCCGGTCCTTTTGCTTTGGCAGAGCCGAGCATTTTTTGCCAAGATGGTTACCCAAGAGCCACTCTTTCTTGGACCACCAGTACCAATGCTACTTCCTATGACCTCTATCGCTATTTCATTAAACCCGATGGGACCACAGGAACGACAAGTATCGTTTATTCGGTCGCCTCTCCTTATACTGATTTTGGCTTGGGAAAGGCTTTAAATTTTGATGGTTCCAATGATTATGCTAGAGTTCCCAATTCTTCCTATCTTCAAATTACTGGAGATTTAACAATCTCTTTTTGGGCTTATCCAACTAACGTTTCCAAGGGCCGCCAAAATCCTCTTGGCAAGGCCTACGGTGGCGAGTTTAATTTGACAATGGAAACTTCTGGCCGGCTTTCTTATTATCATGGTTCAGCTGGCGAAAATGACTCTCCTTTTATGAGTTGTTCTGCTTGGGGTATTTTTTCGAGTAACCGGTTAGTCCACGTCACTATTGTTAGAGACATTTCAACTCAAACCGTCACTATTTACAAAAATGGTATTGCCCAAACAACTAATTGTTCAGGCTGGATCGACCCCAGTCCTAGCAATCGGGATTTGAGAATCGGTTATGAATACGCTGGCTTTTGGCAAGGCTGGCTAGATGAAATAAGGATTTATAATCGTGCCCTAACGCCAGGCGAAGTTTCAAGCTTATTTAACGGAGTGGATATTAGCGACGGTTTGAGGGGATTGTGGCATCTTGATGAAGGTTCAGGCCAAATTTTTTCCGATAGTAACTTTGATTCAAATTACTTGAATAACGGTATACGGGGCTCGACGGAAGGTTCAGACGGAAACGACCCCAGTTGGATTGAGAACGGACTTCAATCGGATCAAAAATATATGTGGCGGGTTAGAGCCAACGGCCCCGGCGGTTCAATTTTTTCCAATACTACCACGCTTGCCACCTTACCCCTTTGTCCGCCAACTAAAGCCGGATTGAGATTAACTGCTTTTTGCGATGCCACTACTAGTCTACCCGGCGTTAATGTTAGTTGGTCTTTTTCTACCAATGCCACAATCTATGAAATTTATCGCCAAGATAAGGGCTTAATTGCTACTACTAGCCAAAGTGTAAATCCTGCCCAAAGAGTTTTTATAGATGATAATGAGGGAGCAGGGTTGTCTGAAAATACCTCCTACACTTATTGGGTAAAATCAATAAATTCTGCCGGCCAAACCGACTCTGCTCATTTAACCATCATTACTCCTGTTTGCTCCCTTCCCACCACTCCCCAAAACGTTACTTCTTCTTTTGAATGTTGGGGCGCTTTGCCCAGAGTAATCATTAGCTGGTTTGATTCAAATTACACCGATTATTATCGAATCTATCGAAACGATGGCTGGATTTCTGACATGATTGACGATACCGACACTCCTACTTATATTTACTACGACACAGCAGTTAGAACCAATAGTTCTTACACCTATGTGATAAGGGCATTTGGCCCGGGAGGGCGCAGTCCATTTTCTGACCCTACTTCAATTACGACTGGTTTTTGTCTTCCCTTAACGCCCTCGATAGAATTTTTAACCACTGATTGCCAATCTAACTCTCCATTTAATCAAATCTATTGGTCAGACCCCGATTTTGAAGCCAGAGTAATTTTTTATGATGATTTTGAAACCGGCGACTTCTCTAAATGGTCAGGCACACTTGAGGATGATGGGATAACTTCAGTTGAATCTGCTGATCCCTACTTGGGGATATATCATAGTCAGTTTGTATTAGATCCGGCCAGCGATTGGGATGGCTATGGCGGAAGTTATTATAACATCCCCTGGTGGGAAGGGACCCATACCGAGTTGTATTCAAGAGTTTATTATAAATTCGATACCCTTCCCGCTAATGGTTATCATTTTGGTTTTAGTTCAATGCTCGCTGAAAACTGGGACAATCGATCTGGTGTAAGTTTAGTCAACGAGGGGGGGCAATACTTTTGGCAACTATATTTTAACAATACTACTACCAATTCAATGCCTTTTGTTCCTCAAATTAATAAATGGTATAGCATTGAACTTTATACTAAAGTTGGGACCACAGATGGAGAAGCCAGATTTTGGGTAGATGGAGAATTAAAGGCAACTATCTCTGAAAGAGATGTTAGTCAAGACAGTGAAATCACTCAGGTGAGGGCCTCAGTATACGTTAGCGGACCACCGGGGACACAAAGAACATTTAAAATTGATTCGGTAATTGTTTCTGATACCTATATTGGTCCGTCTAATCCCATTTACAATACCAACCAGTACAAAATCTATCGAAATACAACTGGCGTGGCACCAACGGAATCGGATTTAATAAAAACCATAAATAGCAACGAAATTGAATTTGTATCCCATACCTGGAAAGATAATGTAAACCTCAATCAAGAAACAACCTATTATTACTGGGTAAAATCAATAGGCCCAATCGGTGAAAGTTCTCTCTCCTCGCCATCGCAAATTTCAACCTACTTTTGTGGTGTTCCTCCTACTCCCACTTTGACTTTGGAAAATCTCTTTTGCCAGGAAAATTTACCCTATGCCACTTTGAAATGGACGACCAGTTCTAATGCCTACTCTTACCATCTCTATCGAACAAACCCCGACAATTCCCTCTCAACTTATCCAACCCGCTTTCCGCCTCTAACCGACCGGGGCAGTTTTTCTCTAAAATTCGATGGAGTCGATGATTATGTTCGAGTGGAAAATTCCCCCAGTTTAAACAATTTTGATAATGGTTTGACAGTGGAGGCTTGGGGGAAACAAACAAGCTATACTTCAAGAAGAGATAGCTGGTTATTGGACAAAGATTATACTGGTTATCGAATCTGGGGAGAAGATAGATTAAAATTTGCGGTCAGAACCCCTAATCAAAACTGGATTGAACTTGGTGACGATGTGGCGAACAGACCCACCCTTAATCAATGGTATCATGTGGTCGGGGTGGTGGATAATACTCAACTTAAAGTTTATCTTTATGTTAACGGCCAGTTGAATTCAACCGCCGATTTGCCGGAAAAATATAATTTTGATAATTACAACAACCGTTTAACTTTTGGAAAACATAGTGGCATGAGTTATTTTTGGCCAGGAGTTATTAGTGACGTCAGAATTTATGGGAGGGTATTATCATCAAACGAAGTCCAAGAACGCTATCAAGGAATTTATAAAAATGAAGCCGAAATGAGAGGGGCTTGGCATTTTGAAGAAGGAAGAGGCGGGGAAATTTTTGACCATTCTGGCAAGGGAAATCACGGCCTTTTAGTCAACGGGCCCAGCTGGATCTCGGGCGGAAAAATTGATGGCGCTTTAAAATTCGATGGTACAAATGATTATGTTAATGTTCCTGATTCGCCTTCTCTGGCTATAACCAATGCTCCTTTGTCTATTTTCGCCTGGATTAAAGTTGAAGAAGGAGCCAACCAAACCGGTTGGGTAATTGCCAAAAACTCAAACGCGGCCACAAACGTTCAATACGGAATGTTTTGGCGGCCCACAGATAATAGAATGGAAGTTTATCTTGAAGGCGCAGTTAGAGCGAGAGGGGCAACAAATTCTATTTTGCCTGGCAACTGGTATTTCGTTGGTTTTATTTGGGATGGAACGGATGTCAAAATTTATGTTAACGGCGTCCAATCCGGTAGCACCAAGACATACTCAGGGTATTTAACCAATCAGCCCAATTTCCGAATTGGCAGGAGGGAAAGTTCTTCTTACCATTTCTTTGGCATTATTGACGAGGCCAGAATTTATGCCAGGGCTTTAAACCAATCTGAAATTTCAAATCTTTATAATGGCAACGAGATTGATGCCACAGAATTGAGAGCCCTTTGGCATTTTAACGAAGGCAATGGCACCACTCTTTACGATGCTTCTCCAAACAATAACCACGGTACTTTTCCTCGAGTAGCCGAGTGGGTCTCTGATTCTCCATCAATAATTTATGTCGCTCCTTTGGAAAGAGAAAAAACCTATAAATTTTATGTAAAAGCAATCGGCGTCAATACTGAGAGTTCGGCCTCAAACGAAGTCGCATTCACCGCACCTGCCTGCCTCCCGGCAACTCCAAATTTAGTAGTTACACCTCACTGCGAGATTACCAATCCCCAACTAATCCTTTCTTGGCAAGCAGATACAAATACCGAGTACTGGTCTGTTTACAAAAGAAGAGCAGAAGAATCATTATTTACTTTTCTTACTGATACCACCTTAACTTCCTATACTGACGGCAACCTTGAGAGCGGTGCTGGTTATGAATACTATTTGACGGCAGTGGGAAAGGGAGTGAGTACGAATTCTGATGCCGTTTCGGAGACGGCACCGACTTGTCAGGCTCGTCCTTACAATGGCATTCCATTTCCAATTGCAGCCACTTCGGTTTGTTATGGCTATGATTCTAGAATGGAGATTGAATGGCCTTCGGATGGCACCGGCAATACTCTTTCTTACAATATCTGGCGCAGAAATCTTACTCAAGGCGAGTCAGATTTTTCTACTATTGTTATCGGTTTGGGGCCTACTGCTACCAGATACGTTGATTTAATCGACCAACTTTATGAAGGAGATGATTTTCAATACAAAGTTGAAGCCATAGGTTCAGGAGCAGGAAACACTCTCTTTTCTCAGACTAGTAGTCAAATCACAGCTTATCCTTGCCACAGCGCAACTCCGGGTCTTTCTACGCTCACCTTAGTTAGCATCCAATCGACCGCCGATTTAAGAATGGTTCGTTTGAAATGGACTGATGCCGGTAATGAAGAGTACTACCAAATCTGGCGTTCTGGTTCAGATTACGAAATGATTGCCACTACTACCGGAGAAGTGGGTGATAAAGAATGGTTTGATAGCAGCCAAGTTAGAATTTTGGAAGATGGTAAAACTTATTATTACAAAATAATTCCAGTCAATGTAAATGGTTCTGGTCCCGAATCTAATATCGAAGAGGCTCAAATTCCTATTGCTGCTCCAGGCGAATTTACCCTTTCAGGCCAAAAGTTTATTGGGACAATCCATTTGACCTGGACCTTGGCGGCGACAACAACCGCCGGCGGCCCGGCAACTTATCGAGTTTTGCGGTCTAATTCAGAAGATTTTATCGTTTCGACTTTAATTTGCGATAATATTTTGGAAACTCAACCTTTGGAATGCAATGATACTAGTCCAACCTATCCAGAAAGATATTATGTAGCCGTAGCCCGTAATTTATCACCCGAAGAAACCTATTCAAATGTTTGGCTAGCCACCCTTCCTTTGCCCAAATGGAAAGAAATCGCTCCTTATTAAAAACTCTTGCCAAAATTTTAGAATTTGTTATAAAAAACATTGAGCGTGGCTGAATGAAAAAAAGATTGGAAGTTGTGATTCGAGAAAGCGACGAGAAAGAAAGGCTTTTTATGACCAACATCGAAATTTCCAGAAGTGCCAAGGTTCACACCTTTTCCAACTCCGACTCCGATAGATTTAGCAAAAGAAGATTAAAAGAAATCGGCAGAGAAGGAAAGAGAATTATCAGAAAGGTAAAGAAAATAGAGATAGCCACCCCTTGCACCATATCGATTGGTCGCAACATCCTCTTAGTGAAAGCAAACTACAAAGTACCAGATTGGTCAAAAATAGAGAAAAGAATCATTTACATTCTCAAAGAGTCCCTCCGTAAGAAAGTCGACGACGTCCAGATTCTAAGGGAAGACCTTGATTTAAAGAGTTCTTTCAAAACCGCATAACCCCCTTTTTCTTTCCTCGCGCCAAAAGGCGCTTTTTTATTGACAAAATCTTAAATTTTGCTATAATATAACATGGGAAGAAAAAGAAATTCTTTCCAAGCAGCACATAAAAAGTAAACAAAAAAAAGGAGGAAAAAAAAGTGTTCTTAAATTGGTATTTGACAATACTACTATGGTTGAGCTTCGTGATCGAAGTCTGGAAAATTGAAAAACGCTTGACAGAAAAAGGGGAAAAACCGCCATTGTGGCCTTTGATAGTCGCTGGGATTTCATTCTTTTTAATCGGTATCTTGCACGGATCATGGACTTTAGCAACACCGATACACATTTACTTACTCTGGGCAATCATACTTAGAGGCATCATTTACTGGTTTGTGAGCGTCTGTACGGCCGAAAAACCACTTTCTAGAATCTTAGGTTTTGTCAGCAAAGAAGAGAAGAGAAAAAGCGAATGGTCATCAGATGAATACAGAGAATATCATCCGAAGTGGAGCAGAGTAGTTTTCGTTGCTGTCTTAATAATAGCATTGATAATAGCCTCATTGCTATTTATCCCAAGAACTATAACCTACTGGCAGGCAACAACGTTTAAGGGCGTCATTGAACAATACAAAACCGGCACCATTGAGATGTTTCCAGAGATTAACCCTCAAGGACTCCGAGTGATTACATCTGATATCGCCAGAAGTATCGCTGAACTAAAAAGAACAAGTGCTGAATCGCTGATTACTTCGGTCAACCTGGGAAGATACGAAGGCGAACTATGTTTCATCACTACTGTTTCAGAAAGGCCCTGGATGGGATGGGGACTTTTTGGCGAATCAAACAAAATTCGAGAAGCAGTCATCATTCCCTTGAACGATGCTACTGGTGAAAGGGCAAGAGTAATACCCTTTACCGGAATTTTCGCCGAGGGACTGTGGTTCGGTAACGCCATGGATGTCCACGGAAATGATGCCTTTCCACTGCGGACTTTTACCAGGGCTTATTTGACAGCCATGGATGATAAATTAGTTTGCGTTACTACCAGTTACGTTGAAATACCTTTCGGACTATTTGTCGACCCAAGAACGCATGTCTGGGATCCTGTTTCTGGCAATCTAATCGCAGAATATACACCACAAGACGCCCCAGAGTGGATAATCCAAAGATGGGATGAGAGCTACTTGGAAACCCTGGGAAATTCTTTCGGCGACCACCGAGTGACAGTAACAAACGATCTTAACTATTGGACTGGTCTGCCATACTTTTCTGACCGCAGCGCCGACCCTTCAGAACCTGAAGGATTGAGGTACCAAACTTGGGGCGAAGAACTCGTTGCCGTTTATCTCTTTGACAATAAAAGGAACGAGCAGAGACTAGAACTGATTATCATCGCAACTAATGAAGATTTAACTCTCTATTCAGTTGACCATCTAGGACTTCTTTCTCCAGATGATGCAAAAGAACTTGCCATAACCGGTTTACCAGCCTTACCAGAGAAGAAAACATACTCTACGCCGCTTGCTTTAATCTATCGGATAGGCTCGCGATTGTTCTACCACATTCCAATTTACATTCTAGCTGACAGCAGACATTACCCAGCCTATTTTGCTCTCGTTGATTGCCAGAGCCGCAGTTGTATCAGAGATGAAACTGGAAAATACGGAGGCATGATTCCAACAGTCAAAGCCCTCTACGAAAGAGTTACCGGTGGTGTAACCGAAAGAGAAATCAGCGGAACGCTAAAAGACAAAGATACTTGGGTAGAAAATGGTAATACCCGAATCTGGCTGACAATTACGGCCAATGGAACCGACACTGATGTCTTAGCGAAAGCCGAACTCTTAACACCCGAGACAATAGGACGAATCTTGGACAAAGAAATAGGCCAACCAATAGTAGTAAAAGTCGACGAGAATAATATCGTAATAGAAATCGTCGACTAACCAATTCCCCGTTTTTTTTGAGAGGTTATCCCTTTCTTTTTATTTTTGACAAAAAAATTTTTAAAGATTATCATTAAAAAATGGCTGAAAAAGTCAGAGTTCATTTAATGATTTCAGGTTTGGTCCAAGGAGTCTTGTTTAGGTCAAATACAAGAGAGATAGCCAGAGAATTAAGATTGACTGGCTGGGTTAAGAATCTACTAGATGGGAGAGTGGAGGCAGTTTTTGAGGGAGAAAAAGAAAAGGTTTTAAAAATTATTGAGTGGGCAAAAAGAGGACCGGAACTCGCGCAAATAGAAAATATTGAAATCAAATGGGAAGAATATAAAGGCGAGTTTGACGATTTTGAAATAAGATATGATTAAATTCTTAAATTGTAAAATTGACCTTTCAAAAAAAGTTTTCAGACCAAGAATTGAAACGGAATACTGGGTAGTAAAAGCCTTAAAAGATATTCGAATGTTTAAATGTTCGAATGTTCGAGTTTTGGACATTTTTGCCGGTTCAGGTTGTATTGGGATTACGGTTTTAAAAAGTATAAAAAATTCCGAAGTTGATTTTGTTGATGTATCAAAAAAAGCAATAGAGCAAATCGAAATCAATTTGAAGTTAAACGGGATTGAAAAGGGAAGGTATAAAATTTTCCAGTCAAATTTATTCGAAAAATTAAGAGGAAAGAAGTATAATTTTATATTCGCCAATCCGCCCTATGTTGCCTTAGACAGAATTGGAGAAGTTCAAAAAGAAGTTTTAAAAAATGAACCTTCCCAATCGCTTTTTGCCGGCAGAGATGGAATGTTTTGGATAAGAAAATTTTTACTTGGAGTTAAAAAACATTTGGAAAAAGGCGGGAAAATTTTTATGGAGTTTGACCCAAAACAAAAGGTCGAAATCGAAAAGATTTTAAAAAAGAAGAAATTAAAATTCCAATTTAAAAAAGACCAATTTAAAAAATTCAGATGGCTAAAAATTATTATTTAACAGCCGAATCAGTTTGCCCAGGACATCCAGATAAAGTTGCCGACATTATTGCTGATGCGATACTGGACGAAATTTTAAAAGATGATAAATTCGCTAGGGTGGCTTGCGAAGTTTTTGTTTCTAAAGGTTACGTTATTGTCGGCGGGGAAATAACCACCAAAACCTGGATTGACACTAATAATTTAGTTAGAAAAGTAATCAGAGACATTGGTTACGACAGGCCAGAATATGGTTTTGATTGGCGGACGGTTGCCATTTTAAATACAATTTCCGAACAGTCCCCAGACATTGCCATTGGAGTAAGAAAAACGGGGACAAAAAAGCAAGGAGCAGGAGACCAGGGCACGATGATAGGTTATGCTACAAACGAAACACCAGAATTTATGCCTTTAACTCTGGCTTTGGCTCATAAATTGACACTTCGAATGACCGAGGTTAGAAAAAAGAAAATATTGCGCTATTTAAGGCCCGATGGAAAATCGCAAGTGACTTTGGAATACGAAAATGGAATAGTAAAGAGATTGAATTCAGTCATTATTGCTGCCAGCCACGACCCCGATGTTTCTTCAAAAAAATTGAAAGCAGATATTGCAAAAAAAGTGATAATTCCTGTTTGTAAAAAATATTTGGATAGAAAAACAAAGTTTTACATCAACAATACCGGTAGATTTGTCATTTGTGGGCCGGTTTCCGATACCGGAATGACGGGCAGAAAAACAGTTATGGATGCTTACGGCGGTCAGGCACCAATTGGTGGAGGTTCTTTTTCAGGAAAGGACCCGACAAAAGTTGATAGGTCGGCGGCTTATATGGCTAGGTATATTTGCAAAAACATCGTGGCTTCGGGTATGGCTAAAAAATGTCTCTTTAAGGTTTCTTATGTTATTGGCGGGACAATGCCCCTTGAATTTTCGATTGATACCTTCGGTACTTCAAAAATTTCAGAAGAAAAGTTGATTAAAATTATTCCGAAAATTTTTGATTTGACTCCGGGCGGAATAGTAAAGCAGTTGAATTTATTGCGGCCGATTTACAGAAAAACCGCCTGCTTTGGGCATTTTGGTAGAAAAGACCCCGATTTCACTTGGGAAAAAACTGACAAGGTGAAAGAGATTTTAAAGAAAATTAAATGAAAAATTTAATTTTCATAAAACTGGGAGGATCTTTAATAACAAAAAGGAAACCTTACACCGCCAATTTAACAAAAATTCGGGAAATCGCGAGGGAAATTTTTTGGCTTAGAAAGAAAGTCGGGTTTAAATTGTTGATTGGGACCGGTCAGGGTTCTTTTGCCCATCTTTCAGCAAAAAAATACCAAACGGCTCAAGGTATTATTAATCGAAACAGCATTCGAGGAATAAGCGTAGTTTCTGATGATGCCTCAAAGATAAACAAGATTGTTGTTAGAGAGTTAATCATGGCAGGAGAAAAAGCGGTTTCAATTCAACCCTCAGCCATTTTTTTGGCAAAAGAGGGAAAAATGGAATCTCTTTTTATTGAACCCATAAAAATTTATCTAAAATACGATCTGGTACCGGTTGTCTATGGAGACGTGATAATGGATAAAAAAAAGGGTTGCACCATTTTTTCAACCGAAAAAATCTTTACTCATTTAGCCAGATATTTAAAGCCAACAAAAATTATTCTGGTCAGCGGAGTTGAAGGAGTTTATGACTTAAATCAAAAAATAGTCCCAGAAATTAATAACGAAAATTTTGAAAAAATAAAAAAATTCTTAAAAGGCTCTGATAAAATTGATGTTACCGGTGGGATGGCACATAAAGTTAGGGAAGCAATGGAAATGGCAAAATGGGGAGCAAAAGTAAATATCATTGGTGGAATAAATGGAAATTTAAAGAAATGTTTAAGAGGAGAAGAAATCGGGACTAAAATTGAATATTCGTGAGAAAAACCCCTTGCCAAAAGCCAAAATTTCTTAAAAAATAAATAAAATGCCAATAGTTTTAATAATCTGGGGCTTTCTAATTTTCCTTTTTTGCTATCTTTTAGGTTCAATTCCTTTTAGTTATTTAATCGCCGCTTTTTATGGCAAAAACCTATATCAAATTGGCTCAAAAAATATCGGGGCGGCCAACGTTTGGAGAGCAACCGGCAAGTTTGAGGCCTTTTTAATGTCTTTAATCGGCGATGTCGGTAAAGGGGCTTTGGCTATGTTTTTGGCTGGAAAATTTAGTGAGAGTTGTTTTACACATTATCTTTCATACGCTCAGGCAATTGCTGCTTTTTCTGTCATTTTTGGTCACAACTGGCCGATATATTTAAAATTCAAGGGTGGAAGGGGATTGGCGGCCTTGGCTGGCACAATTGCCTTTTTAAATTGGAAGTTAATTTTTATCGTTTTATTAACTATTGTTTTTTTTATTTTCTTGACCGAATTGATAATGAAAAAGAAAATCGAAATTGAAGGGAAATTTAAAGAAAAGATAAGAGGATTTTTTTCTATTTTTATCTCTCAGGTTTTAGGTAGA
>Ga0172365_10003387_pt1 | contig 11869 bp, 14 predicted proteins | sample LakKivSesite48cm_FD_114535 | JGI IMG/M metagenome (GOLD analysis project Ga0172365, IMG submission 114535) | Sediment microbial communities from Lake Kivu, Rwanda - Sediment site 48cm | ecosystem: Environmental > Aquatic > Freshwater > Lake > Sediment | place: Rwanda: Western Province, Lake...
CCCAAGGCCTATACCTTCGATGTTGGGCCGGACGCCTATAGCCACCAGTACCTTCTCGCACCCCAGCGCCTGTTCTCCATCGCTGCCTTTCACGCTCAGCCTGACGCCCTCTGCTGTCCTGTCCATGCCGGTCACCGTGGAGCCGGTGAGGACGCCTATGCCTTGACGTGCGTAAGCGCGTTCCAGCTCCTGGCTTATCTCCTCATCCTCCAAGGGCACCAGGTGGGGCAGCATCTCCGCGACAGTGACATCGACACCGTAGGCGTTGAAGATGCAGGCGAACTCCACGCCGATGGGCCCGCCGCCGACGATGACCATGGAGCGGGGGAGCTCCCGCAGCTCCAGCGCCTCCCGGCTGGTGATGACCGTCTCTCCGTCCACCGGGAGGGGCGGTATCGTCCTGGGGCGCGACCCGGTTGCGATGATAACGCTCTTCGCCGAGAGGCGCTGCCGTTCGGGGGCTACCTCAACGGTGTGGGGATCCAGCAGCCTGCCCTCGCCCGAGACATGCTCCACCTTGTTCTTCTTGAGGAGCGAGGCCACGCCGCGCGTCAGGCGGCGGGAAACGCTCCGGCTGCGGTCCACCGCCTTGGAGAAGTCCAGGGTCAGATTGTCGAATCCGATACCGAACTCCTCCCCCCTCTTCGCCAGCGAAACGATCTCAGCGCTCCGGAGAAGTGCCTTGGAAGGGATGCAGCCCCAGTTAAGACAAACGCCCCCCAGCTCGTCCCTCTCCACGACCGCCGTCTTGAGGCCCAACTGGCCGGCCCTGATGGCCGCCACGTATCCCCCCGGGCCTGCTCCTATGATAGCGAGATCGTATTCATTCACTGTGCTCTATCCGACTAGAGGCTCACCCGCCCCCGTCGCGACGGCAGGTGAGCCCGCACCTCTAAGCCCTATTATAGCGCCATGGCATGACCCTTTCAACCGGGGCCCCAACCGCAGACAGCAGCCGTAGCCTGCGTCAGACCGAAGCACCCAGAAAGGCCACGCACTCCACGTGGTGCGTCTGGGGAAACATGTCCACAGGCTGTACGCTGAGCAGATGGAAGGCATCGGCGCAGAGCCTCTCCAGGTCCCGCGCCAGGGTGGTGGGGTCGCACGAGACGTAGACCATCCTGGCTGGCTTTATCCTCTTCAGGGCATCGAGGGCTGCGGGATGGCATCCCTTGCGCGGCGGGTCCAGTATGACAACATCGGGCCTCTTCTCCAAGGCCAAGAGCATCTCTTCCGCTTTCCCCAAGATGAACTGCACGTTCTCCATGTCTACCGCGTTGCTCTGGGCGTCCTCCACCGCCGCCGTGGAGTCCTCGACGGCCACAACGCGCTTCACATAAGGAGCGAGGAGCACGGCGAACGTCCCTACGCCGGTGTAAGCATCCACCAGGAACTCGGTGCCGGCCAGCTGGAGCCCTTCCCTGATCAGGTCGACCACCACCTCCGCTTGGCGCGTGTTCACCTGGAAGAAGGAGGGCGAGGCGATGTGGAACCTGTGTCCTTTCAGTGCCTCGGTGTAGCGTTTCTGGCCTGTAGGGAGAGGGACTTCGGGGTTTTTCAAGGCGGGCTGGATGAGGTAGTCGTCCGTGTTCACCCCGTAACGAATGGAGAGCTGCGTCGTCTCGCCGCACCTGCCCTGTAGCTTTGCCAGAGCTTCATTTATCCTGGGGTGCATGATAAGGCAGCGCTCCACGAGCACAAAGCGCCTGGTCTCCCTGTTGACGAAGCCGAGAGCACCATCGGGCCCGACGGTGAAGCGGGCATGGTTCCGGTAGCCGTACCGCTCGGCGGCCGGGAGCACATCCAGCACGGGCGCGCTGTCGAAGCCGCCCACCCTGGCAAGCGCATCGCGCACGGCCTCCTGCTTCAGGGCGAGCTGGTACGGGTAATCGATGTGCTGCCACTGGCAGCCGGTGCAGTCGCCGAAGTAGGGGCATGGCGGCGACGCCCTTTGTGGGGAGGGCCTCAGCACCTCCGTTACCCGGGCGGCTACATACCGCCTTCGCTGCCTGAGGAGCTCCACCTCCACCTGTTCGCCGGGGATGCCGCCGAAGACGAAGACGAACTTCTCCTCCCAGCGGGCGAGGGCATCTCCAAGCCGCCCCATGCCGTTCAGGTCGAGGACTGGACTTTGTGCCGTGGTCGTTTCCTCCAGTCTGCGCCCGCCATTCATAGGGATACTATAGTGCACCCTTCTACTGCTGCCAAGGCACCAATCCGGCAGACGGTTCATTGACCTTAGCCCTGTCGCAGCGGTAGACTAGTTCAGCAGGTAAGAGAGACCCCGCGTTCCGCCCGGCACTGCCCTTTCAACAGGGTCCGGGGAGAGCGGTACACATTGGAGGAGAACCCGTGGCGAGACCGTTTGCCGTTACGGACAGCGACTTCTCGGAGAAGGTGCTTGAATCCGACATTCCCGTGCTTGTGGACTTCTGGGCCGAATGGTGCGTGCCGTGCCGTCTCGTAGAGCCCATCATCGAGGAGCTTGCCGAGGAGTACGACGGCGTTGTGAAGTTCGCCCGGCTGGACGTGGACTCCAATCCTCAGACATCCGTCCAATACGGCATACGCAGCATACCCTCGCTCATCCTGTTCAGAGATGGCAAGCCCGTGAGCCAGATAATAGGGGCGATGCCCAAGTTAGCGCTGAAGAGCCGGCTCGATTCCTCCCTTTGAGGCGGTCCGCCGGGTCAGTCCTCCTCTTCGGACTCGTCGTCCTGCCTGGCGGACGGCCGTGACAGCTTCCACCGCAGGAGCCTGAGACAGAGGGCGAGGAACCCAAACAGTTCGCGGACGCCCATCTTGGACTTGCCCCTCTCCCTCCGGGCAAAGGTGATGGGCACCTCTGCCACCTTGAGCGGGGCCCTGGTCACCAGCACCTCCAGCAGCAGCTTGAACCCTCTCGCCGAGTAGTGCGTGGGCAGGTCGAGAAGCAGTTCCCGTCTGAATGCGGCGAACCCGCTCATGGGGTCTTTTGCCCCTGGCCTCAGCAGAGCCCTGGCAAACCAGGTAGCCACCCGGCTGGAGAGACGACGCGTCCAGGGCCAGTTGACCACCACACCCCCCGGGACGTACCGCGAGCCTATCGCCACGTCGTAGCCCCTGGAGACCATCTCCACCAGGCCCGGCACGACCCTGGGGTCATGCGAGAGGTCGGCGTCCATCATGACGGCGATCTCGCTGTCACAGGCCTCGACGCCCGTAAGCACCGCGCTGGCCAGCCCCAGCTTGCCCTCCCGCTGGAAGAGGAGCACCCTGGGGTTCTCCTCCTGGAGTTCGCTCACGACATCGGCCGTCCCATCGGGGCTGCCGTCGTCCACCACCACCAGCCTGTAGCTATAACCAGCCAGCACCTCCGACAGCCGCGACAGGAGGGTCCCGATGTTCTCCCGCTCGTTCCAGGTGGGCACTATGACCGCGACGCTAGGCCTTCTTCGTGAGGCTCTCATGTTCGGACTGATGACCTCTCAGGTAGTTGGGCTATCCCCAGTGGGAAGATAGCCAAGCATTACATCTCTCATTGTATTGGGTTATCGATGCCCTTGCCACGCCGATTACCGCGGGTATTTGGGCTCTTTTTGTCGGCAGGGTTGTGGCGGGACCACTCCTGAGATGCCTCTGATGCGACAGTTCCCTGGCCTGTGGGGCATAGCTCCAGAAGACAGCACGAGGAGCACAGCGGCCTCTTGCGGCATGACTCCTTGGCATGGCGGTCAAGCAGGGCATGGTACTCGTTGAACAGGGACGCGTCTAGCGGCAGCCCTCGGTGGAAAAGCCCCTGAAAGGAGCGGTAGTCCTCCCGTGCCGGGGCCATGCCCAGACGCCGCACTATGCGACGGGTATAGGCATCTATCACGAAGTACGGCCTTTCCGCAGCGTAGAGCAGGATGTCATCAGCTGTCTCCTCCCCGATGCCGTATATCGAAAGCAGCTCCTGGCGCAGAGCGGGAGCGTCCTGGGAGAGGAACGCTTCGAGGTCTCCCTGGTGATGGCGCCACAGGTGTGCGGCGAAAGCCTTCAGCTTGCTGGCCTTCACGTTGTAGTAGAGGCAGGGCCTTACTAGCTGGGCGAGCTCCTCCGCTGGCGTCTCCGTCAGGCCTTCCAGTGAGAAGACGCCTGCCGCTCTCATGTTCTCGATGGCCCTCTCCACCCCTGTCCAGGAGATGGCCTGGGTGAGGATGGCGCCCACGATGACCTCGAACTTGCTCTGTGCGGGCCACCATCCCTGGGGGCCGTAGCAGCCGTACAGGCGCTGGAACACCTCCAGGAGCGGGCTGTCACACTGCATTGGACCCGGCTCCGGAGACCTCCTCGTGCACCAGTTGGAGGCCAAGTTCGTAGGCATACTCCAGGTACTCGGGGTGGGCCAGGACATCCCACGGCTGCTCTACCTCCCCCAGCAGCAGGTCGGTCTCGTAGCGCGCGTTTATCGAGGCGAAGAAGGAGCGCATCACGGTGATAGCGCCCTCGAACTCCCGGCGTCCCCCCTGGCTGGCGACCGATATGAAGAGCCCCCTCCTCGGAGCGCTGCGATGGGGAGTGATGTCGTGCCTGAGCCTGTACTTGCACACCCATAACGCCTGGCAGCGGTCGATCATCGCCTTGAGCTGGGCCGTTACGGAGCGGAAGAAGATGGGCGAAGCCACGAACAGGAGGTCGCACTGCAGCAGCTTGGGATAGAGGAGCTGCATCTCGTCCTGCACCGAGCAGATGCCGTTCGGGAGGCAGTCGTCGGTCCGCGGGCATATACAGGGGTGCAGCTCCATGTCCAACAGGACCACTTTTTCTGTGACGGCTCCGGCGCGGCAGGCCCCATCGAGGGCCCTGTCGAGGAGCTTCTCCGTGTTACCCGACCGCCGGGCGCTGCCCGCTATACCCAGCACCTTGACCAACGCTGTGCCCTCCATGTCTCTTCGGCTGGAGGGGTATCGTAACATCCGCGCGATAGGCAGGCAACTTGCCGCCTTTCGGGGCTTGCATTACACTGTGGCTGTCTGCCCAACAAGACCCTGGAGGGGTTGAGATGCCTGGAGAGAGCTTTGTCCAGAAGCTACGTAGGGTGTGCGAGGCGCACCAGAGCCTCGTCTGCGTGGGGCTCGACCCGGACCCGGCGCGCATGCCGCTGGAGGACGTGCTGGCCTTCAACAACGCCATCGTGGACGCCACGTATGACCTGGTGTGCGCCTACAAGCCCAACATGGCTTTCTACGAAGCGCTTGGCACCGCCGGCCTGGAGGCCCTGAGGGGCACCGTCGCGCATATCAGGGGGTGCGCCCCTGAGGTGGTAGTCATAGGCGATGCCAAACGGGGCGACATCGGGAACACCAGCAGGGCCTACGCCAGGGCGCTTTTCGAGGTGTGGGGCTTCGACGCCGCCACGGTGAACCCCTACCTGGGTGGCGATTCGGTCGAGCCATTCCTCTCCTGCCAGGACAGGGGTGTGTTCCTCCTCTGCCGAACGTCCAATCCCGGCGCCAGGGACCTGCAGGACCTGACAATAGAAGACGATGGCGAACCGCTCTACATGCATGTAGCGCGGCGGGCCAGGGAGTGGAACGTACACGGTAACGTATGCCTGGTGGTAGGCGCCACCTACCCCGAAGAGCTGAAACGCGTGCGGGCAGTATGCCCGGAGATGCCCATACTGCTCCCCGGCGTGGGTGCCCAGGCAGGCGACCTGGAGGCGGCGGTGCGGAACGGCGTGGACTCGGAGGGGAGGCTGGCCATCATCAACTCGTCACGGGGCATCCTGTACGCATCCAGGGGCCCCGACTTTCCCCAGGCTGCCAGGGGGGCAACTGAGAGGCTGCGGGATAGCATCAACGAGGTCCTCTGCCAAGAGGGCAAGCCGTGGTCCTAGAGCTTAGACTGGGCGATGTGGTGCGGCTGAAGAAGGTGCACCCCTGCGGGAGCTACCTGTGGGAGGTGGTGCGTCTGGGGGCGGACATCGGGATCCGCTGCCTCGGGTGTGGTCGAAGGGTGCTTGTGGGGCGCTCTTACCTGGAGAGGCGGGTGAAGCAGGTCTTGCCTCCTCAGGATGCGCCCTCTCAAGGGAGCGGTGAGGCTGAAGCCAGGGGGTTCTCTTGAGGCGGCCGTCGCGTGTTAGCGTGTGTTCGGCTTTGCTTGACACTCCCTGCTCACGGTTGCTAGACTGGGGGCTGAGGACGACCGCCGCCCTGCGATACCGTTGCGCGGCGGCGTTTTGGTCGAAAGTGCTGGGCGATATCGAGAAGGAGTTGTCATGCCTGTTACTCTGAGCGTCATCAAGGCCGATGTTGGGGGGTACGTCGGTCACTCCAGTACCCATCCCGCGCTGATGGAAAAGGCGCAGGAGATGCTGGACGAGGCGAAGTCCCGAGGCCTTCTGGTGGACTTCCACGTGACGCACGTGGGAGATGACCTGGAGCTGATCATGACGCACGGGGAGGGTGAGGGTAGCGAGGAGGTACACAAGCTGGCGTGGAATGTGTTCATGGCGGCAACGGAGGTCGCCCACAATCTCAAGCTGTATGGCGCGGGCCAGGACCTGTTGAGCGACTCCTTCGCAGGCACCATACGCGGAATGGGGCCTGGCGTGGCGGAGATGGAGATAGAGGAGAGGCGTTCCGAGCCGGTCATCATCTTTATGGCCGACAAGACATCCTCAGGTGCCTGGAATCTCCCCCTTTACAGGATTTTCGCCGACCCGTTCAACTCGGCCGGCCTGGTTATCGCCGAGAGCATGCACCAGGGCTTCACCTTCGAGATAGTTGACGTGCGCGGGTCATAGAGGGCATCGCTTGACACCCCTGAGGAGATATATGACCTCCTGATGTTCCTCGGAGCGCCCAGCAGGTACGCGGTGAAGAGGGTGATCAGCCGCAGCACTGGGGCAGTGGGTGCCGTGGCCTCGACGGACAGGCTCTCGCAGATAGCGGGGCGCTACGTCGGTAAGGACGACCCCGTCCTTATCGTACGCTGCCAGGGCCGCTTCCCCGCGGTGGGCGAGGTGCTGGAGCCGTTCGCCAGGGCGTTCCTGGTGGAGGGATGGATGCGGGGCTCTCACCACGGGCCGATGATGCCCTGCGCGCTGGAAGACGCCACCCCCAGCAGGTTCGACGGCCCGCCAAGGGTTGTGGCCCTCGGGTTCCAGCTGGCGGAGGGCAAGCTGGTGGGGCCGCGGGACATGTTCGCCGACCCCGCCTTCGATGAGGCCCGCCACGAGGCCAACGTTATCGCCAACTACATGCGTAGCCACGGCCCCTTTGAACCGCATCGGCTGTCCCTGGAAGAGATGGAATACACCACCATGCCTGATATCATGCAGCGGCTGGAGAAACGCTGGGTCGATTTGTGAGGCCCGAAGGAGGAGCGGCATACACAGGTTGCTCCTGGCCACCAGGAACTCAGGCAAGCTCCGCGAGTACCGGTCGCTGCTGTCCGGGGTGCCCTTTCACCTCACCACCCTCGACGCTGAGGGTATCCAGGAGGAGGTCAGGGAGGGGGGTAGCTCCTTCGAGGAGAACGCCTCCTTGAAAGCGAGAGGATATGCCGAGGTCAGCGGCCTCCTTACGCTGGCGGACGACTCGGGTCTAGAGGTGAACGCCCTGGCCGGCGAGCCGGGCGTTCGCTCGGCGCGCTACGCGGGCGAAGATGCCTCCGACGAGGAGCTTGTGCGCCTCCTCCTGTCGCGCATGGAAGGGGTCCCCCCAGGGAAAAGAGGGGCGCGGTTTCGCTGCGTCATAGCCCTGGCGTGGCCCGGCGGACGTACAGTGCTGGCGGAAGGGGTGAGAGAGGGTACGATAGCCCTGGAGCCAAAGGGCGCAAACGGCTTCGGGTACGACCCGGTGTTCTACCTGCCAGAGCACCGCAAGACGATGGCAGAGCTCACCAGCGAGGAGAAGAACCGCATGAGCCACCGGGCGATGGCAGCGCGAAAGGTCGTGGAGCTCCTCCACGGGCTCGCGGAGAAGAGGGAGAAGGAGGAGACTTGAAAGACGCCTTCTCACGCAACATCAACTACCTGCGGATATCGGTTACCGACCGCTGCAACCTGCGGTGTGTCTATTGTATGCCGGCGGAGGGCGTCAGATGGATCCCTCACTCGGAGATCCTCTCGTATGAGGACATCCTCCGGGTGGTGGAGGCAGCAGCGGAGCTGGGCGTCAGCAAGGTACGTGTCACAGGAGGGGAGCCCACGGTGCGGGCGGGGATAGCGGACTTCGTCCGCATGCTGGCGCAGGTGCCAGGCCTGGACGACATCTCCATGACCACCAACGGCATCGCACTGCCGCGCCTGGCCGGGCCGCTCAAAGAGGCGGGGCTGAAGCGCGTCAACATAAGCCTGGATACATTGAAGGCCGACCGCTTCAAGGCCATCACCCGTGTGGGAAAGCTCGGCGATGCGCTCGCGGGAATCCGGGCTGCCCAGGAGGCCGGCCTCTCGCCGGTGAAGGTCAACGTCGTGGCGATGCAGGGCGTCAACGATGACGAGATAGCTGACCTGGCCCGCCTCACCCTGGAACGGGAGCTCCACGTCCGTTTCATAGAGCTGATGCCTTTCACTGACTTCCACTGCTCGCTGGGACAGGGAGAGGTCCGGCCCGCCTTCCTGCCCACCAAGCGGGTCATGGAGGAGGTGGAAAAGGCCCTGGGCAAGCTGGAGGTGGCAAAACCGCCCCTGGGCAACGGGCCTGCCCGTTACTACCGCGTCCACGGTGCCAGGGGAACGGTCGGCTTCATCAGCCCGTTCAGCCAGGAGCACTTCTGCGCTGGCTGCAACCGCCTGAGGCTCACCTCTGATGGCAAGCTGCGCCCCTGTCTGCTCAACGACCAGGAGGCCGACCTGCGGCCGGCATTACGCCGCGGCGCATCCCGGGAAGAGTTGCAGCGGTTTGTGCTGGAGGTGGTGCGCAGCAAGCCAGAGAGACACCCTCCGACCCCAGGCCAGGGGCCCCATAGCCGCAAGATGATACAGATTGGGGGTTAAGGTGGATTTCAAGGTGTTTACCGATGGCGCGTGCCACGCCGAATCGCGCCGTGGCGGCTGGGCCGCGGTAATCGTGGACGACGGCGGGAAACGCACATTCTCAGGACACGAAGAGAGCACGACCAGCAACCGCATGGAGATACTGGCGGCGATCAAGGGGGTTGAAGCCACGCCGCCGGGTGCCAGCGTGACCGTACACAGCGACTCGCAGTATCTCATTAACAGCATGACGCGCAACTGGAGGCGTCAGGCGAACCTGGACCTGTGGGCCAGGCTGGACGAGGTGGTGGCCCAGCGCCAGGTGTCGTGGGAGTGGGTGCAGGCGCACACAGGGCGGCTGGAGAACGAGGAGGCCAATCTCCTCGCCAGCCGGGAGGCGGGCACCCTTCCCGCTGGTGGGGCCTCGCCCTCCCATCTGGACGAGAGGGGACGGGCACGCATGGTGGATGTAGCGTGGAAGGGGGAGACGGAGCGTGAGGCGGTGGCCCGCGGGTTCGTCTCCATGAAGCCAGAGACGCTGGAACTGGTACTGTCCGGCGGCGTGGAGAAAGGAGACGTGCTGGCGGCGGCCCGCATCGCAGGTGTCATGGCTGCCAAACGCACGCCGGAGCTCATACCGCTCTGCCATCCGCTGCCGCTGACCCAGGTCTCGGTCGAACTGGAGCCAGACAGAGAGGCGGCGGGCATTCGCATTGAGGCCTCGGTGAGGACGGTGGCCAGGACCGGTGTGGAGATGGAGGCGTTGACAGCGGTGGCGGTAGCTGGCCTCACCATCTACGACATGTGCAAGTCCGTGGACAGGGGGATGCGCATCGAGGGGGTGAGGCTGGTGCGGAAGCGAGGGGGCAAGAGCGCCGAGATCGTCCTGGAGGAGTAAGGTTGGAGATCGTTCCTGGTGTGCATAAGGTGGACGGGGCATTCGGCTGTAACGTCTATCTGCTGGTGGACGAGGAGCTGACCCTGGTGGATACCGGGCTCCCCAGGAGCGATGGCGCTATCCTCAGTTACATACGAGACCTGGGCAGGAATCCCGCTGAGCTTATGCGAATCGTCCTCACGCACGGCCACCCTGACCATACCAGCGCAGTCGACAGGCTCAGGAGACGTACCGGGGCCAGGGTGCTGGTCCACAGCGGAGATGTGCGCAGGGACGGGGACGGGCAGCTATGGATACATTACATAAGTCAGCCCTTCGCCTTCCAAAGGGATGTGCCCTTCTTTCACCGCGTGCCCGCCGATGAGGTGCTGGAGGACGGCAGTGTCATACCTGTCATGGGTGGGCTCAGCGTGTTGCACACGCCTGGACACACTCCAGGGAGCATCTGCCTACACCTCAAGGAACATGGCGTGCTGTTCACCGGCGACACGCTCCTGAGCCACCATACGGGTTTCAGCCGCCCGATGCCTCTGCCTGGCTATGATGCGGACCGCTACTGGGATTCCTTGAGCCGCCTCGCGGAACTGGAGTTCGATGTGGCCTGTGGAGGACACGGGACACCCGTACGGGGGCAGGCGTCACGGAGGCTGCGTGAGACGATGGTGGCCGGCGCCATGGACTCTTATTTACATAACTTGAGACACAGGTTCCTGGCTCTCGTCGGGCTCAGACAGGGCCTTCCGTTGTAGCCCGTTCACCGATTGACACGCCGAGGCCGGTGCACATATAGTATTCGCTGGAGCGCTGGAAGGGCGTCTGGCCTCCAGGCTCCCGGTGGCAACGTAGCTCAGGGGTTAGAGCGGGCGCTTCATAAGCGCTAGGTCCTCGGTTCGAATCCGAGCGTTGCCACCACTCTTCTGGTGTGCGCCACCCCTTACTCGAGAGCCCTTCGACTCGTGTTGCCCTCTACTCCTTGTCCTCGTCCCCGCCCCCGGTGAACCGGGTGAACGGGCGCAGCAGGTTGCTGAACTCCATGGGGAAGACGAACTTGGTGGCCGGGCTTCCGCCCAGCGCTCTCAGGGCCTCCAGGTACTGCAGGCTCATCGTCTTGTTGTCCACCGTCCTGGCTATGTTGAACACCTCCTGGAGGGCGAGGGCAAACCCCTGGGCCTTCAGGATGGCGGCCTCGCGCTCGCCCTGGGCGCTCAGGATGGCGGCCTGCCTGTCCCCCTCTGCCTTGAGGATGGCGGCCTGCCTGTTGCCCTCGGCCACCTTGATCGCCGCTTCCCGCTGGCCGTCGGCCTCGGTGACCGTGGCGCGGCGGCTCCGCTCCGCGGACATCTGGCGGGTCATGGCGTCCTGGATGTCCCGGGGAGGCGTGATCTCGCGTATCTCCACGGCGGTCACCTTCACACCCCAGCGGTCGGTCACCTCGTCCAGCTTGGTCTGGAGCATCTGGTTTATCTGGTCGCGCTTGGCCAGCACGTCGTCCAGGCTGATGTCGCCTACTACGGCGCGCAGGGTGGTGATGGCGATCCCCCTCGATGCCCCGGAGAAGTCCTGCACCTTCAGCACGCTGGCCAGGGGGTCCGCCACGCGCATGTAGATGAGAAGGTCTATGCTTACCGGAGCGTTGTCCTCGGTGATACACGTCTGGGGCGGCACGTCGAAGAAGTGCTCCCTCAGGTCAACCCGGGTGCCCCGGTCTATGGCGGGCAGCAGCAGCACCAGGCCGGGGCCGCGGGCACCGATCGCACGGCCCAGGCGGAAAATCACTATCCGCTCGTACTCCGGCACGATGCGGATGGCGCTGATTGCAAAGATGACCACCACTGCCACGACTATCCCTACGATAATCCCCGTAACCATCTTCTTCTCCTCCCTCGCAGATTGGGTCAGCCTGATTATACACTGTATCGCCTTGCGGGGGCTGCCAGGCCAGGGGCTGTCCGTCCCGGAGGCGGTTTAGGACCTTCGCGCTATCTCCAGACCTCTCCGGTCTTCACGTCCACGTGGGGCACATC
>Ga0172365_10003389_pt1 | contig 11868 bp, 13 predicted proteins | sample LakKivSesite48cm_FD_114535 | JGI IMG/M metagenome (GOLD analysis project Ga0172365, IMG submission 114535) | Sediment microbial communities from Lake Kivu, Rwanda - Sediment site 48cm | ecosystem: Environmental > Aquatic > Freshwater > Lake > Sediment | place: Rwanda: Western Province, Lake...
CTTGAGGAGGCACTTGAAGCTGTGATAAAGGTGATTTAGATGAGAAAGAAGCAGAACTTCCTTTTTACCTTAAGAGTTGTACTCAGCGTAATCATGTTTCTATTGCTTATATGCGATATGATCTATGGATTGTTTTTATACCAACCTGACTGTTTTCCCTGCTCAAGAAATCTAAATTTGCTAGATCCGCAGATAATTCTCCCCGTATTAGCAATCATCAGTCTTTTGGCTGTATTACTAATATCAATAAAACTCCATAACTTCGCGGGTTACAGTATAGGGTTTTTCATAATCTCACTCCTGTTATTAACCCTCTTCATCCTCATGCCTGCTGGACGCTTGGGATGTCTAATTCCAGCAATATGTAACTTTAAGACAACACCACTTGGAACTCTGATTTGCATGAGCGACGGGCTACAAATGCAAACTTCAAAACTTTATCTACGATTATCAAATGGGCTAGACCATAATATAACAATAAATGGTATTCGATGTATAAAGTTAGATTCGTGGGACAACCCCCCATCAGCTCCAGGTTATATTGAACCATTAAATCATTCAATACGAATCGAACCCCGCTCAGCTGCTACTGTGGCTGGATTCGGCAACTCTTATCTTAACTCAAGCAATACGGTTATATGCAATAATAAAGATGGTTCTATGCCTTCAGATACCTCATATGGAGCCCCAGCTTGCTTGCATCTTTATATAAATTACACAGATACAACAACTGGAGAATCATATGTCGCACCTGGAGAAATCTACATAAGATATTATGGATAGTGGAGAGTGGTGCAATGACTGAATTCACTCACATTGGAGAGATATTCTCAAAGAAGCATTCTGGTAACGAAGTCTCCATAAGAGGATGGATCCACAGGAAGAGGTCAAGCGGAGGGGTGCAGTTTCTCGTCCTGAGGGACTCAACAGGAATAATCCAAGCCGCATTGAAGAAAGAGAACATCCCTGACAATGCATGGAAAGACGCAGACAAGGCATTGCTGGAATCAGCAGTTACGGTCAAGGGAGTTGTGAAGGAGGACAAGCGGGCTCCTGGCGGCTATGAGCTTCAGGCAAATGCTTTCTCTGTGATAAGCTTCTCGGAGCCATTCCCGATAACGGAGCACCAGAGCACTGAATTATTGCTTGACCTGAGGCACCTCTGGCTGCGCTCGCAGAAACTAACAAACATAATGAAGGTCAGGCAGCACCTCGTCAACTACCTGAGGGAATATTTCTACTCCCATGGTTTCTGGGAGGTTGCTCCTCCAATAATAACGCAGGCAGGCTGCGAGGGTGGCTCAACACTCTTTAAGCTGAAGTATTTTGAGGAAGACGCATACCTCACCCAGAGTGCGCAACTCTACAATGAGGTCTTCATAACCGCGCTGGAGAAGATATTCGTGCTTGCTCCCTCCTTCCGTGCAGAGAAAAGCAGGACCGTGAAGCATCTGGCGGAGTACTGGCATCTTGAGGCAGAAGAGGCGTTCTACAACAACCAGGACAACATGAAGCTGCAGGAGGAACTTGTCTCCTATGCATGCCAGAAGCTTGCCAAAAACCATGCAGACTTGCTGGAGTTCTTTAAAGTGAAACCGGAGAGGCTGGCAAAGGTCTCGCCGCCGTTCAAGAGAATGAACTATGATGATGCGATTGACTTCCTTGTGAAGAAAGGCGTGAAGAAGAAATGGGGTGACGACTTTGGAGCGGAGGACGAGGAGGTTCTTACAGTAGGCCTGGAAAAACCGATGTTCATCTATAACTACCCAAAACGAGGCAGGGCTTTCTACATGAGGGTGAACCCTGACAACCCCAGAACTGTCTTGAACGCGGACATGCAAGCCCCTAACGGGCACGGGGAGCTTATCGGCGGTTCTGAGAGGATATGGGAGTACGAAGAATTAATGAAGAGGATAAAAGAGGAGAAACTGGACGTGAGGAGCTACCAGTGGTACATCGACTTGAGAAAGTACGGCTCAGTTCCACATTCAGGCTTCGGCTTGGGGATTGAGAGGCTGCTAAAGTGGGTTCTGAACCTGGACCACATCAGGGATGCAGTTCCGTTCCCAAGGACGATAAACAGAGTTTATCCATAGGTGCTAACATGAAGAAGGTTCTTGCTTTCGGTTGCTTTGACATACTCCACATGGGGCACTACACCTACCTGAGGAACGCAAAGAGGCTGGGAGACAAGCTCATAGTTGTAGTTGCAAGGGATTCAACAATAAGAAAATTGAAGAAGAGGGAGCCAGTCCTTGACGAGGAGTCCAGAAGGAAGCTTGTCGGCTCTCTGAAGTTTGTCGATTCCGCGGTGCTTGGTGGCACTGGCGACAAATATGAAATAATCAGAAGGATACAGCCATCGGTAATCGCCCTTGGATACGACCAGAAACAGGACGAGAAGCTGCTGAAGCGGAAGCTTGAGAAGATGGGAATCAACGCAAAAGTTGTGAGGATAAAGGAGAGCTTCAGACCCAAGCAGCATAAATCCTCGATTCTATTCAAGAAAATGATAAAGATTCTCAAGCTGTAGGTATCTCGATGAAAGTTGCAGCTCTCTTCAGCGGCGGAAAGGACAGCACATACTCGCTCTGGCTTGCATCATCATTTGGTTGGGAGGTCAAAACCCTCCTCAGCATGCTACCAGAGTCAGATTCTTCCTTCATGTTTCACCGCCCCAATATTGAGTGGGTTCCCCTCCAGGCAGAGGCGATGGACCTGCCGCTTATTATGCAGAGGAGCTCCGGGGAAAAATTGAGAGAGTTGGATGATCTGAAATCCCTCATGCAGAGTGTCAAGGTTGACGGCATAGTCACAGGAGCGGTTGCAAGCGAGTATCAGAAGGAGAAAGTGGACATGATCTGCGAGGAGCTTGGCTTGTGCAGCTTCTCCCCTCTATGGCATAAGGAAGGCGAGCAGCTTTTGAGGGATATGGTTGGGGCGGGGTTCGAGATAATGATAACCTCTGTTTCTGCGGCAGGGTTCGACGAGAGCTGGCTCGGGAGAAGAATAGACGAAAGATGCGTAGAGGAGCTGCTCGAACTCAGGAGAAGATACGGCATATCCATAGTTGGTGAAGGAGGGGAGATGGAGACATTCGTTGCAGACGCGCCTTTCCTCAGGAAGAAAATCCGGATAAACAAAGCAGAGAAAAGCTGGGATGGAGTGAGGGGCGTTCTTGAAATCAAGGATGCCGAGCTTGTTAGGAAGTCTATTCTCTGAATTTCTCTGAAACCTTGCGAACCTTTTCGAAAACTTTCTCCTCGTCAATCGTCAGTATCCTCCTGTCCTTCATAACCAGCTTCCCATCAACTATGACATCTGATACGTTCGAAGGGTTTGAGGAGTAGACAAGGTTTGATACAAGGCTGTTCGCAGGAAGGAGGTTTGGCGAGCCCAGCTCCATCAGGAAGATGTCGGCAAGCTTGCCCTCCTCTATGCTTCCAGCATCCACCCCAAGCGCCTTGGCTCCGTTTATTGTTGCAAAATCAAGCGCCTGCTGCGCGTTAAGCACTCTGGAATCCCACAGGTGGCTCTTCTGCAGCAGTGCCCCAACCTTGATTGTTTCAAGCATGTTAAGTGAGTTGTTTGAAACTGCCCCATCTGTTCCGAAAGTCACGCATACATTGCTCTCAAGCATCTGGGGGATTGGTGCAACTCCTCCCGATGCAAGCTTCATGTTGCTCACCGGGTTGTACGAAACCTTCGCCCCTCTGCTGCCCAGCATCCCCGCCTCCCTCTTCGTTATCCAGACGCAATGGGCCGCTATCACCTTCTCATTCACGAAACCGATTGAGTCCAGATACTCCACAGGCCGCTTCCCTGATTTCTTGAGAGAATCGAAAACTTCCTTCCTTGTCTCGGCAACGTGAATCTGCAGCAGAGCATCGTGCTTTTCGGCAAGCTCCTTCGCTTTCAGGAGAAGCTCCTCTGAGCATGTGTATGGGGCATGTGGCGCAAATGAGCATCGTATCCTGCCATCGGCTTTGCCGTCAAAGTCCTTCACAAGCTCCTCCCCGATTTTCAACTCCCTCTTCCTCTTTTCCGCATCGCCCATGTCTATCATCCCATAGGCAAGATTTGCCCTCATTCCTACTCCCTTAACGGCTTCAGCAACCTCATCCATGAAGAAGTAATTGTCCATGAAACAGGTGGTGCCGCTCCGTATCATCTCAAGGCAGCCAAGAAGGGAACCCGCTCGCACGTCCTCTGCCTTAACCTTTTTCTCCCTAGGCCAAATCCTCTTGGGCCATGCCTCCCAGAACCTCATGTCATCTGCATAACCCCTGAAGAGAGTCATTGCCACGTGCGTGTGGGTGTTTATCAAGCCTGGGATTACAAGCTTCCCCCTTCCGTCTATTTTGAACTCCGCCTTAGCTTTGATGTTTCTGCCAATTTTCTCAATTCTCTTGCCTTGAATGAGTATGTCAAATCCTCTCAGCAATTCCCTGTTCCTGTTCTGGGTGAGCACATCCACCTCTTTTATCAGAATGCCCATGCCACCACATATGAATTTTATATACTCCGATTTTTAATACTAAGGTTAATGATAAAGATAAAGAGGACTGCCCTTGAATTCATGCTCAACTTGGCGAGGAACATGTATCCCAGGGAGTTCATTGGTTTGCTAAGGGAGAACGACAAGAACGAGATATACGAAGTGCTCCTCCTTCCTAAATCCACGTATGGGAGGAGTTTCTCATCCCTGAATCATTACATGGTTCCGTATACTTTGAAATACGCCGGAAGCGTGCACTCCCATCCAAGCCCCAACCCACGGCCGTCTGCAGGCGACTTGCTTTCGTTCTCAAGCACAGGAGGGGTGCACATAATAGTCGCATATCCGTTTACTGAACGCAGCTTTGCAGTCTACAACAAGAAGGGAGAACCATTGGAATTTGAGGTGGTGGAATGATTTACGTCGTTGGTCAGGTAGTATATGATTATATATCTAAGCTGAAGAATTTCCCAAAACCAAACTCAACAAGCTACATAAAAACATACGGGGAGTTCTTTGGAGGTGCTGCCGGAAACGTTGCGGCCGTCTGCTCAAAAATGGGGCAGAAGGCGTCGCTTGTTTCTTTTGTAGGAGAGGACTTCAAAGGCTCGGCCTATGAGAAATACCTGAAGTCAAATCGAATTGACATGACGCATGTGAAAATAGCGAAGGGGGAGAAAACCCCACATGCATTCATGTTCAACGATTCAGGAGGAAGGCAACTGTCCTTCTTCTACTGGGGCTCTGCCGAGATGTTCCACACTGCCCCGATACCTAAGTTGAGGTTTGGAAGAAACGACGTAGTCCACCTGGCAAATGGCAGTCCAAACTTCAACATGCGGTTTGCAAGAAAATATCCCGGCGTGTCCTTCGACCCGGGTTATGACGTAGTGGCGTATAAGAAGGAAGATATCGAGGGAGTACTGAAAAACACGCGAATCCTTTCCTGCAACGAGTTTGAGATGAGCAGAATTCTCAAGCTTCTTGGAATGAAGAGAAAGGAGGAGCTTCTTGCATTCCCAGTCGAGTGCATAGTTGTGACAAGAGGGAAGAGAGGCAGTTCTGTTGCAACACGCGATGAGAGCTTTGATGTTTCTGTAGTGAAGGCAAAGCTTGTTGACCCAACAGGGGCCGGGGATTCCTTCAGGGCAGCTTTCCTTTCAGCGTTTCTGGGAGGAGAAAGCGTAGAAACCTGCGCGAAAATCGCATCCTCAGTAGCCTCCTTCGTGGTTGAAAAATACGGGGCGCAGACCAACATTCCGACATGGAAGGAAGCTCTAGAGAGGCTTGGAGAATCCTGATACCAGTATCTTTTTATACCAGGGTGCAGATTATTACTGAGAAGGAGTATGCGACCAGGATATGTCTTCATAGCATTTGTCCTACTGTTGATGCTTTCAGGGTGCGCGCAGCAGAACGACCAGTTGACAGAGGAAAAGGCGGTCAATTTCGTCAAGGATGACATGAAGATAAAATACCCGGGGGCGACAACCAGCGTATTCCTTGTCACAAAGCAGGACGGGAGCTGGAAGATAAGCTCAAAGGTAATCTATGGAGCGGGCACGCCCTGCCCCAACCTCTCAATCGTGGTATACGAATATCCCAAATTCGGGTTTGTCCCAAGGGAGCAGAACACAATAACCAGCAACTGTCAGGCGCTTGGCTGCAAGGACATACCAAACTGCAGGATAACAACCGCAGAGGAAGCGGTGATTGCCTCCCACAAGCTCAATGACATTGCCGAGGTGAATGAATTCATGAGCAAGTTCGGCGATAAGGTGAGGGTTGACGCCGCATTCTATGAGTCATACTACGAACGCACCAAGAACGTGACCTACGACTCCGTCTGGGTTGTCAGGTGGAACGCACAGGATGCGAACTACTCGCTAAGGCTCCTCCTCAATGAGACTGGCGGCAAGGTGCTTGATAAGTTCGTTGAGTAACAGAATACTATAAATAAAGGGGAATTCAAAATCTAGTTATGATCCGAGAGATGAACTCAGAGAGCACTGAAGGTGCTGCTGCACTTGAGCGTCAAACTCCCAACGTGAGTCTAAAGGAGTTGCTCAAAGATGAAATAAAAGGGAAGAGAGGGGTTGAGAAGGAAACGAGCGTATTCTTCCTGATTGGCAGCCATACCACATCCTACATTGACCATTTCGAGGGGCGTATAAAGTCGAAACCCCCAAATGTGATAGTTGTCGAGGAGGAGAACGGCGCCGACTTCCGTGACATGCTGGAAGGGAGAATGAGCATAAAGGATTATATAAAGAGTCGCACGTACATCTCGGACGAGTTCAGGGAGAGACGCTATGAATTCTACGAGCTGCTCCGCGAGCTTAACAAAAAAGGAGTTATCGTGGAATCTCTCGGCCACCGCACGCCGATTGAAATGAGCATAGGCCGGGTGATAACCGCGCACCAGACAGATACCTACGCCGAGAGGCTGAATTTCGAAAAGGCGGTTAAGGCAGCAATCAACTCCGCAAAGGTGGAGGCGAGTTCAAAGGGTGCGGAGGAGAAGAGAGCAGGCATAATAGCTGAAAAAATAAAGGATGGTAAGTGGAGCGGAACCGTGTTTATTGAAGTCGGGCCAGTCCACACGCGCGTTAAAAATCTGCTGGTTGAAAAACTCCGAGAGGATAAAATCGAGGGGGTGAACGTAGCATCCGAATACCCGGCTAGGGAGAAGGCGATTGAAACTTTTGGGGATCATCTCTACCACGTCTACACTCCGTTTGACGAGCTGGAAAGACTCTACCTATACGGAAGGGATAAGAAAATGATCAAGGAGGAGCTGAGAAAGGAGGAGAGTTTGCTGGGAGCCCGCAGGGTCATTCTTGAGAGAATAAAAAATATCCCTGAGGATACGGAATTCATGGTTGAGAAGGCAATAAACGAGGCAACTAAGGCGGTTAATCAGTTCAGCTACGAGGAATGCAAGCAGATTTTCAAGAAAATAAAGGACATGGACGAGAAAACTGCGTTTGAATTTGTAGAAAAATACGCCCGCGAAAAAAATCGTATGAAGCAAAGTTGATTGAATGGATTTTCTCCAGCTAGTGCTACTCGGATTACTCCAAGGAGTCGCAGAGTGGCTCCCAATAAGCAGCAAGAGCCAGGTCATGCTGCTGCTCATAGGCTTGTTCAAAATCGACCCATCGCAGTCGCTCTCCCTCAGCATATTCCTGCATATCGGAACCGTCATTGCAGCTTCGGTCTATTTCAGAGATGAAATTGTCAGAATAGCAAGAATGAAGGAGACAAAACTTCTGCTTTTTCTCTTCCTATCAACCTTGGCAACCGGGATAGTCGGCCTGCCGCTTTTCATGCTCTTCAGGAAAACATTTGTCCAGTCCACTGGCGAGATTGCAATCGGATTTATAGGAGCAGGCCTTGTTGTAACAGGCGTGGTGTTCCTGCTCTCAAGGGAGAAGCAGAGAAGGAGTTACAGGAACGTCAACGTGTCCGATTCAATCATCGCCGGACTCTCCCAGTCATTTTCAGTCCTTCCGGGAGTTTCAAGGAGCGGCATGACTACCGCATCCCTGCTCTTCATGGGTTTCTCGCAGGAAGACTCCGTGAAGCTTTCCATGCTCATGAGCATACCCGCCGTCATAGGCGCGGAGATAGGCTTCTCGCTGATAGAAGGACTTCCGACCGTATCTGCAAACGAGGCGTTAATACTAATCTCCTCCTCCTTTATTTTCGGGTTTATCGCGCTAGCCCTCTTCCTGAAACTGGCAAGAAGAATAAACTTCGGTTACTTCTGCGTACTGCTCGGCTTAATTGCGCTAATCCCGCTGCTTCATTTGTGATAGTAGTACTCCCCCGCCTGCTTCTGCTCCCTGTCCATTACAGAACCTGGCTTGTTAACCCTCGGTCTCAGGGAGTCCTTGTCCCTTCTAAGAGTGACGTCAACGTCCTTTAGGAACCTGTTCATCCCGTCCCTCTTCCCCTCAGGTTTGTTTGCAAAACCCTCGACACCGCTTCTCCCTTGGAAGACGACGAGTCTGTCAGAGATGGAGTCTATAAGTATGATGTCATGGTCGACTACAAACGCGCTCTTCTTGCTTCCTTCCATCACTCTGCCAAGCACATCCGCAAAAATCAATCTTTGCTCCACGTCCAGAAATGCGGAAGGCTCGTCAAGCAGGTAAAGGTCTGCCTCCTGCGAGATGCACAGCGCGATTGCAACCCTCTGCAGCTCCCCCCCGCTGAGATTCTTAACATTCTTCTCCATCAGCTCGGTTAGGCTGAGCCTCTCCTTTACTTCCTTCTCAAAAACATCCCTGTTCAGGTTGCCGGTGGAGTCAACCATCTCTCTCACAGTTCCTTCGAAGTCTGATTTTATGTACTGCGGCTTGTATGCAACCCTCAGCTTCTCCTCAACCTCCCCCTTGTCAGGCTTCTCAACCCCTGCAAGCAGCTTGACGAAGGTGGATTTCCCAATCGCGTTAGGGCCGATTGCACCTATCACCTCGCCTTTCCTGACATCCCCAGAGGAACATTTGAGCGAGAAGCCTCGATATCCCTTCTCCATCCCTCCATACTGGAAAAGCACCTCCCCTCCCTTCCTCTCAACACTCCCGGCTGTGAAATGTATCTCCGTCTCCCTGAACCTGACGTTCTCCTCCTTAAGATAACCTACAAGATACTCGTTTATCCCATTCCTCACTCCCTTCAGTTTTGAAACAACACCATAGGCTCCGCTCACTCCGTAGAAAACATGCACGTACTCGCTCAGGTAGTCCAGCACTGCTAGATCATGCTCCACAACCATAACCGCTCTGTACTTGGCCAGCTTCTCCAGGTTCTTCGCAACCTTCAGCCTCTGCTTTATATCCAGATAGCTGCTCGGCTCGTCAAAGTAATAAACATCAGCATCCTTCAGATAAGCTGCGCATATCGCCATCCTCTGCAGTTCTCCGCCGCACAGGTTCGCAATCTTCCTCTCCAAGCATTCATTCAGCTCGAACTCATCAACCGCCTCATCAAACTTCTTCCTCTCGTCATTTCTTTTCAGGAATTTTGAAACTGTTTCATCGAAAACCTCTGGCAGCCTGTCAACCATCTGCGGCTTGTAGCTGACCTTCACTCCTTTCTCCTTCAGCGACTCGAAGTAATTCTGCAGCTCCTGCCCCTTGAACTGCCCGATTATGTCCTCCCAGCTGGCATCCTTCTCATAATTGCCAAGGTTGGGCTTCAGCCTGCCGCTCAGTATCTCCAGAGCAGTGCTCTTCCCGATTCCGTTAGCACCAATCAGCCCGACAACAGCTCCTTTTTTAGGCAAAGGCAGGTTGTACAGCCTGAAAGCGTTAACTCCGTACTGAAAAATCAGTTTGCCGGCCTCATGGGGCAGGTTGATTATCTTTATCGCGTTGACAGGGCACTTCTTCACGCATATCCCACAGCCTGTGCAGAGGTTCTCAGAGATGACAGGAAAACCTTCAGCGTCTACCGTAACCGTCTCGTCGCCCATCCTCACGCCAGGGCAGACCTTCTGGCACAAGTAGCCGCACTTCTTCTTAATGCACTTGTCCCTCTCCACTATTGCGATTCTCACTCCCATATGAATCACTAGAATTTTGACTATCCAATATTATACATTATTGTTTTGCGATTTTTACATTATAATAGAGTTTGCTTCAGCCCAAGTAAACTACCTATAAATCTTATCGTGATGTTCATAGTCGAGAATCCTCACCAGCTTCCTATCCTCTTCCACTTCATAGATGAGCACGAATGATTTTCCTATATGCACTCTTCTTGCGCCATGCATGTCTCCTCTCAGGGGCTTAAACTGATACGGGTTCTCAAGAATCTCTTGAACCTTCCGGTTAACTATTTCAAGCTGAGCTTTGTCCTTCTTCGCAAGCTTCCTGAACTTCCTTTCAGTATGCTCCTCGACCTCAAGGGAATATGCCATGGCTACAACCCGAAGTGCTCCTTGAAGTTTTTGACCCTGATGAACTTGCCCTTCCTAATCTTCTTCAGTTTTTCCACGTACTCCGGTCTAAGAGCAGGCTCCAGCACCTTCTCCTCATACTCCATAGCCATAAGCTCTATTGCTTGGGACTTGTCGTTTAAGCCATGCTTTGCCTTGACTACAGCGAGCACCCGATTGGCATGCTCGGAAATGTCTATAACTGCCTGTACCATCCAAAACCACCTCACGGAACTTTAACGGTATATATACGAAGGGTTTGTATATAAATATATACGGTATTGATACGGAGTATACACGACCCTCTGAGTTATATCGGTATACCATCAAAAGCAGTGTCTTCTGCATTTACTGTTTTCCTCCTCATATGCTTAGTAATGCACTAAATTTAATAATCATCTAATCTCTAACTCTTCTCATGAAGGTTCTGGGCTTTGACAGGAAGGAGGGAAGGATGAAACTGGTACCTGAGGTGCTGGAGGACCTGTGGCACCTGGAGCGAGTGCTGGAACCAGGGGACGTGGTCTCCTCCTCCTCGACAAGGGTTTTCAAGGCATCAGAAGCAGGCGAGGAGGAGAGGAAGAAGGTGCATGTCGAGCTGCAGGCGGAGAAGATAGACTTCAGCAAGTCCGCCAGCAAGCTGAGAGTCACCGGCAAGATAATAGGCGGAGGGCCCGAGGAATACATCCAGATTGGCAGATACCACACCATTGACGTCGAGCTGCAGAAGCCTTTCGAAATAAGGAAGCATTGGAAGAACCACCAGATCCAGAGGATCGAGAAGGCAAAGCAGAGCTCAAAAAAGCCGTTGATAGGCATCGTAGTGATGGATGAGGGAAAAGCGCTGTTTGCAACGGTCCGGGAGTACGGGGTTGAATTCGGCCCTGAGCTGAGCAGCAGGATTTCCAAGGGGGACGAGAAGTTTGAGGAGAAGCGCAGCCAGTTCTTCGGCGACGTGATGAAGCAGGTCAGGGATATGAAAGTGGGGAGGATCATCGTTGCAGGACCGGGCTTTGCAAAAGATAATCTGAAGAAGTTCATCTCGGACAGGGATGAGGAGCTTTTGAAGAAGCTTAGCTTCGAATCCTGCAGCACTGCCGAGGAGAGCGGCGTCTACGAGCTCCTCAAGAAAGGCGTGCTCTCAAAAATTGCCAACGAGCAGAGGGTGCAGGAGGAGTTCTCACTGCTGGAGAGCTTCATGAAAGAGCTTTCAAGGGAAAGCGGGCTTGCCGTTTATGGAGCGGAGGAAGTGAGGAAAGCGTTGGAATGCAGGGCTGTTGCAAAGCTCCTGGTTGTGGACGAGCTTCTCAGAAAGGACAAGAAAATAGAAGAGCTGCTTGACGACGCAGAAAAGACGAAGGCAGAGATATCAATATTCAGCTCCGAGAATGAGGCCGGGAAACAGCTCACGGGCCTGTCAGGA
>Ga0172365_10003391_pt1 | contig 11866 bp, 13 predicted proteins | sample LakKivSesite48cm_FD_114535 | JGI IMG/M metagenome (GOLD analysis project Ga0172365, IMG submission 114535) | Sediment microbial communities from Lake Kivu, Rwanda - Sediment site 48cm | ecosystem: Environmental > Aquatic > Freshwater > Lake > Sediment | place: Rwanda: Western Province, Lake...
CGGTGAAGGATATGATGTGGAGGTGGCCAAAGATGGAGAAGAAGGTTTGGCAAAAATGAAAGAGACAAAGCCGGACCTTGTGCTTCTCGATATTATTATGCCGAAAATGGGTGGGATGGAGGTAATGGAATGGATGCGAGGGGATAGCGAACTGAGAAAGATTCCCGTAATTGTGATTTCTAATTCCGGCCAACCGGTGGAAATCGATAAGGCAAAGAAACTTGGGGCAAAAGATTGGTTGATTAAAACAGAGTTTGATCCTCAAGAGGTTAGCGAGAAGGTTGTAAAACAAATTGGTAAGTCGATAAAAAAGTAAAGATGAAATATCATTTTATTTAAACCATTCTATGGGAAAAAAAATTCTTATCGTCGAAGACGATCGATTCTTAAGAGAACTTATCGTCCAGAAATTAATAAAAGAAGGATACGAAACCATTGAAGCAGTTGATGGAGAAGAAGGGGTGAAGAAGACAAAAGAAGAAAAGCCAGATTTAATTCTGCTTGATTTGATATTGCCCGGTATTGACGGATTTGAGGTACTGACTAGAGTAAAGAGTGACCCGGCCGCCGCATCAATTCCGGTGATTATTTTATCGAACCTCGGGCAAAAGGACGATGTGGAAAGAGGTCTAAAGCTGGGTGTATCAGGATATTTAATTAAAGCTCATTTCACCCCCAGCGAAATAATCGACAAGATAAAGTCAGTTCTCAAATAAAAACAAATTGCCTGTCTTAGAATATTATAAAAAATCACAAACCCTAAACGATAAATCTTAGAGAAATTGTTTAGGGTTTATTTTAAATTCGTGGACACCCCTGAGGTTTTATCCTCGAAGGGAAATGAAATGGTTATATTAATTTACGGACAAGATAACTACCGTAGCCGCCTCAAGATAAACGAGATTATTGAGAGTTACAAAAAAACTAATGAAAAAGGGTTCGACTTGAAATGCTTTGAGGCGGAAGATATTAGTTTTCAAGACCTGAAAAACGAACTTAAGAAGAAATCGATGTTTAGGGAGAAAAAAATGATTATAATTAGAAACCCTTTTTCTTCGCCAAGCTTCAAAGAGAAATTTTTAAAAGAGCCGGAAGAGATTATTAAAGCGGGAGATATAGTTTTATTCTACGAGGATAAAGCGATCTCAGAAAATGACCCTTTGCTGACACTTTTGTTAAAAAGGTCTAGATATCAGGAATTTAAACCGCTTAAGGGGCAAGAACTTAAGAATTGGATTAAAGAAGAGATTAAAAGCTACCGCGGCCAAGCCTCGGAAGCCGCCATCCTAAAATTAATGGAATATATTGGTAATGATCTCTGGCGAGCTGCTAATGAGATAAAAAAGCTGGTTAGTCATAGCAAATTAAGAATGATTGAGGTCAGAGATGTTGAGCTGATGGTTAAACCAGTTATTGAGACGAGTATTTTTACGACAGTTGATGCGATTGCGGCCAAAGATAAAAAGAAAGCCTTTCGTCTGGTAAAAAAACACATCGAAAATGGTGATTCCCCGTTATATATCCTGTCAATGATAAATTTCCAATTTAGAAACCTTTTGACGATTAAAGACTTACTGGAAAAAGGCAGGCCCTATTATTCTTTACCAAAACTTACCAGTTTGCATCCGTTTATTATAAAGAAAAGCTATAGTCAAACCAGTAAATTTACGCTTTCAGAATTAAAAAAAATCTACCAAAAGATTTTTCAGGTAGATATTGATATAAAAAGAGGGCGATTGGAACCTTCGGCCGCCTTAGACTTATTGATTGCCGAAATCTGTTCGCTTCATTTAGAACCTAATCGTTAACCGCCTCAATATTAGCTAGTTATTTCTGTTTTCGGATGAGTTTTTTTTGCCCGATTAACTAACCTTACCAATAAGGATTTTTTTCTTGAGGCCGTATTTTTTTTGATTAAATTGGTCTTGGCCGCCTTATCCAGTAATTTATAGGCTTGGGGTAATTTCTTTTGTGCCTCGTCGATTTTTTCTTGCCTAACCAAGTTATCAACCTCTTTCATTAGGGTTTTAATTTCTTTCTTCTGATTTATATTTTTAGCTCTCCGTTTTAAATTTTGACGCAAAGCTTTTTTGGCAGATTTTGTGATAGGCATTTTAGATTAGATTAAGTTTAAGATTGGAAATTTTGATTGTTGTCAGTGGCAGGAATTCTTAGTCATCTGGATAAAAACAGATTATCACAGCTAGTTGTTTTGCGCAAGTCTTGATTTGAATTGAGGTGTTGTTTAAACTAAGATTGAGTTAAGATATGTTCAAGAGATTCCTAAAAAGAACTATTCCCCCTTTTCTTTCCAGCTGGTATCACTTTTTATTTGCCCTAACCGCCGCGATTATTTATCGTTTTCCCTCAAAAAAAATTAAAGTAATTGGAATAACCGGAACAAACGGGAAATCAACCGTAGTGGTGATGACCTCAAAAATCTTAGAAGAAGCCGGTTACAAGGTTGCCTATCTTTCTTCAATCAAGTTCAAAATTGGCGCGAAGGAAATTTCGAATACCTTAAGAATGACAATGCCGGGTCGTTTAATGGTCCAAAGATTCTTGCGGCAGGCAGTGGATAATCATTGTCAATACGCTATTTTAGAGGTTACCTCTGAAGGGATTAAACAATACCGCCATCGTTTCATCTCTTTTAAAACCGCTGTTTTAACCAATCTTTCGCCCGAACATATTGAAGCGCATGGTGGTTTTGCCAATTATCGCCAGGCGAAACTAGAACTTTTTAGAGCGACAAAAGATGTGCATATTATAAACCTTGATGACAAGAACGCTGAATATTTTTTGGCAATACCAGCCCAAAAGAAGATTGGATATACCCTTCAGGGAAAAAGTAGCATACCAATAGTCATTACCGCAGAAAAAACTGAGCCAGTCGGTAAGGGTCTAGCTTTTATAATTGATAATAAAATTTTTAAACTGAAACTAGTTGGTGATTTTAATATCTATAATGCTTTAGCCGCAATCTCAATTGCATTGTCGGAAGACATTAATCTCGAAACTTGTCGGTCTGGATTGGAACAAATTGAGAGCCTAGCCGGACGAATGGAAGAAGTGATTTCCGCTCCGTTTAGGGTCTTTGTTGACTATGCTTTTACGCCCAATGCCCTGGAAAAAGTATACCAAACACTGAAGTCATTAGGCAGTCGTTTGATATGCGTATTGGGAGCTTGCGGTGGCGGGAGGGATAAATGGAAAAGGCCAGTTTTGGGCAGCCTTGCGGCAAAATACTGCGATGAGATTGTAATTACCAATGAAGATCCTTATGATGAGAATCCCTTGGAAATTATTGATCAGGTTGCAAGTGGGACAAGCGGAAGAGCAGAGAAAATTCTCGACCGGAGAGAGGCGATCAATCAAGCCCTTAAAGAAGCAAAAGAAAAAGATATCATTGTGATAACTGGCAAAGGTTGTGAGCCATCGATCTGCTTAGCCCAGGGAAAGAAAATTCCTTGGGATGATCGCCAAGTTGTCCGGGAAGAGTTTAATAAATTAACCCAAAAAGATAAATCGTAATATCTATGCCCGATTTTGAGATTATTGAACACCCATCAGACTTAAAAATCAGGGTCTTCGGAAAAACAAAAGAAGAGCTTTTTTTGAACGCCCTCAAAGGAATGGCAAAATTACAGAGTTCAGCCGCTGAAGAAGAAACGAAAACAAAACGGAAAATAAAGATCGAATCGTTTGATCCTTCAACTCTTTTAGTTGATTTTTTAAGTCAGGCGCTTTATCTAAGCCAGATAAATAACGAAGTTTATTTTTTCGCAAAAATTAAAAAATTACTTGATAATCAAATAGAAGCCGACTTATTCGGTCGAAAAATTGAAAGATTTACTTATGACATCAAAGGAGTAACTTACTACGATCTTAATATAAAGCAAGAAGCTGATGGTCAGTGGACCGCCACCCTTTTATTTGATATCTAATCGTCAATCGTTCACCTTTTAGTTTTATCTTATAAACTGGATTAACGAGTAATCAAATCTATAGATTGGTGCTAGGATAAAGCTAGTACATTTTGATCTTGAGGGAGGATTAGGAGAAATGGTAAGAGCTTTGGTAATCACTATTTTAGTTCTGGCAGTGGTCTTGATTGGGTACACCGTTTTTACTGTCTGGAGAGAGTCTCAAACCGAACTGCTAGTCAAGATCGGCATTACTTTAGCTGGTTTGGCAACCATTTTATTGCTGGCGGCTGCGGCAACCACCAAATTCAAAAGAAGTAAAGTCTTGTAATCTTTTTTATTTGTGATAACCTATATCAGCATCAACGGAGAGAGAGATGAAAGAAAAGATGTTTCCTTGGATAAGTCTGGCGAGTCTGATGACCAGTTTCGGCTTTGTCTTGCTGGCTATGTGGCTGGATCCAACCAGCCCAGGTCTACTAGCAAAGCTGGCCATCACCATCTTTTGCGGTGGCGTCGTAGTTGTTTATCGGCGAGTGACTTAAATGTTACCGGTAAGCAACATTCAGGCAGAGGGTTGTCCTTTGGGGCAATCTTTTTCTTTTTGGCTGATTGAGATAATATAAAAAAACCAGTTATCCTGTTTAATTGTTTACAAAATTATGTTTTCCAAACAGAATTTTAAAAAAATATCCGATTGGTTATGGGAAATTCCTCGGAATTTTCGTTCTGATATGCGGGTTCCTGCTAGAGTTTATGCTTCCGAAAAAATGCTGGAGGGTATTTTCCGTGATCAATCTTTAGAGCAACTCGTCAATCTATCTTGCCTTCCAGGAATTGAAAAATACGGCTTAGCTATGCCTGATTGCCATGAAGGCTATGCTTCACCAATTGGCGGTGTAGCGGCCATTAGAATCGCTGATGGTATTATCTCTCCCGGCATGCAGGGATACGATATCAACTGCGGCATGAAGGTTTTGCTTTCTAATTATTCAACTTTAGAAATTCAGCCATATTTGGAAAAATTGACGATTGAAGTTCAAAAAGAAGTTCCTTCCGGCTTAGGCGTTGGTCGGAAAATTAAACTTACAATTGATCAGATAGACCGGATTTTAGAAGGAGGGGCGAGATATCTAGTCGAAAAAGGTTATGGCGAAACAGCCGATGCCCAAAATTGTGAGGCGGGTGGCTGTTTGGCCTATGCTGATGCGGATGCTGTTTCTAATGAAGCCAAGAACCGTGGCCGCGATCAAGTTGGCACCCTCGGATCGGGCAACCATTTTTTAGAAATCCAGAAGGTTGAAGAGATATTTAATGAAGCAGCCGCCAAGGCTTTTGGTTTATTCAAAGACCAGATTATTGTCATGATTCATTGCGGTTCGCGCGGCCTTGGCCATCAAGTTTGCTCTGATTACTTAAGGGAATTTATTCCCTTAATGGAAAGAAAATATCGAATTCAGGTTCCTGATAGAGAATTCGCCTGCGTGCCGTTTAATTCTCCCGAAGGACAAAGATGCTTGGCGGCTTCGGCGGCCGCCGCCAATTACGCCTGGGCTAACCGGCAAATGATTGCTTTTTATGTCAGAAAGGCTTGGCAGACAATTTTAGGAAATAAAGATAGCCAATTAACTGCCCTTTACGATGTCGCTCACAATATTATTAAAAGAGAAAAATACATTATTGACGGTAAAGAAACAGAAGTGGCTGTTCACCGCAAAGGTGCCACGCGAGCATTTCCGCCCGGACATCTGGAAATCCCCGCTAACTACCGTCCAGTCGGCCAGCCGGTTTTAATTCCCGGCTCAATGGGAACAAGCTCGTATATTTTAGCTGGCAGTGAAAAGGGCGAGGAGGCATTTTTCTCCACCTGCCACGGCAGCGGTCGGACAATGTCACGACACGAAGCAACGAGAAAGGTTTCCGGTACGGAAGTGGTCAAGAGTTTAGAAGCCAAAGGAATCATTATCCGTTGCGCCTCTTTGAGCGGAATTGCTGAAGAAGCGCCGCTGGCTTATAAAAATATTGACGAAATAGTCGAAGTGGTCCATAATGCGGGATTATCGCGGAAAGTGGCCAAATTGAAACCGCTCGCTGTAATTAAGGGAGAATAGAACAAGTCTTAAAACGTGAAACATGAAACTTGGAACATCGAATATAACATTGATCACCAATGGAAAAAAAATTGGCAAAAAGTATTCGAAAATATATTCGGGAAGAGAAGGCGCGGATTCGGCGCGAAGTTTTCGATGTTAAAAAACAAATGGAGTTAATCAACGAGCTATATCAAAAGTTTTTCAAAACCACAAACCAAAAAGATGAAGCTCAAAGAAATCTATAATTTAGCAATTCAGATGGGAATTGAAGCCGACTTTCGGAGCAGAGAAGGAATTGAGAAAGACCTCTTAAGACTTAAAGAACGTTATGAGAGGATGTCGAGCGAGGAAAAAGAGGAATTTGATCAAGAGAGATTGACCAACCCTTTTTCTGACAGCCGAATTCTTTTTGGCGACCCAGATAAGGAAATAAAAAAAATACTGGCGGGAATTGATATTGAGGGCACCGAATTATTATTAGCCAGAGAACTCGGCATTGACCTGGTTTTTTCGCACCACCCTGAAGGAAAGGCTTTAGCTGGTTTAGATGATGTCATGCACCTTCAGGTTGATCTTTTAGCCCAGTGCGGGGTGCCGATTAATATCGCTGAAAAACTTCTAAAGAAAAGAATTTCCGAAGTTTCTCGGGGGTTGTCGCCAACTAACCACAACCGGATTGTTGACCTGGCCAGACTTTTAAATATCCCTTTAATGTGCGCTCATACACCGTGCGATAATCTGGTTGCCCGTTTTGTCGAACAGAAATTAAAAAAAGATAATCCTCTCTTCTTAGCCGATGTGATGAAATGTCTGAAGGAGATACCGGAATACAAAGAGGCGGTAAAAATCGGCGCCGGTCCGAAAATTTTTGTTGGTGATGAAGATAACCATACTGGTAAAATCGTTTTAACCGAAATTACCGGCGGGACTGAAGGTGCTCCAGAAATCTACGAAAAACTGGCTCAAGCCGGGGCCGGGACAATTATCGGTATGCATATCTCGGAAAAACACCGCGAGGAGGCGGAAAAAGCTAATGTCAACGTGGTGATTGCCGGCCATATTTCTTCTGATTCTTTGGGTGTAAACCTTTTCCTTGATGAACTGGAGAAAAGAGGGATAGAAATTGTTTCTTGCGGTGGCCTGATGAGGGTCAAAAGAATATCATAAGAGAGAAGAATGTACAGGGATAATCTGAACTGGAAAGAACGCCAGTTTTTTTGTTAGAATTTGACTAGAAGAAAAATGAAAAAATTCTTTTTAATTATTTTAATATTAGAACTCATTTTTGTAATTGGACTTTGTCTCATATCTTTTTTTATTCCCCACCTGATCATTGCCGAACCGTTGTTTTTACCTTTTTCATTCTTTCCTTTCCCTCGTCCAGAAAAAGAGATTCCCCATTACTTTCTTGAAGGACCAGAAAAAGTGAGGAATGAATTTATCACCAACTCAAAGAGTTTTTTAGAAGTGAACCTCGCAGAAATGAAAATCCGATTTTATAAAGATGGTCAATTGGAGAAAGAAGTGTCAATCCTAAGAAAAGGAGACCCGCAGGGCTGGGGCGGATCAGCGGTCGGATTATACAAAATAATTTCGATGAATAAGTTAAGCTATTCAGTTATTGCTGAAGTTTATATGCCCTATTCGATAAGGTTTTACGGAAAGTACTATCTTCACGGAGAACCTTACTACCCGGGTGGAGAAAAGCTCGCTTCTGATTTTTCTGGCGGCTGTATTCAGCTTTCAGATAAAGACAGCCAAACTATCTATAATTTAATTGATAAAGAAATGCCCATTTTGGTTATAGATAAGGAAGACGATCGCTTTGATTATCCAAACAGAAAGAACACTGTTTTTCCTGAGATATCAGCTAAGAGCTATTTGGTGGCTGACCTTGATTCTGGTTTTGTTTTTGCCGATAAAAACCCTGAAGAAATTTTACCGATTGCTTCGTTCGTTAAGCTGATGACGGCCGTGATTGTTTCCGAGCAAGTTAATTTAAGAAACTCAATCACCGTTAAAAAAGGAATGCTTGATAGCTATGGTTCCACCGTTGGTTTAGAGGCCGGTAAGGATTTTAAGGTGGTCGAGCTTTTTTATCCTCTTCTTATTGAATCTTCAAATGATGCCGCCGAAGTTTTGAGTCGTTTTTTGGGCAGAGACAGAACTGTCTACCTGATGAACGATAAAGCACCGAAGATATTTATGACCGCGACGAATTTTTACGACCCGAGCGGGTTTGATCCCAAAAATACTTCAACGGCCAAAGACCTCTTTTATTTAATGAGATATATTGCCAATAACCGGCCGCCTCTCTTAGATATCACTAAAGGAGAAAAGGTAGAGTCTTTTGGCGAAGTAAGTTTTAAAGACTTAAAAAACAAAAATATTTTTTTTAATGACCCGGCTTTTATTGGCGGAAAGACTGGTTATATTGTTAGTTCGAAATACAACGGCATTTTTCTTTTCCGCTTTTCTCATCGCAATTTAGAGCGCCGGGTGGCGATCATTCTCTTAGGCTCGGAAGGATTTGAGAAGGGCGAAAAAAGCTTGGAAGCCGAAGCAAAAACCATTATTAGCTGGTTAAAAGATAACTATTTCTGAAGACTCTTCATTTAATCATTTTGGTCATATAGGTATCTTCTAACTGATAACCGGCTTTCCTAGAGTAATAATCCCTTGCTCCGATTCCGGAAATCACCGCCATTTTCTTTAAAGCAAATTCTTTCTTGGCTATTTTCTCTGCTTCTTTTATTAGTCTAATTCCTAATCCTTGGTGTTGGGGGGAAACTAATTTTTCTTTTTTAGAAAGGGGAACAACTTGCCCGTAGGTATGAAGCTCGCGGATGATCGCGCTGTCTTGCAGAGCAGAAATAAAATGCTTTGTTTTCATTAATACTTGAGAGGGAATACGTAAACGGAGAAGGCTATAAAGATTTTTTCTGGCTTGATCTTCAAAACTAAGAAAGATTTCTTTACCGTCCGAAGCATCATAATCTTGGCGGAAAAGGCTTAATTTTATATTCGGCCGATATTCTTCTTTAACTTCCCGGCATCTGATACACCAACAGCGTTTCCCTTGCCGTTTGAGCTGATCGGCAATGGCTTGGCGTAGATTAGACATCCTGCAGCCGGCAGTAATGCTTTGCGCCGGAATATCCCGGATTAGTCTTTGTATCCGGCAATAGACCGGGATTTTTTTCTTAATGGCTACCAACAAATCTATCAGTTCCTTGTCTTGATATGGTTGGTATTTGCCTGCTTTCCAGAGCTGATAGAATTCCTTGGCTTGTTTAAGGACAACGCAGGGATATATCTTTAACAGATCTGGCTGGAAGCGGGAATCGCTAAAAAGGTTAGCGAACATTTGTTTATCACGTTTGATATTAGAACCCAAAAGATTGGGCATGATATGGTAGCAAACCTTAAAACCGGCATCTTTAAGGAGTTTGGTAGCGGTTATCGTGGCTTCGATTCTATGCCCCCGCCTATTTATCGCTAAAACGTCATTCTCGAGGCTCTGGACGCCCAATTCGACACGCGTGACGCCCAACCTCCTTAAATTGATTACCTCTTTTTCGTTGATAAAATCTGGTCTGGTCTCAACTGTGATGCCAATAATCCGGCACTTCGCCCTCTCATTTTTCTGTTGATAATAGGTTAACTCATTACTCTTAAATTTCTTGTTCTCTCCTTTTTGTTTTTTATTTTCTGTTCTCTGTTCTCTGTTTTTTGCTCTTTGCATGAATTCGTTGCTCGCCCGAAGGCACTCCCTGATAAACCAAGTTTGGTATTGCCGGGGCAGGTACGACCAGGTACCGCCAATCACAATCAACTCAATTTTATCAAGCGGATGACCAGTTAACTGAAGCGATTTTAGCCTTGATTGCACCTGTTGATAGGGGTCAAAATTATTGGCAATGGCCCGCATGACGGCTGGCTCATTACTCAAGTAGCTTTTCGGGATTTTTCTCTGGGTGGGACAATAAAGACATTGGCCCGGGCAGGGATAGGGTTTAGTTAAAACCGAGACCGTGACAATGCCGGAAAGAGAACGTCCCCTTTTCTTTTTAAGAAGGTTTTCCAGCCGAGTATTGGTCTTCAGCCTTCCTTTTTGGGTTAATCTGCGATATACTTTTAAAAGCTCAACATTGGAAAGACAGCCGGTTTTTCTCAGCTTCTTTGCGAATTTCCGTTTTACTCTATCTAAATCAGCCGGGTTTTTCATTCCGGTCTGAAAAATCTGCTTAATTGAGGTTTTTTTCATCATCAATGGATAAGAATTACGCTCAATATCTTCTGAAAAAGACTACCGTCGATTATAACCTGATTGCCGAGCCTTATGCAAGAACCAGGCAGTTTCCTTCGGACGAGATTAAGGCTTTAGTCAGTGACCTGCGTCCCGGAGAGAAAGTATTAGATATTGGCTGCAGTAGTGGACGGCTTTTTAGCGCGGTACGAGACAAAAAAGTTGATTATCTGGGGATTGACAGCTCAAAAGAAGAAATTGCCATTGCCAAGAAGAATTACCCGGAAGGCAATTTCCAAATCGCCGATGCTCTAAACCTAGCTTTTCCTGATAATTCCTTTGACAAAGTCTATAGTATTGCTGTCTTACATCATATTCCCTCAAAAGGACTAAGATTACAATTTTTGAGAGAAGCACGAAGAGTATTGAAAGCGGGTGGAAAACTAATTTTGCGCGTTTGGGATATTTTTCAAGACAGCCAAAATCAAAAAAGGCTTTTTAAATACAGCCTACTAAAACTAATCGGTAAATCAGAACTCGATTTTAGAGATATTTTTATTCCTTGGAAAGATTCAACTGGAAAAGCATTGGTTGAACGTTATCTTCATGGTTTTACGAAAAAGGAACTGGAAGATTTAGCTAGAAAGGTCGGTTTGAAGATAGAGAAATGCTGGCGAGTCGGAGAAGGCAATCACGCCAATATTTATTTAATCGCGGTGAAGTAGTAACAGTTTAAAGTTTAATTCGTCCCCATAGTTCAATTGGATAGAACGTCTCCCTCCGGAGGAGAAGATTGGCTGTTCGAATCAGCCTGGGGACACATCAATAAATCAAATCCGCCGGCTGGCGGACAAAGCTCAAAAGTCAAAAATAGCGAGTATATTATCTCTAGATCTAACCCTTCTTAGTTTCTTTAACTTGACTTTTTTACGGAGAAGTGTTTCTCTATAAGTAGCTTTTTTTCTGTTTTTGCGTAGGGTTGTTGAATTCAGTTAAGTCCAGTCAAGGAGGCAACATGGGAGGGCAAATAAGGATCTATTTGTATCCCGGCTACATGACGAAGGAAGCGGCACTGGCACAAAGTCCACGACTTGCGGCGCTGGTTGCCGAACTCGGGATTGATCTGAAAGAAGTTCATTGGGATGGACAGGTGGAGTCGTTGCCGACCAAAAGAGAGGCACCGGCTCTAGTACGGGCGTCCTCAATGATGAACTGCGGTTGGGATGAGCTAGGTCTGGTGTGCCAGCGCGGAGGCCACCTAGCCATCTACAATGACTCGCTGGTACTGCTTGACGGTAGAACAACCCCTGATACGTTCGCCGCGACGGTAAGAGAGTTCCTTAAGGCGAACGCCCGGGTAATCACCGCTCCGGCCGCGAGTAAACCCCCAGCTTTTTCTCAACCGAGCTATCCTTACTCAATCCAGGTGACGAAAGTATCTGGTCGTCCGGGTTATGTCCACAAGACCAAAAAGCCGAAAGGGAAAAGGCGAAAAGAACGAGCGCGAGGCAGGCGCGGACGAGGAGGACAGCGGTATTGGTGATCGCTGAAGGCTTGGCAGTGGTAATGCCCGGCCTTTTTGTTTTCTACTTGACACC
>Ga0172365_10003396_pt1 | contig 11858 bp, 8 predicted proteins | sample LakKivSesite48cm_FD_114535 | JGI IMG/M metagenome (GOLD analysis project Ga0172365, IMG submission 114535) | Sediment microbial communities from Lake Kivu, Rwanda - Sediment site 48cm | ecosystem: Environmental > Aquatic > Freshwater > Lake > Sediment | place: Rwanda: Western Province, Lake Kivu...
AGTAATCTGAGTTTAGGAGGCTTATCGGACAACACTGAATTAAATGCGCTTGTTCCTGGTAATTCCAATCATGAGAAGCTGACTGAATGGTTCTACGGACTCTGGAATCAATCCGAGGAGTTCGATAAAGAATTAATGGACGAGCTGGCTAAATCGTGGGCACTGAATGAGACGGTCAGACCGTATGACATCTATATCAAGACGCTCTACCATCTCTTGAAGGATCGCTTGGAGGTAGAAGTTGCGGAAGAGCTGCTCTGGGAACGCACCATGCCTCCGTTGACCACGTTCCAGATCGTGGCCGTGAAACAGGCGCTCCAAATCTTGAATGATTATGGCGGCGTGTTCGTCGCCGATGTCGTCGGAACCGGCAAGACCTACATCGGAACCGCACTGTTAAAACATCTGCAAATGGTCCACGGCGACAGACCGCTCATCGTATGCCCGAAATCGTTAGAAGATACCTGGAAGGACTTCTGTCGCGAATACGGCATACTCGCTGAAATACTGACCCTAGGCAAGATAAGCCAGGAAAGGATCGACTTGATCAATGATCCGATATACCGCAATCTCACCACCGTGCTCATTGATGAAAGTCATAACTTGCGATACCCCAACACCAACCGCTACAAGAATTTGCAGCCATACCTCTACGGTAAAAAGGTCATTCTTATAACTGCAACACCGCGGAACAACACCCACGAGGATATCTATCATCAAATAAAATTATTCCATCACAATGAAGAGACACTGATACCCATTGAGCCCTCGAATCTCAAACGATTCTTCCACGAGGTTGAGTCCGGGAACAGGCGACTCCAAGAATTGTTACGCTATATCCTGATTCGAAGAACGAGGCGGCATATATTGAAATGGTACGGCGAAGCGGACGAACGCGGACGGCTATTTATTAGGATTCAAGGCAAGCCCTTCTATTTCCCCATGCGCGAATTGGAAACGTGGACGTATTCAATAGACGACACCTACGCCGGCTTTTACGACGAGATCATGGAGAATATCCGTGCTCTGACGTTTGCGAAATACGGTCTCTGGAATTATCTCCACAATGAATACAAGAACAAGCAGCCATACAACGACCTGGCGCAAATCGGCAAAAATTTACGTGGCTTGATGAAGGTGCTGGTCTTGAAACGGCTGGAAAGCAGCATCTACGCATTCAAAGAGACTATCAAACGCCTGTTCAGGATACATGACCTCTTCCTTAAATCGATCGAAAAAGGCACTATTCCTGCAGGCGATGAGGCTTCGGAGTTACTTTATGAGACCGAAAGCTACGATGAAGAACTGCTCTTAGAAACTTTGGGACGATTGAGTGAAAAATACGATGCCCGTGCCTTCAAAATCGACGAATTGAAACGAGATGTTGAGAACGACCGAGAAATCCTAAAGGAAATACTTGCAACTGTGGGGGATATAAACCCAGAACTCGATAATAAACTGCAAACCTTGAAGAATATATTGTCTCAGTCACCATTGAACCATGAAAAGGTCCTCATTTTCACCCAGTATGCTGATACTGCCGAATACCTCTATGATAACCTTAAAGATGCTGATGTGAAACGGATTACCAGTAAAGAAAAGAATCGATTAAGCATTATCCGGCGATTTGCACCCCTATCAAATAGATACGAACTAAAAGAAGGAGAAAAAGGGATAAGGATATTAATTTCAACTGATATTTTAAGTGAAGGGCTCAACCTCCAAGATGCCTTCATCGTTATCAATTACGATCTGCACTGGAACCCAGTAAGATTAATCCAGCGAATCGGGCGATTGGACAGAATAGGAGCCTTAACCGATGTTGTTTATGTCAACAATTTCCTCCCTGAGACGAAACTAGAAAAGCATTTGCGATTAAAAGAGCGTATCCAAAACCGAATAGATGAAATTCATAGAACGATAGGAGAAGATGAGCGTATCTTAGATAAAACCGAGCAGATCAACGAAGAGGCGATGTATGCGATCTACGAAAAGATGTCGTACAAGCTCGAGGATTTTGAGGTGAGCAGTGATCCGCTTTCAGAAGATCTGTTTGGTATGAATGAGGCCGAAGAACTATTACGCGAGATACGCGAAAAAGAGCCAGATTATTTTGACTATATTAAAAATCTGCCGGACGGGATACGATCAGCAAAAGGTAGTAATGAACGAGTTAATTTTATATTCTGTCAGGCGGGGGACTACCAAAAGATATTCCTCACCGACGAACATGACAATATACTAAGGACGGATATAATCCCCGCCTTGAATAAGATTAAGTGTGATAAGAGTGAGAATCCATTGCTGCTGCCTCGAGGGTTTAATCAATCAGTTACGAAAGTTATAAAGCGATTTAGACGGGATGTTGGTGAGCGAATTACGAAACAGGAGGCAATGAAAACCTTAAAGCCACAACAGCGCTATGTTCTCAACAAACTACAGCAATATTATGAAGACATTGACAATTCAGATGTGAAATCAGACATTGAGCGGTTGAAAGAGGTTTTTGGTTTACCTTTGCCCAATATAATCTTACAACATTTAGGCCGATTACGAAGAGGTGGCATTGATGGCAAACCACTATTTGATAGACTGAAGGAGATCTATTTCCAATACGGGTTGCATCGAATAAAAGAGCAGGAGGAGAAGAGATTGTCACCATACGACGCTCCTAAAATACTTTGTAGTATGGCGATGGTGAAAACGAAATGACTATCAATAAATTTAAAGATACATTTAGAAAAATGGCCTACTTGCTCTGCACGACAAATGAAGCGAAATGGAATTATGATAAGGAGATAAGACAAAGTTTAGCCGCTAGGATAAGGAGTAATAAAAATGGCTGAAAACCCAGGAACTGTGAGTGTGGAGAAATTACTTGAAAGTGTACACGACGGTTCGTACGTAATCCCTTATTTCCAGAGAGGGTTTGAATGGCAACCGAAAATGGTTTGCGAGCTGCTGGAGTCAATATTACAGGACTATTACGCCGGTCTCCTTCTGTTCTGGGAGCTCAATCCTGAGGGTGCTCAGCGGGAAAAATGGGACCCAATCTGGGGTGCAGAACTGAAGGGCACACCTAAACAAGCCATTCTCGATGGACAGCAACGATTAGCATCGTTATACTACGCTATTTATAACCCGAAGAAAAAATTCCCCAATCGTTTCTCCTATTATGTATTTTATCTGAATTTAAATAAAGTCCTCAACGAAGAATACGACGATGCGATCACCTATAAATATTACCCTTACCCGCAATATTGGGAGCAAATAATCAAATACAAAGATAACTGGGCTGAAACAGGAATAATACCGGTCTCAGTACTTTCTAAATATGACCATAAGAATCCCAACCAAAAATACATAGATTCGACTGAATTTGAAAGTTGGATAGAAAGCTATCTGAACCATAACAGACAGCAGTTGCCAGAAGGGATAACATCACACAGAGTATTTAAAGTTTTCGATAGGATTTTGAAATACAATTTTGTCTTTTATCCATTGAGTAGTGAGAGGAGTCCGCCAGATATTTGTAACATATTTGCGAGAGTTAATGCAAAGGGGATGAAATTGTCCACATTTGATTTGATGAATGCTTTTCTTTATCCAAAAGGGGTTGAATTACGAAAGGGCCTTTGGGAAAATTATGACAATAAACCGCTCAAAGCCATCGATTCAAATATGAATGAATATTTACTTAAACTTATCTCGCTTGTAAAACAAAGCTATTGCTCATCAAAATATATTTATAACCTAATTCCAGAACAGAAAACGACTCGAAAAGACCAACGTGGCAATAAATATGAAGAGACGCTTGTACAAGATGGAAAAGAATTTAAAAGTTTATGGATGAAATCTTGTAAATATGCCGAAAAAGCGAGAGAATTGATTATGAATACAGGAGGATCAGATTTTGGCGCTATTAAAGCTGAATATATACCCAATACAACTATAGTTCCAGTATTAGGAGCGATCTTGTGGGAATATGGGGGCGATGTAGATAACATAATTTTTAAAAACGCTTTACAAAAATGGTATTGGTCAGCGGTATTTTCTGAAGACTACAGTGGATCTTCGGACAGTGTAATGTCACAAGATTTTCGAGATTGGAAAGAGTTGCTTATTAACCAAAAGCCTATTGGTCGAACTAGCGAGAAAAATCAAGATTTTATTAACGAAATAGATTTCAAGGATACTAGAAAGGGGTCTGCTCGCTACAATGCAGTCCTCTGCATCTTAGCACTCAATAAAGCAGAGGATTTCTTTAAAGGGAGAATAGTAGGTACGGGGGATTATTCAAATGAAAAAATTAATGATCATCATATATTCCCCACTGGTGTTAAAGGTCTTGATCCTGAGAAAAGTAGGACTTTCAAGGACTTTAAAGATTCTGTTGTAAATAGAACTTTACTTCTAGATGAAACAAACAATAGGATTAAGAGTAAAAAACCATCACAATATCTTGCTGATTTAGCTAATAAAAAGGGAAGCGAGGAAAAAGTTAAAGACATTTTAGAGGCACACTTAATTTCGGGAATCACCTATGAATACATGAAAGCAGATGATTTTGATAATTTTGTTGCCGAACGAGAAAAGAATATTAAGGAGCATATAATCTCTAAATTAGGGATATAGAGGGAGAGGAAAATGGTTAGTGGAATCGAAAAGGCACAAATAAAATCTCGTTTGCTTTCGCTGAGCATAGATAAGTTGAAGGAACTTAGACAGACGTTGCAACTGCCACTAAAAGATAATTCTAGTTCAAATGAGTTGATAGATTATATTACCGAAAAAGTGATAACAGGAGAGATTGAGAAGCAAACTATCTTCAATTTGGTCGATTACTTTCAGATTTCCGATCGAATAGAGCACAAAACATTAGGTTTGAAAAGAGAACATCTTGGTAAACTCGTAGGAATGAAGGTTGATCGCAATACGTCACGAGATGTTCTGATTAATAGATTAAGGGGACAAATCCTCGCGGGTAAGATAAATGTCAACGAGCTCAGAGGTGGAAATATTTTTCTAAAAAATAAATTAGAAAAGGTTAAAAAAACCGAAACTATTGCTTATGTGGCCAGCAAGCTTCTCGGCGAGAGAATAGAAAGATTTAGTTCAGAGGATTTGGTTAACCTTGGACTGGGAAAAGTTGAGGCTGGTGAGATTACGGAAGAAGAGCTTTTAGATATTATTGAAAAAGCCAGGAAGGAGACTACATCAGCTCAAAAAAGAAAAATAGAAGGTCCAACATTGCTAAAAATAGAAAAAGAAATTGATAGTATTAGGGGTGACATTCGTGAAATTAAAAAGCTATTGAGTACTATCGATGAAGAGCGCCACGGTGGATTTATACGCCGGTATAGAGATGATACAGACGATCGAATTGCAGATTTTATGAAAAAAATTAAATTGATAGAAAAAAATAATAGCACCGAGCTTAGATATGATAGACTCCTTGCAGAGATAAAAAGACAGGGTAGCTCGATTGAGCAGTTCTTTGAAAAGGCGATGCTGGTGTGCTTATTAGATAACCTTTGTGACATCGCAGCAAGATTGAGATTATCTCTATCAACTGACGATTTTTTCACGGTGTTAACCGAAGAAATAGATAAAGCACATTTTGTAACCCGCCCTATTATACATAAACTCAAAAACTCCATCGGTAAACGTCTCGAGATATCCTCTGAAGAATTCAATCAATATCTGCTAGACTGCCGAGCGAGGGGTTTGATAGATCTCATCGAAGGAGCTCCGGCATCTGGTACAGAGGATGATTGGCTAGATATTGAGGGAAGGAGGTACTATTATCTCGAGATAAGAAGGGAGAAATGACTCTTGATATATCTGATCCTATGTTTCCAGTAAGTGCAAATCCCCGAGACAGGGATATTTTAATAGGTGAAAGACCGAATCGCATGGTTAAAGCTTTGGAGAGAATATTCGATCTTAGCTTGCAGAATCCACTTGTAACTTATATTTCAGGAGATGTGGGATCCGGCAAGTCTCATTTACTTAATTACATACAATTCCTCTCTGAACAAAATGAAAATCGGCTTGTTGTGATAATCAACGCGAATCAATTTGATTCGATTGATGATCTGACTATACTTAGAAGCATCCATGCTGTAATAAATGAAACACAATTGTCGCATACAGAAGCATCTGATAGAGAAAAATTAATAAAAGAAATTAACAATGGACTAGAAATTTATAGTCGCCAATCCACAAATGAAAAAGTGTTTGAACTAATAGTGGCTATAGATAGTTTGGATGAATTCGTCAGAACGAGAGTGCTTGATACGTCTAATTTATTGATAACCATACGACTACTGTTGGAAGACCTTTATAAAACTTGTTTCATCCTTTCATTAACCCATAATATACTAGAAGAAGCAAAAGGGAGATATCTCAATAAGGATAAAACTTTCAGCAGACGATTCATAGGCCCACAAGAATATGATGGCTCACACTTAAACTTCATTGGGTTTAATCTCAGTGAGACCTTTGAAATGTATAAAGTCTATCGAAATAGATGGCTCAAACAACGCTTAAACGCCGGAGAAATTGCCTTGGAGACTTATGATAATTTTTTAAAAAGCGAGTGGCCGATATCAAAAGAAGCCATAGAGTTAGCATGGGAGGCTGCAAGTAATAAAGCACCGTTTGCACTACAATCACTATTTCAGGACGCGTTCAATGAGCTTAGAGCTACATATCTTTACGACGAATGGTTTGACCCTGGCAATCTTATCCAAGAACAACAAATGGCAAATGTAATTGAAATAGCGGTAAAAAGGGGGCGGAGTGGTATTAGTTTTGGTGAAATAGAGTTTAAGCACAAGATTGACATTTTGAGAAATGAAGGGGGATACTTTGCGATTTCAATCCATAATCTTGCGATTGCCCATACAATTGCTCTATTTATTAAAGAGGTTGTTGAGGAGGCAGGTTTTACAACTGAGTGGTTAGGGCATTCCAGAGAGAGGGGAGCATATATTTTAAATGTAAAGGAGCCGATTAGTAATGCTAGCAAACCTCTTGGCTTATTGATTGCTCTTAACCGAGAAATTTCTGAAGGTGATATTACGTTTCTCAATGAATTATTGGCAGGACAAAGGAATATCAAGCCTAGATACTTTATTGTTATTACGAACGATGAAAATTGCAAAGGGATATATGACGGATTTGGTGGTCCCAGACGAGAATTTACCGAAATATGCCACCTAGGGAATTATACCTATGTGCTACAATTGACTGAAAGCTCGATTGAGGCGATTTGTGCCGCATATCAACAAAAACAAGAAGAATATTATAAAGCTTTGTTTAAAATTGTTAACAAGCGCTGTTGCGCCAAAATCGGTTTAACCTTGTCTGAAATTTTTAATGCTATCATTTATGCCTCATTTGAACAATAAAAAGGATAGCATATGTCAGCAACACAAGAGAACTGGTGGGAGGCACTATACAATGATCCTCCTTTTTATGTCCATACAGTACTGCAAACAGAATATGCTTCATATATGGCAGGAATAAGAGCCAAAGAGTACTTGCAACAATTTAAGCAGAAATATGAATCCTCTTTTGCGAACTGTGTGGTAACGACAGTAGCAGGTGATCCGGGGACTGGGAAATCGTACTTCTTCTCCCACCTCAAGTATAGAATGTTAATAAGAAAAGATATGCCTGGAATTCCGATATTAATTCGATTATTGGGAAAGAAATATCAAACCAGAGAAATTTATTCTGAACTTAGAAAGGCCGAGGCATATAAAAATGCCTGCGTTAGAGCAGGGATAGAAATTCGTGATGTTCCTGATGAGGTTCTAGGTCATACAATAATGGGAGAAATTAAAGCGATAAGACAATCGGAACCCCACACGTCAGTTTGCCTACTTCTTGATAATGTCGATGAGTATGTTCGGTCGAATGCTATAAAATATGCGATTGAAGGACGCATAGATCCTGAAGAGGCACAGAAACAAGCTATGCTGTCCCTTCTAAGACTAGTATATGCGGTAACAGATACTGTGGGAACGGGGCTATGTGTCGTTCTTTCCCTAACCGTTGATATGGTTAACCTTTTAAATTCGTTTGTATGGACTGATACTAGTCTTAGACGTAGATTTCAACCGATTTATGAATCAAGAGACTCTACTAAACTTCACTATTTTGGTTCGCTCACTTTAGAAGAAACTTACGATATGATTGCAAATTATATGAATGGTTTCTTTTATAAACACACTGAAATTGAGAGAAAGACGCTCAAAGAATGTATTGTTCTTGATTATAACCTTTACCCATTCACAGTTGAGACAGTACAGTTGATACACGCAGCTAGGGATTATCCAGGAGATATTGTTCTGGGATGCCTTTCCGCAGTCCAGAGGTTCAGAGAGTTTAAGACGGATATTCAACGTAATATGCCAGAATATAAAGAGCTTGGTTCAACCATAACACCATCCTTTGCGGCATTGGGTATTCTTCAAATGAGTGATTATTTTAGAAGTGTATCAGAGAATCCAGGATTTATTAATAGGCTGAAAGAGCTAATTACTCAAGACCCTTATATCCTATACTTAGAAGTCTTTCCTCAATTGGTTGAGCGAACAAAATTAAGTAACGTTGATTGGAAAGACAACGTTGGTGAAGCATTCTTGGATTTTTTGGGAAGAATAGGTTTGGGTGGAGAATATCAGCCTATTCAGCCAAAACAAAGATTTATGAGTACAAGAGGTAGAATAACGTTTCCACAATTCCCCCTAATTGACTGCACATTTCAATATAAAGGCCAAAAATTTGGAGTTCAGTTTCTTTCTGAGAATTTTTCTGGTTTAGATGTCGCAAAATTCAAAACCGCAGCCACTACAATCAAAGCTGCAGGGGCAGATCAGTATGAAGAAGAAGATTTTATTGATAAGGCTATTTTCATTTGTTTAGCAGGAGATAATGGAAGACATAGTATCGTAGATAAAATAACTAATGCCATCGATAATCGTTCACGTGGGGAATCAGATTTGATTGATGTTCAAGGAAAGGATTATCGGCCACGTGTTGCCGTAACGCTTGTTGACAAAGATACGGTATGGAACTGGAAAACAATTAACCAAACAGATATACTAACAAATGATCAAAAAAACATGATCGCATTGATAATGGAACAGACAGAGTATATAATATGGGCGGTAAATAGAAGTAATGTTCTTAGAGAACGTAATAGAGACACCTGGCAATCTTTACTCGAAAAACTCCATAAAGGAACTGATGTACTTCCACCGGTACGCTCGCCGATTGGAGGATTTGGAGTTCCACCAGAGGGGGGATGGGAGAAATAAGAAACGGTGCCTCTCGAGCCTAATCTGCTATTTACAACTATTTACAATACTAAATAGACGGTAGCGCAAAGTATATTACATATTAAAAATTGTTGACTGAAATGTGGAGGTGTGTATAAAGGATATGCCAATTATCATTGATAGCGAAAGAGGGAAGAAAGTGGCAACCTTGCTCTACAATTCTTTTTTTACGAATGGCATTCATGGGAGAACAGAAATGCCTGAAGATACAGTTCCGGATAGCGTTAGGAGAGGCTCGCTTGAACATTTGCTATTTATAACGCTCACAGTTTCAATTGATTATCAACGGGATGCCCCAGCATTGTGGGAAAGTTCAAGAAGGAGTTTTGAAGATCCGGGAACGAGATATCTATTCGGCCCTAAATCATTATACGAATCGTCTCTGGATCAAATTGTTAAGGATATGCAGAAGCACAAATTATCTAAGAAACCACACAGAGATGCCATCATTTGGCGGACTGTTGGTGGCACGTTTCATCAAAAATGGAAGGGGGACCCACGAGAATTTGTAAAGAGCTGCAATTGGGATTCATTACGTGTTTTTAAAAAACTGAACGACTCTGCATCTGATTTCCCTTATCTGCGTGGCCAAAAAATAGGACCACTCTGGTTACGAATGCTCAGGGATAATGTCGGCTTAGAACAACTGAGAAATCTCGATAAAATACCCATTCCTGTGGATATACATGTAGCAAGAGCGACATTAGCGGTCGGTGTTGTAAGAGGTCAAGCAAGAATCAGCTTTGCATCTCTTTTTGAGGACATCAGAAGAGCATGGTTTGAAAGCGTAGAGGATTTGCGTGTGATGGGCAGACCTATGATTGCCCTAGATGTCGATGAGCCGCTCTGGCACCTCTCCAAATACGGGTGCACAAACAGGGATAAGATAACGGGCTATTGTCCTGCACATAGAAATTGTGAAGCACGAGAATATTGTGTCAATGGTCGGATTAATATAGCGAATAACGTTGTGGAGTTGGACACATGAGTACCCTGTGCATCGTTCCCTGTGGAAACCGAAAAATATGGGATGAAATCCCAAATGCAGGGCCCACTCAAGCAAGGTATGTTTATATAGGGCCATTTGCCAAAAAATGCGGCGAATATGCCGAGAGGTTTTATCCTGACTCATGGTGCATCCTGTCTGCGAAACATGGATTCCTCTATCCCGACGACATCGTTCCCGAATCATATAACGTAAGTTTCAATGATAGGAGATCGAACCCGATAACCACGACAAAACTATCACAACAAGTCAGGGAGAAAAGATTGGACCTGTATGGCGAGATCGTAGTATTGGGTGGAAGAAGCTATGTAGAAATAGCCGTTAAAGTTTTTCCAAAAAAAGAAGTCCACACCCCTCTGAAGGATTGTAAAGGAATCGGATATATGATGGGCAGACTTAAAACTGCAATTACGAGAGGAGTCCCATTATGAAACGTACATTGCCTAACGCTCTACCGAGATCAAATGAATGGGTAGCAACTATCGTTCTGCAATCTAATAAGCAATATTCCAATGAAGAACGGCTTGATGCCTTATCTCGCATCGTGGACGTTGTTTCAAAAGAAACAGAAGGCAATGGCGTGATAGTATTCCCCGGCGGGTGGTTTAATGCAGGCGCAAAGGAGCCAAGAAGCTTATACGAATGGGTTGAGAAGAAGATAAAGGACTGCTTCAGCAGAAACGAGCGAACTATCATTGTTTGTCTGGGCATCGACGGGAGTTTTGACGCAGAAGGCTATGCTCATGACCAGATAGCTATCGCCAACAGTAAGAAAGGTATTGAAGCTATAGGACGAAAGTTCCATCCAGCGCCAGGAGAACAGGGGCTTGTTGTACTTGCAAATGATCATCAATCAAAAGAGGAAAATAGATTACGCGTTTTTGAGTTCAATAAAGTCCGATATTATATGTGTGTTTGCTACGATTCCTTTGGCTTACGACACCAAGCACTTCGTAACCCCGGCATCGATGTTGTTCTAAACCTTGTGCATTGTTTCTATCCAAGAGGCAAAGGGCCTTCGGGAGACTCTTACTTTGCTAAATATGGTTTTGCAGGTGCATCAATGCAGTGGAAGTGTCCTGTTTTTGGCGCGGTCGTGTATTTTAATCGCTCCATTCCGGAACACTGGCCCTCAGGGGTTTGTTGGAATCAAGGGAGCAAGAGCACGTGCGAATGGCGATACACCGATAACCCCATCAAACCGAAAAGTACCGTTGAATTAAGCAGTAAGGAAGGTCTAGTTTCGGTTCGAATTTACGATCTCGATGGAATAATAAGGCCACAGGCATCCATTTAGAGCTTATATCATCCGGCGCATGGCTACAACTAACTACCCATGGCAACCGTCCTGAAGCGCCAGCAGAGCCTCACGAGCGCCTTCGCGACACGAGCGGCTGGTGGCGTGCTCTGCCTTGCCCTCGGCATGCTCATTATCCTCGTGGTTGCCCGCTTCGCGCTCCTCGGCGGCATCTGCATCCTCGCCGGATCAGTGCTGCTGC
>Ga0172365_10003399_pt1 | contig 11854 bp, 12 predicted proteins | sample LakKivSesite48cm_FD_114535 | JGI IMG/M metagenome (GOLD analysis project Ga0172365, IMG submission 114535) | Sediment microbial communities from Lake Kivu, Rwanda - Sediment site 48cm | ecosystem: Environmental > Aquatic > Freshwater > Lake > Sediment | place: Rwanda: Western Province, Lake...
GTGGAATTTAGGTCGATATTATACCAAGAATAATAATAACTCTGAAGCGTTAGAAGCTTATCGACTATTATCAGAGAGGTTTTCTAAAAGTAGTTTAGGAGATGATGCTCTTTACTGGAGAGGAAAAACTTTGCAAAAGATGGGATTAGAAGAGGAAGCAAACACTGTCTATAAAAAACTCCTCAAGGATTATCCTTTAAGTTATTATACTGAAAGAATTGTCGAAGAAAGAGGGGATACTAATTTCCTTTTACCGGTTGTACTTTCAGATAAGAATAATTTCGTAAATTTAGAGGGATTTTTAGGGGAATATAATATAATAAACGAGAGAGGTCAATTATCTCTGCTTAAAGCAGAGTTACTTGAAAATGTTAATTTTTAGAAATATGCTATAATAGAGTTAAAAGAAGCACTAAAGTATAACCCGGGAAATATCTTTTTATTATTTAGTTTAAGCGATCTCTATAAAAAGAATGACGATTATTATGATTCTTTAAATTATACAGAGATAATCTTTAATTATTTACAGGACAATTACCTTTTAGAGGAATTACCTCGGGAATTATGGGAACATCTTTATCCGATGTATTTTGAAGATTTAATTAAAGAATATTCTCTAAAATATAAGATAGACCCCTTACTTGCTCTGGCTATGATAAGGGAGGAAAGTAGATTCAATGCCTGGGATGAATCTACTGCTGGGGCCCGAGGATTAATGCAGATAATTTTTTCTACCGGAGAATGGATTGCCCAAAAGTTAGATTTTAAAGATTTTAATGATGAAATGCTCTTTTCCTCTGAAATTAATATAAATTTTGGTTGCTGGTATATTGGTTATTTAAAAGGAAAATTTTCTAATGATATTATTTTGATAATTTCAGGTTATAATGCTGGACCAGGTACAACTGATAAGTGGTTAGAAAGGTATGATAGATCTGACCTCGATAATTTTGTGGAAAATATTCCCTATGCTGAGACCAGAGAATATATAAAAAAGGTGATGAAATCTTACCAGATGTATAAGAGGTTGGCTAAAATCTTGAGTGAAAAATAAATATCTTTGGTAGCTTTGGTAGATTAATAGGAGGGAGGTTAAGGTTTGTTTAATCGAACCTAAATTGAAATGACTTCCAGAATAAAAGCTTTGCTTTTTTGTCTACATTGTAATAAAGAAACTAGCCATTTAATTGTATATAGAGATAGATATTTGGAATATATCAAGTGCAGTGTTTGCGGAAATGAAATTAGAATTAACCGGGAGAAGTTATTAGAGACCTATACTGCAGATTTTATAGACCGGGTATTGACTAAACCGCATCGAGTAACCGAAGAGATGAAAAGAGATTTATCTCGATTTTTAAAATCTATTCCCATTAGAATTTTGACCAAACCTTATCGAGTTGCCCGAGAAATAGGAGGTATTTTACATCATAAAAAGGATAAGAACGATAGGTGAGTAATTAATTATCCTTAGAAATATCGTTATCTCTAAAAAAAATAGACTAAAAAATTGACAAAGTTATTAAAAAACAATAAGATAGTATAAAGAAATTAGTAATAGAGTACGAAAGGGATTTAACCATGGAAGAGTATTTGAATGCAAAACAAGTAGCAAAATATTTACAAGTAAAACCCCTTACTGTTTATCAATGGGCTAAAACTAATAAAATTCCAGCAGTGAAAATTGGAAGAATCTGGCGTTTTAAAAAAGATCTTATTGATAACTTTTTAGAAGGAAAACCCCAGAAAAGTAAAAGTAAGAAGAATAAAAAAAGTCCAAAAAATAATAAATAATAAGAAAAATCGCAAATACACTGTGCAAATAGCAGACATAGAATTGATTGAGCACCATATTTATAGGCAGATTAAATTATTACAAAAATAGAAAAATATGGTCAAAGTTGTTAAAGTACCTTACCAAGAATAAAATAATGGCTACTGGGGAAAACTTCTTGATTATTTAATTTTCTACATTAGTTCTCAGTTATTTTTCTAATCCCCGAAGGAGAATAAAGGATGCATTTATCTAATAAATTCAATAGCAATAAGAATAATTCTATGATAATAGGATTATTCTTATTGCTACTTATCTTATCCCCTCCAATATCTTCGTTGGCTGATAATAATGAATTTATTAATTATAAAGTAATAGAGGGAGATACTCTATGGCAGATCTCCCAAAAATATAATACTTCATTAGAAATAATCTTGGCTTATAATAGTATTAAAGAAAAAGATACGCTATCCCTTGGTCAAATTATTAAAATCCCTAATAATGATTTCCAGAATACAGATTATATTATTCATATTGTAAAGAAGGGAGAGACTTTATGGTCAATTGCCCAGCAATATAACCTTGAAGTTGATTCCATTCGAGCAACCAATAATATTTCCAATCCAGAATTATTATCTATTGGCCAAAAGGTAAAAATTCCATCCTTTAAAAACATTATCTCCGATAAAAGCTTAAGTGATCAGGAAATTACCCAGGAAAATGAAAATGAAAGTAATAATCAAGCTGAAAATTTAAAACCGGTTATCCATATTGTACAGGCAGGCGATAATCTATGGAATGTTGCCCAGAAATATGGAGTTTCAGTTAAGGTTATTGCTGAGGTTAATAATCTTAAAGACAAAGGCCTTCTGTCAATTGGACAAAGATTAGAAATCCCCGCGATAGGAGGGGGAGTATCTGTAGAAGAAAAGGAGCAAGAACCAACTATTATAACTTATAACGTAGTAAAAGGAGATACCCTGTGGAATATATCTAATAGATATGATGTTAAGATGAGTTCTATCATTTCTGCCAATAACTTAAAAGAGATATCTCGACTATCTATAGGTCAAAAGTTGAAGATACCAATAACCAATATGGATATTGCCAAAGCAGAAGGATATAACCAGGGAACGGCTGCAGAGGAAATAATTTATTATGTAAAGAAAGGAGAAAGCCTCTGGAGTATCTCACAAAATTATAATACAAAATTAGAAGCCATCATCGCCGCTAACAATATCTCCGATGCTTCAAGAATTTCTGTTGGCCAAAGATTAATAATTCCCTATGTAACTGGAGCCCGCAGTAGTATTATTGATTTTATCTGGCCCGTAAGGGGGAGGATTACCTCTCCTTATGGGGTAAGAACTTCAAGTGGATGGAGAGAATTTCATTCTGGTATAGATATAAGTGCTCCTATTGGAACTAATATAGTAGCTGCCGAGAGTGGTAATGTAAGCTATGTTGGTTATATGCGAGGTTATGGTAATGTGATTATTTTAAGCCATGATAGAGGTTACTCTACTGTATATGCTCATAATTCGGTAAATTTATTGAAGAAGGGTCAGTATGTAAAAAAAGGAAGTGTAATTGCTAAGACAGGAAGAACTGGAAATGCTACCGGTCCTCATCTCCATTTTGAAATAAGATCAGGTGGTAAACCCCTTAATCCCTTATCATATTTAAAATAAAAATAAAGGAATTACTTTAAAAAATATTATACATAGTGAAAAATAAACAAGATTAAAAAAAGAAAGGAGGTAGGTCAATTTTTTAAAATTTTGTAGAACATCATAATTTAAAAAATTTAAAAAAAGGAGATTTAGTAAATGAAAAGTAAATTGTTTGTCGTTTTGTTGTTAACGATAGGATTAGTATTTAGTGTAGTTGCGGTAGTTTCTGCGGAAGGTACTCTGGTATTTGGTAGTAGCGGAGATGCAGTCAGATTAGACCCTGCAGATGTAACTGATGGAGAATCCATCCAGAGGATGGATAATATTTTTGAAGGATTAGTTGAATATAAAGAAGGATCCGTAGAAATCCAACCCTGTTTAGCTACTTCCTGGGAGGCATCAGCAGATGGGAAAGAGATTACCTTTCATTTAAGAAAGGGAGTTAAATTCCATGATGGGACTGATTTTAATGCTGATGCAGTGGTCTTTTCCTTTGCCAGACAGTATGACCTCAACCATCCTTATCATCAATATGGTGAGTGGTCTTACTGGGGATGGATGTTCGGCGATGTAGATAAAGTGGAAAAGATTGATGACTATACAGTGAAAGTTGTCCTGAAAAATGTAAATGCCTCTATAATGACCAGCCTTGCTATGTTCACCGTCAATATTGTAAGTCCTGCCAATGCGGAAAAATATAAAGAAGATGCCTTTAAAAATCCTTGCGGTACTGGTCCTTTCAAATTTGTTGAATGGGTAAAAGATGATCATATTACCTTAGAAGCTAATGAAGACTATTGGCGAGAAAGAGCCAAACTGGATAAATTAATCTTTAAGGTAATTCCCGATCCTTCCGCTAGACTTATGGCTTTAGAAGTAGGTGAAGTGCAGGGGATAGAATATCCCAATCCTGCTGACTTAGACAGAATAAATGCTAATAAAGATTTGAAACTTTTAACCGAACCAGGAATGAACATCGGATATATGGCTATAAATACGGGATATGGTTATATAGATGCTAATAAAAATGGAGTACATGATATAGCAGAAGAGCCCTTAGTTAAAACTCCTGGATATTTTGAACCCCTTACCAAGAAAAAGGTGAGACAGGCAATTAATATGGCTATTGATAAACAGTCGATAGTGGATAATATTTATATAGGGACAGCAGTGAAGGCTAAGAATGGAATGCCTCCATTTATGTTAGGGTATAATGATGAGGTAGTAGATTATCCTTATGACCCGGAAAAGGCTAAAGTATTTCTGGCAGAAGCGGGATACCCAGATGGTTTTGAAGTAACTTTATATGTAATGCCGGTATCCCGACCTTATATGTTCGATCCTCCTAAGATCGGGGAAGCTATTCAGAGCTATTTAGCGGCAGTAGGTATAAAAGTAAAATTCTATCAAGTTGATTGGGGAACCTATCTCCAGGAAACTGAAGCTGGAAACCATCAGATGTGTCTTTTGGGTTGGACTGGTGATAATGGAGATTCAGATAATTTCTTAAATGTATTATATGGAGCAAATTCCTGTTCGATTGGTACTGCTGGAAACATGGCCTTCTATACCAGTTCCACTGCTCAAGCATTACTTACCGCAGCATTGCAAACTTATGACATCAAAAAAAGAGCAACATATTATAAGAAATTTCAGGAAATGATTCATGAAGAGGCTTGTTATGTCTATCTGGCTCATTCTAATCAGAATGTAGTTTTCAGAGTAAATGTACATGGTTATGTTCTTCATCCTACCTCCAGAACGTTCTTCTATCCAGTCTGGATAGAATAGAAGGAACTCTCTGGGTTTGGATTTTTATTAATAAAGGGGAAGGGGTGATTAAAATCACTTCTTTCCCTGATAAAAATTAGAGAATCGAAACTGTTCTTGAAAAAATAAAAATGTGTCTAAAAAGGCACATTTTTATTTTTTTATTGTATTATAATGATTAAAAAGTATAATAGTATAAGTATAATAAAAACAGATAGGAATTAGCCAATGAAGTGGTATATTACTAAGAGATTATTAATGTTAATCCCGGTATTAATAGGGGTTTCTATTCTTTCCTTTTCTTTAATTCATTTAGCTCCTGGTGACCCGGCAGTAACTATGGCCGGTGAACATGCCTCTCCTCAGATTATTAATGCTATCAGAGAGAAATATGGATTAGATAAACCTCTCACTACTCAATATTGGATCTGGCTTAAACAGGTCTTACATGGTGATTTGGGGCGTTCAATAGTCTCTAACGAATATGTAACTAAAGAGATACTGGAAAGATTCCCCAATACAGTTGAGCTTACCATATTTGTAATGATTTTTGCCGTGGTTATCGGAAGTATTGCTGGGATTATCTCTGCCTCTCGTCAATATTCTGTTTTTGATTATTCCTTTATGGGAATAGCTCTCTTCGGTGTTTCGATGCCAGTTTTCTGGTTAGGAATTATGTTGATGATGATTTTCGGGGTATATCTGAGGTGGTTACCTATCAGTGGACGAATAAGTATGATGATTTCTTTCCAACGTATTACCGGTTTTTATCTGTTGGATAGTATCATTACCGGTAATTTTGCAGCTTTTATAAGTATCCTTCGTTATTTAATTCTACCTTCTATTGCCCTGTCTACCATACCTATGGCTACCATCGCTCGAGTAACCAGGTCGAGTATGTTAGAAGTATTAAGACAGGATTTTATAAGAACAGAAAGAGCAAAAGGATTATCAGAAAGAGTGGTAATTTATAAACACGCCGTAAGGAATGCAATGATACCGGTAATTACGGTAATTGGATTAGATTTTGGGTTACTACTAGCTGGTGCTATCTTGACAGAAACAGTCTTTTCCTGGCCCGGAATCGGCAGATATGTAGTAAATGCAGTAAATATGAGAGATTATCCTGCGGTACAGGGATGTGTGTTGTTCTTCGCTTCTATGTTTGTAATTGTGAATTTAATAACCGATATCATTTATGTCTATATTGACCCAAGAATTCATTACGGATAGGTTAAAAAATGGAAAGAAAAAGAGAGACTAAAACCCAAGAATTAACCAGAAGACTTAAGTATAATAAATCAGCAGTCTTTGGTCTGGCAATTGTTATTATACTTATTTTATGTGCCATTTTAGCTAACTATATTGCTCCTAATAGTCCTAATCCTTCTCCTCCAGAACTTTTTAAAGCTTTAAAACCAGGATTTTGGAGTAAAGATGGAGTAGAAGGTATGCCTTTAGGGGCTGATGCCCTGGGGAGATGTGTTTTAAGTAGAATTCTCTACGGAGCTCGGGTTAGTTTAAGCGCAGGTTTTGTAGCAGTAGGGATTGCCATGCTTTTAGGTATAGCTTTTGGGGTAATGGCCGGTTATTATGGAGGATGGGTAGATGCAGTAATTATGAGAATGGTCGATATTATGTTTGCCTTTCCAGCTTTATTGCTGGCTATCGTAATTGTAACTGTTTTGGGACAAGGATTGGATAAAGCTATGGTAGCTATCGGTATAGTTTATACTCCTCAGATGGCGAGAATTATCAGAAGTTCGGTTCTCTATATTAAAGAAATGGAATATATCGAAGTCCAAAAAGCAATAGGTTCAAGTGACTGGAGAATTATCTTTTGCCATGTCCTCCCCAACAGTATCGCCCCGGTAATTGTATACGGCACCTTGATGTTAGCTACTGCCATTTTAGACTGTGCAGCTCTTGGGTTCTTAGGCTTAGGTGCTCAACCTCCCACTCCGGAATGGGGGGCTATGCTCTCCAAGAGCTATTCCTATATTGTGAGTGGGGCATGGTGGGCAGCAACTTTCCCGGGAATAGCTATACTATTTTCAGTTCTAGGTCTTAACTTATTAGGAGACGGTTTACGAGATATCTTGGATCCTCGACTTAAAACTTAATTTTAATCAGGATGGTTACCCGATTTATTTAACTAAATATAGGAATTAGGATGAAAAAAGATAGAATATGGAAACATTGATTGAAGTAAAAAATTTAAAAACTTACTTTTTTACCCATGAAGGAACAGTAAAGGCTGTAGATGGAGTTAGTTTTAAAATTAAGCAGGGAGAAACTTTAGGAATTGTAGGAGAATCTGGAAGCGGCAAGAGCGTTACTGCGCTATCAGTAATGAGATTAATTCCCCATCCTCCAGGAAAGATTGTGAATGGAGAAATATATTTCGAAGGTAAGAACCTCTTAAAATTAAATGAGAAAGAAATTAGGGAAGTAAGAGGCAAGAAAATATCTATGATTTTCCAGGAGCCTATGACTTCTTTAGACCCGGTATTTACTATTGGTCATGAAATTATGGAAGCCATTCAATTGCATCAAGGACTAAATAAAGAAGAAGCCAGAAAAAAGGCGATAGAGATATTGAAGATTGTAGGAATACCGGATGTTGAGAAGAGAATAAATAATTATCCTCATGAGTTATCTGGTGGGATGAGACAGAGAGTGATGATTGCGATGGCTCTATCCTGTAATCCTACTTTGCTTATTGCCGATGAACCTACCACTGCCCTTGATGTTACCATTCAAGCTCAGATTTTAAGATTAATTAATGATTTAAAAGATAAGTTTGGTGCCTCGGTGATGTTAATAACTCATAATCTGGGGGTAATCGCCGAAATGTGTGACTATGTAGCGGTAATGTATGCTGGGCATGTGGTAGAATATACCGATGTAAATACACTTTTTCACAATTCTCTTCATCCTTATACCAAAGGATTGAGTAAATCGATACCTCGATTGGATGTAGAGATTGAACATCTTGATGCAATCCGCGGTTTGGTTCCCAATCTCCTTGACTTGCCTTCAGGATGTCCATTTCATCCCAGATGTGATTTCTGTTTTAAAAGATGTGTGGAAGAGATGCCCGAATTAATAGAGATAGATGATTCTCATCTGGTGAAATGTCATTTAGTTAAAAGGAGCAGATAAGTAGAATGGAAAAACTGATAGAAATTAAAAATCTAAAAAAATGGTTCTGGGTAGGTAAATCCCCTTTAGGTAAAAAAGAAGCAGTCAGGGCTGTAGATGATGTAAGTTTCTATGTAAAGAAGAAAGAAGTTCTTGGTCTCGTGGGAGAGTCGGGATGTGGAAAAACCACCTGTGGGAAAGTTATCTTAAGGATATTAGACCCTACTGGTGGCAGTATTTACTTTAATGGTCAAGAAATAACCCATTTAAATCGAAAAGAGATATTGAAATTCAGAAAAAGAATGATGATTATCTATCAAGATCCCTTTGGCTCCCTTGATCCCAGAATGACTATAGGTTCAACTATTGCTGAACCCATGGAAATACATAAGATTATTCCCAGAAAAGAACAGGAGGAGAAAGTAATAGAAATTATGGGAAAGGTTGGTCTTCTACCAGACCAGATAAACAGGTACCCTCATGAATTTAGTGGTGGTCAAAGGCAGAGAATAGGGATTGCCAGAGCTTTAGCTACTAACCCAGAGTTTATAGTTGCCGATGAATGTGTATCTGCTCTGGATGTTTCCATTCAAGCACAAATTGTTAATTTATTACAGGATTTACAGAAAGAATTTGGACTTACCCTTTTATTTGTAGCTCACGATTTGTGCGTAATAAAACATATTTGTGATAGAGTTGCAGTGATGTATTTAGGTAAGATAGTAGAGACTGCCTCTAAAAAAGAATTGTTTAATAACCCTAAACACCCCTATACCCAAGCATTGCTTTCTGCTATACCTATTCCTGACCCCAAACTTAGGAAAAGGGAAGAAATTTTAATGGGAGATGTCCCCAGCCCTATTAATCCTCCTTCTGGATGCAGATTTCATACCAGGTGTCCGCATGTTAAGGCAATCTGTAAAGAAGAGGAACCAAAACTTATTGCCTCAGAAGATACCCATTGTATAGCCTGTCATCTATTTTCTTAAATAATATAAGAAATTATAAATTAATATTACGATTTTGGTTGATTACTTCAAATTTTTTTAATTAGACCAGTAATTCTTATTATTTCTCCTACGAAATCATCCAGGATTATAGCCATTATTATAATCGTAAAACCTTTATTTTTTTGACTTTTTAGTGAAAAATGATATAATATAAACAAAATGATATAAATAAAAAATAAAAATATATATTTAATACTTATATTTTTTATTTGCAAATAAAAGAGGGGAAGTGAGAAGTGGATTTAAATTAATCCTGAAAGATGTTTAAGATTGGTGATAAAGTATCTCACCCGGCTTTTGGGGTAGGAGACGTAAAGCAGATAGAAGAAAAAAAAGTTTTGGGAAAGAAACAAGAATACTATATTTTAAAATTAATGGTAAATGAAATGACTTTAATGGTCCCAGTGAATAAAGCAGAAGAAATTGGCTTAAGGTATATTATTGATCCAAAGACTGTGCCAGAGGTTTTAAATGTAATAAGTGGCAAAATCGATGATGAGATGGGGGGAAATTACAAACAAAGGATAAAATCTCAGGCCGAGAAGGTGGATAGTGGTGATATTTTAAAGGTAGCCCAGGTAGTAAAAAATTATATTCATCGAGACAGCGTGGAAAAATTATCATCTACAGAAAAAGGATTATATGAGAGGGCTCGAAAAATATTAGTAGGTGAAATTAGTGTAGCTTGCAACATTGAAAAGGATAGAGCAAAATATTTAATTAAAGAAGCATTTAATAAAGGAAGTAGGGAAGGGAAGGTAAAAAGCCATTAAAAAGTTAAAGGTTTCTTGATATTTAAAATTAATAAAAGATAGAATAAAGAGCCTATGGGAAAGCATGGGCTTTTTTTATGAATAGATGAATATATTTAAAAAAAATATAATAAAAAGGAGAGATACTTATGACCAAGATTATTGATGGAAGAAAAATTGCTAAAGAAATTAACGAGTCATTAAAAGTTAAAGTAGAAGATTTTATTAAGAAAAATAAATTAACTCCTAAACTGGCAGTAGTTATTGTAGGAAGAGACCCGGCATCTTTATTTTATGTGAAGATGATTAGTAGGGCTTGTGAAAAAGTTTCTATTGATTTTGAAAAATATAGTCTACTCGAAGAAACTACTCAGGAAGAGCTCCTCAGACTTATAGATGATTTGAATAAAAATAAAGAAGTAAGTGGGATTATTATTCAAGTTCCTCTTCCCAAACATATCAATCAGGAACGGATTCAAGAGGCGGTCAGTCCTTCAAAAGATGTAGATTGTTTTAATCCTATCAATATGGGAAGACTTGCCCTGGGGAAACCGAAATTTTTACCCTGTACTCCTTATGCAGTATTTGAATTAATGAAGAGAGAGAATATTATAACAGAAGGGAAACATACCGTTATTGTGGGAAGGAGTAATATTGTGGGAAGACCTATGGCCCTTATTCTACTTCAGAAAGAGCAGTATGCCAATGCTACTCTTACTGTCTGTCATTCTCGAACTAATGATTTAGCTTACTATACCCAGCAGGCAGATATTTTAATTGCCGCAGTGGGGAGACCCGAAATAATTAAAAAAGACATGGTAAAAGAAGGAGCAGTGATTATCGATGTAGGGACTAATGAGGTAGAAGGAAAGTTGGTGGGGGATGTAGCCTATAATGAAGTTTTAGATAAAGTATCTACTATAACCCCGGTGCCTGGTGGAGTAGGTCCGATAACCAATGTTATGTTGATGCAGAATACTTTAAAAGCAGCAGAGAAAGCGATTAATTAACCAATTTGCCAATTCACCAATTGACCGATTGAACAATTACATTAGTTACCCAGTTCACGAATTATTATCAATTAAACAATAAGTAGGACAGGTGTCTCGCCTGTCTATTAAAAAGGAGACAAGAAAAAATGAAAACTCGGACTTATAAAGCTCAAACAAATTGGATAGAAGGTACTAAAGTAGAAACTAAAATAAGAGAATTTAAGGTTTGTATAGATGAACCTTTAGAATTTAGAGGTACTAATACTGCTCCTAATCCGGTAGAATTGTTCTTAGCTGCATTAGGAGGATGTATATTACTAACTTATCGTGGTTATGCTAAGAAATTTGGAGTGAACATAGAGGATTTAGTAGTTAATTTAGAAGGGGATATGATTCCCGGAGGTTGGATTGATGAACAGGGAAGAGAAAGGAGAGGATTTAAACAGATTAGATATGAAGTCCAAATAAAAACAGAAGCACCAGAAGAAAAGGTTCGTAAACTTCATAAATTAGTAGAAGAAAAATGCCCCATATCCGATGTAATTAGTTATGGAGCAGAGGCGAAGGGGGAAGTTAATCTTATCTAATCTAATATTATTTATACTCTCTTAACCCTTTTCATTTTTTCAATATTTATCATCAAGGCAGTAATATCCGAAGGGGTTATCCCGGGTATTCTTTTAGCTTGACCTAAAGAGATTGGCTGCACTTCTGAAAATTTTTCCCTACCTTCGTGAGA
>Ga0172365_10003400_pt1 | contig 11851 bp, 10 predicted proteins | sample LakKivSesite48cm_FD_114535 | JGI IMG/M metagenome (GOLD analysis project Ga0172365, IMG submission 114535) | Sediment microbial communities from Lake Kivu, Rwanda - Sediment site 48cm | ecosystem: Environmental > Aquatic > Freshwater > Lake > Sediment | place: Rwanda: Western Province, Lake...
AGGAAGCGGCCGAGTTCGGCGCCGGAACCGGCGATCTCGATCGTAGCGGCGAGCTCGCCCGCGCATTCCCGGGCGACCTCGACCCCGGGCACGAACTTCGTCATCTGCAGTCCCGAATCGAGCGCGAGCCGCTGGATCTCGCGGAGCATTTCGGAAGGCTCCTGACGGGGAGGCAGGGCTTTTTTGAGCTCCTCCAAGCGGGCGGCCAAGGGGACACCGGCCGGAGCGGACCCGGACCCCGGATCGCGGACCGCCGCCTGCAGCAGGAATTCCACCTGTTCGCGCCCCCGGATCGTCCTGAGGCTCGAGCCCCTCAAGGTCACGTCGGCCAAGGGCGGGCTCTCCGCGAGCCGGGACATAAAATCGGCCAGGACGGTGTTGGTAGGGGCGTTCCCTTTGGCCTGAATGCCCTTGGGATCGTAGACGATCTCGGTCAGCCAGACTCGATCGGGCAGAGCGGCGGTCAGCGCGTCGAAGGCCTCGGCGGCCAGGGGACGCCGGGCGACACGGCCCTCGATGTGCTTGGCCTTGCGCTCGAGGGCCGCGGCCTCTTTCTCGGCCGGCGAAGGCCCGGACGAGGACGGGCCTGAGTTGCAGGCCGCGAGCGCCAAGCCCATCCCCAGTCCCGCGATCAGGACGATCTGCTTTGTCATGGGGTCCTCACCTTCTCCACCCAACATATTAGTCGTCCCCGCCGCCGAGACGAGTCGATATCGGCGAAATGAGAAAAAGACGCCTTCGAAGCGTCTTCTTTAGCGAACGTGGATGATCGGGAGGCGCCCATGAGGACAGCTGGATCGCTCGGAGAGGCGGCCTTGACCAAGCGTACGTATTTTGGTACGCTTTGGGAAGAGGTCACGGACATGACGACATTGACGGCGAGCCAGGCCCGGGTCCGGCTTTATAAGCTCCTCGACCAGGCGGCGTCCTCGCACGAGCCCATCCAGATCACGGGAAGGAGGGCCAACGCCGTACTCGTCTCCGAAGAGGACTGGCGCTCCATTCAGGAGACCCTCTACCTGCTCTCCGTCCCGGGGATGCGCGCTTCGATCCGCAAAGGCCTGAAGGAGCCGGTCGAGAAATGCCTGCCCGGCCTCAAGTGGTGAGCTGGCGCCTCGTCTACACGCGCCAGGCCCAGCGGGACGCCAAGAAGCTGGCCGCGGCCGGCCTGCGGCAGAAGGCCGAGGCCTTATTGGAGATCCTGGCCCGCGATCCCTTCGAAGCCCCTCCCCCGTTCGAAAAGCTCCTGGGGGACCTCGCCGGCGCCTATTCGCGGCGCATCAACATCCATCACCGGCTCGTCTATCAGGTCCTGCCGGACATCCGGACGGTCAAGGTCATCCGGATGGGAACGCATTACGAGTAGCCGAGTGTGACAGGGAATGAGCCGATGAGCCAATTTGAGCGACCGGCCCCGCCGGCCGTCCGCGAGATCGAGGCCAAGTCCATCCTCAACGCCTCGAAGATCCACGACTGGTGCGTCAATCCCTACACGGGCTGCGAGGTCGGCTGCGTCTACTGTTACGCGGCCCTGTTCATGCGGCGCTACAGCGGCCACAGCGAGCCGTGGGGGGAGTTCGTCGACGTCAAGGTCAACGCGCCGGCCCTGCTGGCCCGGCAGATCGTCCGGGCCCGCCGCGGGACGATCTGGTTCGCCTCGGTCTGCGATCCCTACCAGCCGCTCGAGGAGCGATACGTCCTGACCCGCCGCCTGCTCGAGACCCTCGTCGGGCGGGACTTCCCGGTCGAGATCCAGACCAAGTCGGCCCGGGTGCGGCGCGACCTCGATGTTATCCGCCGCCTTGGCGAGGTCCGCGTCGGCTTCACCATCGCCACCGACGACGAGACGATCGCCGCCCTGTTCGAGCGGCGCGCCTCGCCGGTCGCCGAGCGCGTCGAGGTCCTACGGGAGTTCAGGGCCGCCGGCGTCCGGACCTTCGCTTTCGCCGGACCGCTCCTGCCCGGGAACCCCGAGCGGCTGGCCGCGCTGCTGGCCGGGGCCGCCGATCACGTCCTCATCGACCGCATGAACTACGTCCCGGCGGTCCGGGCCTTCTACGCCCGCCAGGGCCTCCTCGAGGCCCTCCGCGACTCGTTCTACGAGACCCAGGCGGCCCGCCTGGCCAAGGCCCTTCGCGCCCGCGGCGTCTCCGTCGAGCGCGTGTTCTGAGCTCATCATCTGAGAGCCTACTTTCCGATTGACTATTCCCCCCGCCGGCATTAGGCCGATCCCTCCTTCGATCTCACGAGGCCCCATCAACGGCTCGAACCCGCCGGGTGAGACGGTTCCGTCTATCGAAGCGTCTTTACTTAGCGGCAAGAGAGTAAAGGATTGATCATGACCACGGCGACAGTGTCTTCGAAAAGCCAGATCACCCTGCCGGCCGCCGCCTGCCGCGCGGCCGGCATCAAGCCTCACGACCGGGTGATCGTCGAGGTCCGGGAGGGTGCGATCGTCGTCCGCCCCGCCCCCGACTTGATGGACCTCAAGGGCCTTTTGGGCCGAGCCCTGCCCCGGGATGCCGAGATCAAGGCGGCTGTCCGTGCCCTGGCGGATCACCTGAAGAAGGCGTCGTGACGTCCTGGTTCGTCGATTCCAACGTCTTCCTCCGCTTCTTGACCGTGGACGACCGGGGCCGACACGAGAAAGCCGTCCGCCTGTTCGAGGCCGCGCGCCGGGGGGAATGCCGGCTGGTCACGGGCCCGCCCGTCCTTTTCGAGCTGGCCTGGACCTTGAGGGCCGCGTACAAGACGCCCAGGGACCGGGTGCTCGAGATCCTGAGCGCCGTCTTCGCGGAGCCGGGGTTGGGACTGACGGACGCGCCGCTCGTCGCCGACGCGCTGACCCTCGCTTCGGCGACGGCCTCCGAATTCGCCGACGCCTATATCGCCGCGAGCAGCCGGGCGGCCGGGTGCTCGGGGGTAGCGACTTTCAACCGGAAAGACTCCGCCCGGCTCGGCGTCAAGATGCCGGCGTGAGCGCCGCGGGCGGTCACTTCTCCGGGTACAGGATGACCTGAACGTAGCGGCCAGTGTTGAAATAGAGCTTGGCCGCCGCCTTGACCGAGGCCGGCGTCAGGACCGCGTACGAGTCGGCGACGCGGGCCAGCGCGGCCGGGTCCTCGGCGAGCCGGTAGCGCTCGACGAGCTGGCCGAGCCACCAGCCGTTCTGCTGGGAATTCGTCTCGTAGTCGCGCGCCTCGGCCAGCCGGACCTCGGCCACCTCCGCCGCGGCCGGCCCCTTCTTCTGGAGCTTCCTGATCTCCTTGAAAATGAGCCCGACGAGCCCGTCGATGCGGGCCGGATCGGCCCCGAGGTCGATGCCCATCCGGAACTCCTCGCGCGGGATCCGGCCGTAGGTCGGGGTGACGGCGACGTCGTAGGTCCCGCTGACCTTCTCCCGCAAGAGCTTCCGCAGCCGGTTCTCGAGGATGTCGGCCGAGGCCCGGATGGCGACTCGGTTGGGCGCGGTGTATTCGAACGGGCCGGAGAAGACGATGGCCGCCAGGCTTTTCGGCTCGACGCCCTTGACGACCTCCCGCTTGACGACGCCCTCCGGCGGCTCGACCCGCCAATCGCGCCAGGTCTCCTGGCGCCGGAGCGACGGCAGGCTGGCCAGGTAGCGCTCGACGAGCGGCCGCAGCGCGGCCGGATCGAAGGTGCCGACGAAGATAAAGGTGAAGTCGCTCGCGTCGGCGAAGCGGTCGCGGTAGAAGGCCAGCGACTTCTCGAGCGACATCTTGGGGATCTCGTCGACGGTCATCGGCCGGAACCGGGGCTGGTCCCGCTGCAGGGTCGTCCGCAGGGTGTCGGTGAAGACCGTCTCGGGGCTCTTCGTCCGGTTCTCGAGATAGGTCTTCCACTGGGACTTGAGCGAATCGAACACGGCCGGGTCGGCCCGCGGCGCGGTGAAGGTCATGTAGATGAGCTCGAAGAGCGTCTCGGCGTCGCGCGGCGAGGCGGTGCCCGAGAGGCCTTCCTCGAGCTCGTTGATCGAGGGACGGACGGTGACGGCCTTGCCGGCCAGCTTCTTCTGGAGGTCGACGGCGCTGAACGCGCCGAGACCGCCCGAGGGGACGACCTGGTCGGCGGTGTTGGCCGGGATGAGGTTCTCGTCGTCGGCGAGGGAGATGCCGCCCGCGCTGATGGCCCGGAAGAGGATCTCGTCCTCCTTGAACGTCGTCGGCTTGAGGATGACCCGGGCGCCGTTGGAGAGCGTCCACTCGGTCACGCCGACGGCGTCGATCGCGCGCTCGCCGACGATCGCGCCCGGCGCCGGCGGCTCGGCCAGGAGCGGGGCCTCGGTCGTGGTGTCCTCGTAGGCGGCGAGCTCGGCCGTCTTCACCTCCTCGAGCGCCGCCCGGAGCTCGGCCTCGATCGGCACGGCGACGCCCGGCTTTTCGGGGACGCTGACCGTGATGACCCGGTCGCGCGGCGTCATCCACTCGCGGGCCAGGGCGTTCGTCTCCTCGAGCGTGATCCCGGGCATGAACTGCTTGTGGAGGTCGTACTCGACCTGGATGCCGGGCGTCGGCTCGCCCTCGAGGAAGGCCCGGGTGAACTCCTCGGCGAGAGCGGAGGTGTCCTCGGTCTCCCGCTGGACCACGGCCCGCTCGAAATAGCGCATCATCTCGCTCTTCTGGCGCTCGAGCTCGGTCGCGGTGAAGCCGAATCGCGCCACCTTCTCCCCTTCCGAGTAGAGGGCCCGCAGGCCGCGGGCGACGCCGCCGTCGCCGACGAGGGCCGACAGAACGTAGACGTCCTTCGAGCCGACGAAGCGGCCGCGGCTCGAGACCGCGCCGAGGAAGGGCGGGTCGGGCTTCTGGGTGATCTCGACGAGGCGGCTGTTGAGCATGGCGTTGAAGAGCCGCTCGACGAGCATGCGCCGGTAATCGCCGGCCTTGTCCTGCCCGGCCAGGGGGAGCTTGTGGTAGACGGCGACGATGTTGTTCTCCGCCTCCTTGTCGGCGGCGATGGCGAACAGGGTGTCCTCGTGGTCGGGCACGGGATAGGCCGGCCGCGGCGGCGCGCCCGCCGGCACGGCGAGCGGGGCGAAGTGCTTTTTGATCAGCTCCTCGATCCGGGCCTTGTCGAAATCGCCGACGGCGATGACCGCCATCAGGTCGGGCCGGTACCAGGTCCGGTAGAAGCGCTTGAGCGTCTCGACCGGGAAGGTCTCGATGACCTCCTTCTTGCCGATGGGATCGCGGTCGGCGTAGCGCGAGCCGCGCAGCAGGATGGGGAACTGCTTCTCGCGGAGGCGCTCGTCGGCGCCCTGGCCGAGCCGCCACTCCTCGACGATGATGCCCCGCTCCTTGTCCACGGCCTTGGGGTCGAAGGTGACGCCGTGGGCCCAGTCCTCGAGGATGAGAAACGAGGTCGCCAGGATCTCCGGTGAATCGGTTGGGACCTTGAGGAGATAGATCGTCTCGTCGAGGCCGGTGAAGGCGTTGAGGTCGGGGCCGAAGCGCATGCCGATCGACTGCATGAAGTCGACGAGCTTCTGCTGCGGGAAATGGGTCGAGCCGTTGAAGGCCAGGTGCTCGACGACGTGGGCCAGGCCGCGCTGGTCCTCGTCCTCGAGGACCGAGCCGGCGTTGACGACGAGGCGGAGCTCGGCCCGGTTCTTCGGCTCCTTGTTGACCCGGATCCAGTAGCGGAGGCCGTTCGGCAGCTGGCCGACGGTGATCCGCGGGTCGACCGGGAGCGTCTGGTCGAGGGCGTAGGTGACGGGAACGGCGGTCTGAGGCGCCGCCGCGTCCTGGGCCGCCGCCGGCAAGGGGACATGTACCTCGGGTACGTGTCCCCGGTCTTGGGCCGGGGCCGGCGGGACGAGGAGAAGGCCGGCCGCGAGGGCCGGGACCAGGGTGAGCGCGGCGAGAACGGGAAGGCGAACCTGTTTTTTCACCTCTCTATAATAATCGATTCGGGGATTTATGCCACCTGGGCCGTGTGGAGAGCCGGGCGGTCGTTTGATAAAGCCCGGGGGTCGGCCTATACTGGTCGGAGAAGTCAAGGAGGCCCGCCCATGAAGCCCTCGCGGATCACGATCGGGATCGTTGCCGTCGCTCTGGCCCTGGCGGCCGGCGCCTGCGGCTCGTCCGAGAACGCGTCCGGGTCCCGGATCGTCGTCAATTCGCTCGACGACACGGCCTCCCCGCCGGCCGGGACGGTCACGCTGAGGTCGGCCGTCGCCGCGGTGGGTTCGGGCGGCACCATCACGTTCGATCCCGGCCTCGACGGCGGGACGATCGTGCTCACGGCGATCGACGACGACCATTCGGTGCTCCTGGGCGAGATCTACGCGGGGATGACCTTCGCCGGCTACGGCGAGCGGGACTACGGGAAGTCGGCGATCTACGCCCGCAAGGACCTGACCGTCGACGCCTCGGCGCTGCCGAACGGCATCACGATCGCGTGGGGCGGCGGCGACGCCAGCCACGCCCGGGTCATGGCCGTGTACGGCGATCTGGCCCTGAAGAACGTGACCATCTCCTCGGGTTATTCCCTGGCCGAGGCGATCACCGGCGGGACCCAGCCCTACACGCTGGCCCGAGGGGGCGGCCTCGCGGTCTGGGGCGTCCTGACGCTCGAGAACTGCGCCGTCATCGGCAACACCTGCTTCGGCGACTATACGGCCAGCCGCGACCGCGGCACCTACGGGGGCGGCATCTACGCGGACGGCCTCGACCTGCGCGACTCGGTCATCAGCGGCAACGCGGCCATCGGCTACGGGGCGGGGGGCGGCGGCATCTATTCGGTCGGCGGGGCCGAGCGGACGAGCGGCCGGGGGGCCGACACGTCCCTGAACCGGTGCACGATCAGCGGCAACAAGGTCACCGCCCAGCACGCCTACGGCGGCGGCATCTTCACCCTGTCCGGCGGGCCGGCGAACCTGGCCACGATGTACCTGACGAACTGCACGATCGCCCGGAACCTCGTCGAGGACAATCCGGATCTGCCGGAGGCCGGGCAGTACTACTACCGAGGCGGCGGCGTCTACATGGGCGGCGGCTCGGTCGACATCCTGGCCTGCACGATCGCCGAGAACGCCGTCAACGGCACCCCGGCCATTTTCAGCGGCAAGCCGAATATGGGCGGAGGCGGCGGCTGCGCCACGATCGGCAACGCCCACACGGTCGAGTACTTCTCGCTGCAGAACTCGATCGTCGTCGGCAACACGCTCAACGGCGCGGCGGAGGACTGGTTCGCCGGCTCCATCCTGCATTTCTACAGCAACGGCTACAACCTGGTCGGGGTCTTCAACTCGAGCCAGATCCTCGTGCCCATCCCGCCCTGGCTGATGACGAGCCGCAAGCACTGGCCCAAAGTGGGCGACGCCGACGGCGTCACGCTCGCGGAGGCGCTCGACGTCGCCGGGGCCGTCCGCCACGCCGCGGCCGTCTCGGTCGGCGTCGACGCGGGCCAACCGGCCGTCCTCTGGTATCCGCCGGCCGGGCTGGCCGTCGACAAGATCCCCAACGCGACGTACCCCGTCACCTACGTCAGCGCCGGCTATTACGGGTACGGCGAGCCCACGGATGACTTCCTCAACCAGGTCGTTCTCAAGATCCGGTCCGAGTACGGGTCGATCCTCGGGAGCGACTTCGGCGCCGAGTTCGGCGACCTCACCGGCACGACCTGGTACGGGCCGGCCACGACCTGGCCGTCGAACACGCAGAACGCGGCCTGGATCGCCTTCTGGCGGAACCTCGACACCGCCATCGGCGACCGGCTGGGCATGATCGTCCTCGGCGACGATTTCTGGGGGACCTTCCACAGCGGGCCTCTCGGGAACGTCACCATGGCGGTCGAGGAGACCACGACCCAGCGCCACATGGAGAAGGCCGACCAGCTCGGGACGGCCCGGCCGAAGGGCGCGACGGGCGACATCGGCGCCATCGAGCGCTAGGCCCGGCGGCCGGACAGCCGCATGCCGATCGGCCGCGAGCGAATTGACTTCCGGGGTTTCTGTCTGATAACCTTGGCCAAGCAAGGCCAGGGGGACCGCGAATGGCCAGAACCTGCCCGAAGTGTCACGCCGAGAACACGGACACGTCCAAATTCTGCGGCAATTGCGCGACCGCGCTCGGCGCGGCGGGCAGGCCCAAACCCGGTCTGACGAAGACCCTGAAAAGGCCGGTTGCGGACCTCGTCCCCGGGTTCGTCATCGGCAAGGAATACGAGATCCTCGAGAAACTCGGCCGAGGCGGCATGGGCGAGGTCTACCGGGCCCTCGACAGGCACCTCGACCGCCAGGTGGCCATCAAGGTCCTGCCGGAAGAATTCGGCGCCGACCCGGAGCGGCTGGCCCGGTTCAGGCGCGAGGCCAAGCTCCTGGCGGCCCTGAACCATCCGAATATCGAGGCCGTTCACGAGCTCGAAGAATCCGGGGAGCGGAAGTACCTCATCCTGGAAATGGTCGAGGGCGAAACGCTTCAGGCCAGGCTCGATCGCGGGGCCCTGGCGATCGACGAGGCGCTCGAAACCTGCCGCCAGGTCGCGGCCGGACTCGAGGCGGCCCACGAGAAGGGCATCGTCCATAGAGACCTGAAGCCCGGCAACATCATGATCACCGCCGACGGCCAGGCCAAGATCCTCGACTTCGGGCTGGCCAAGGCCGAGGGGAGCGAAACGACGGGCTTCGACATCGCCAACTCGCCGACGACCACCGCCCAGATGACCGAGCCCGGCATCATCCTCGGGACGGCGGCCTATATGAGCCCGGAGCAGGCGCGGGGCCGGGCGGTGGACAAGCGGGCCGACATCTGGGCCTGGGGCTGCGTCCTCTACGAATGCCTGACGGGAAGGAGGGCTTTCCAGGGGGAGACGGTCTCGGACACGCTGGCCCAGATCCTGAAGGGCGAACCGCATTGGACGGCGCTGCCCGCTGCGACACCGGCGTGTATTAGGAGCCTTCTGGCCCGCTGTCTCAAGAAGGACCGCAAAGAACGACTCCGCGACATCGGCGACGCCCGGCTCGAGCTCGAGGAGGCCTTGTCGCGATCCGATGAGGCCGTTCCCGTTTCCCGGAAGCTCTCGCCTCTGATGATGGCAAGTATCGCGGGGGGCGTGTTGATCGCCGGCATCCTGATCGATCGGTTGCTGATCAGGCGCCCACCGACGCCCCCTCCCGCCCAAGTTGTGACATCGACCATCAAGGTCGAGCCGGGCCTATGGCTGGACGGCCGGCGGCAGGCGGCTGAAACGGAACGACCCTCCCGGAAAGCCATGACCATTTCCGGTGACGGGAGCTTCATCGTCTATTCCGCTATCGAAGAGAATCCCGGGCCTCAAGCCAAGCCCCGGCTGTTCCTCAGGAGGCTGGTTCGATCCGAGGCAAAGCCCATTCCCGGCACGGAAGGAGGCATCCATCCCTTCTTGGCGCCGGACGACCGGTGGGTGGGATTCTGGGCCGACGGCTTGTTGAAGAAGATCCCCGTTGACGGCGGAGTCGCTACGACATTGTGCGAATGCCCGTCGATCTTCGGCGCCAGCTGGGGCCCCGGCAACGTCATCGTCTATTCGCCTGATCCGTTTTCCGGACTCTCGATCATATCGGCCGCGGGGGGCAAGCCCGAGATCATCACCGTGCCCGATCCTAAGCTGGAAGAATCCTCCCACCGATTGCCGTTCTGGCTGCCGGACGGGAAGGCTTTCCTTTTCTCCGTCATGAAAAACCCCTGGGACGAACGGCCCGCTTTGGCCTTGTACCGAACGGACACACATGAACAGCGAATTCTTATCGCCGACGCCGCGGACGCCAGATTCGTGCTTTCAGGGCATTTGTTATTCCTGAGGCAGGGAACGCTCATAGCCGTTCGTTTCGACCCGGGCCGGCGCGAGGTCATCGGCCAACCGGTCGCGCTCAAAGAAGATGTCCAGCAGGCATTTTCAACCCACGGCACTTACCATACGACCGCCGGACAATTCGCCGTTTCTCGAACGGGCTCGCTCATCTATGCGGCCGGGGGGATCGTCCCGGACCGGAGGAATTCTCTTGTTTGGGTAGACCGGATGGGCGTGGAGGAGGCGGTGCCGTCCCCGCCGCTCCCCTACCTGGGCCCTCGGCTTTCGCCCGACGGCCGCAAGATCGCGTATCTCGTATGGGGAAGAAAGGCCTGGATCGGCACTAACAGCTTGGAAAGCGGCACGAACGGTCCGTTGCCGGGAGAGGGGCTGCCGAGCTTTCCGATCTGGACTCCCGACGGCCGATCGCTGCTCTTCGGTTGGATCAAAGCTGGCGTTCAGTCCGTATACCGGCAACTGTCCGACGGGAGCTCGCTGATGGAACGATTGACGACGAGCGGCAATCAACAAGATGTCTCGTCGTGCTTACCGGATGGAAAGTCCGTGGCCATAGTCGAAGTGACAAAGGACACCGGAGCGGACGTTCGTATTCTGGATATCCCGTCCGGGAGCGTGACGCCGTTCCTCGATTCGAAGTTCAATGAACGTTACCCCGAATTCTCGCCGGACGGTCGCTGGCTGGCCTACGCCTCCGATGAGTCGGGGCGAAACGAGATCTACGTCCGACCATTCCCCGGTCCAGGCATGAAATACGCGATCTCGACGGAGGGAGGGCGCGAACCGCTCTGGTCGAGGGACAGCAGGCTCTTCTACCGATGGCAAGGCCAAATATGGGAGGTCGATGTCCGGACGGACGGCGCATTCTCGGCAAGCCGGCCGAGATTGCTCTTCGACAAACCCGGATATATGGCGGCCGGCGAACCAATTCGAAGCTATGACCTATCCTTCGATGGAAAGAAGTTCCTTATGGTCAAGCTCGAGCAGAGGAAGCCTTCCCCCGTCACCGAGCTGGTCCTTGTCCAGAACTGGTTCGAGGAGCTCAAGCGCCTGGTCCCGGCAAAATAAGCATCTTTCCGGCTGCCCGCTCTTTTTTTGCCCCACTGTGAGAAGGCGGTTCGAACCCGAGCGTCTCTATAAGCAGATCGCGATTGAATCGGAATTGATTAACGGTAAGCAACTGATAATTAGTTGCATTTTCTCGAAAGATATGTTAGGCTATCCATGAGCCGCCGGGATAAGCTGTTGCGACGGTTCCTCGCGAAACCGGCGGATTTCGCATTCGACGAGATGAGCAGGCTCCTCAAGGGCTTCGGTTACGATGAGATCCGGTCCGGTAAAACGGCGGGGTCACGCGTCGCCTTCGTGAACAGGACGAGCGGCCACATCATAAGGCTGCACAAACCGCATCCCGGGACCATCATGAGACGATACCAGTTGGACCTGGTCGAAGAGGCCCTGAGGGCTAAAGGGCATGTCAAATGAAAGACATCCTCCGACACAAGGATTTCATCGGATCGGTCCACTTCAGCGCCGCGGACGATTGCTTCTACGGCAAGCTCGAGGGCATCGACGATCTGGTGACGTTCGAGGGCCGCGACGTCGACGAGCTGAAGCGCTCATTTCGCGAGGCCGTCGAGGATTATGTCGACCTGTGCCGGAAGGCGGGCAAGCCCCTCTTCAAGTCTTACGGCGGGACCTTCAACATCCGGATGCCGGCCGAGCTGCATCAGAAAGCGGCGAAAAAGTCCGCGCTGCTGGGGATCTCGCTCAATCAGCTCGTTCAGCGGGCCGTCGAGAAAGAGGTCCGCGAAACCTGAGCCAGCCACTGCTCTTCCTCGCCGGGCCCCTAGCACGGGAAGGCCGGAAGGTGTATCTTGGGGGCAAGGAGGAGGACATGAAAAGGACGCTCGGGATAGCTCTCGCGGCCCTCGTTATCGCCATGGGAGCCGGCTGCAAGGACAAGGCGGCGGAGGATGCGCTCGCGGCGACGGCCCGGATGAAGTCTCAGGCCGACCTTGAGGCCCGGAACGTCGAGCTCGTC
>Ga0172365_10003401_pt1 | contig 11851 bp, 11 predicted proteins | sample LakKivSesite48cm_FD_114535 | JGI IMG/M metagenome (GOLD analysis project Ga0172365, IMG submission 114535) | Sediment microbial communities from Lake Kivu, Rwanda - Sediment site 48cm | ecosystem: Environmental > Aquatic > Freshwater > Lake > Sediment | place: Rwanda: Western Province, Lake...
AGGCCCCCGTCCAAGCTCCAGCCCTCGCCCCAGCCCTGCGGCAGCACGCAGCCGGAAATCGCCCAACATATCCCGTCGAGGTCGCGCAGATACACGATCTGCTCGCACGTCGGCCTATCGTTCGGCCGGCAGGCGAAGAAGTAGGTGTGGTAGACACACGATTCGTCCGTGCGTCCCGCCCCGATGGCCTCGCAATGCGAGTACTTGTGGCAATCCTCCGGGGATATCTTCTCGCAGTCCACGGGCTTGCTGCTATTGCAACCCGCGGCACCCCAGGCAACCAGAACTAGCAAGAGCGAAACTCGCATCATGGCACCTGGTACAGCAAGCCAAGCCCCTGGTCCTACGGGACACCCCCGTCTGGGTCTGCGCCGTCAGGCGCGATAGCAGCGTCCCGGAAAAAGCATGCCTTGCCGATTGCGCCCATTTCTTCGCGACAATCGAGGCCCCCGTCCAAGCCCCAGCCCCTGCCCCAGCCCTGCGGTAGCACGCAGCCGGGAACCGCCCAACATATTCCATCCAAGTCGCGCACATACAGGATCATCTCGCAGGTGGGCCTCTCAATCGACCAGCACGCGAAGTAGTACTCGTGGTCGACGCACGATTCGTCAAGACGTCCTGCCGCTACGGGGATGCAATGCGAGTACTTGTGGCAATCCTCAGGGGATATCTTCTCGCAGTCCACGGGCTTGCTGCTATTGCAGCCCGCGGCGCTCCAGGCAACCAGAACCAGCAAGAGCGAAACCCGCATCATGGCACCTGGTACCAAGCCAAACCGATGCGGTTGGCGACGAAGTGGTAATCGCAACGGTATTTGGTGACTTGAATGGTGTACGTGCCGGTCTCCGGAGGCACGAAGTCTATGAACTCGTAGTTGTTGTCCCAACTGTTCCCGACCTCCCGCTGGAATTGATACCCTTGCTCATTCAGCACCCACAGGTCTAGGTCAGCCTGCGGTTGGTAGTTGTAGTTGTCGTAGTTGGGATCCTGCGACCACGCGATGGCGACGCGCGTCTGCCTGCCGGCAACCAGGTACATGGGCCATCGGAACGGCCACGGACCTGAACATCCGGGCGGGGTAGCGGCCCTCCAGTTGCCATTGACTCCTCTGATGATGTCGACCGCGGCCCCGATGTTTATGAGTCCCGCCCCATAACGGTCCTTGCCGGAATTCGGCAGCGGTTGCGACGAGGCCATCAAGATGGCCTTGATCAATTCGGGCTCGTCAGCTACTACGGGCTGGGCCTGCACCAAGAGGGCGGCGGAAGCAGTGACAAATGGTGCGCTGAGGCTCGTACCATCCACCGGGTTATAGTCGCAGTCATGGGTGCTGAAGTACTTGCCGTAGCGAGGGCAAATGGTAAGCGTATTTACCCAAGCGGGGGCAATCACCTCGGGCTTGTTTCTGTCGCGGTAGTGAGAGCCAGGATCCTTCCAGGCAGAACATGGCCACAGGTCCTTATACTGCATTGACTCAGGGCTGTCGGCCCCGCCCACGCTGATCACATTGAAGCCCAAACCCGGGGATTTGACCACTCCGGTCTTGCCAAGCTTGAGACCTTTGTAGCACGTGTGAAAACCAGATTCGTCGGTCGAATTGCCCGCTGGGACCACCACGGTGACCCTGCTTTTGAATGCCAGGGAGTCGAAGAACCTGTCGTAGTTCCCCGGCCTTGCGCCAACGGATGTTGGGATGGTCCAGCTGTTGTTGATTGCCACGGCGCCCCAATCCGTGGCCTTCTTTGCTTCGACGTCGAGGTCAAAAGCATTGGATTTGCAATTCCCGCCGACGTAGAGCGAGGCCTCCGGGGCCACCCCCTTCGATGGACTATCATTGGATAGCATCACGCTGGCTACTCGCAGCATGTGAGTCTTGTCGTCCGGGCAGCCAACACCGGGGTCCGGCTCTGTGAAGTCGGCGATTTCCGGTATTTCGTTAGGATCGGGCAACGGCGCGCTTGGCTCGATCTGGCCGATCTTGACGCCCTTTCCGGTGATGCTGATAGGGGGTGCATGAATCCGATCATAGCCCAAGATGACCTTGGCGTGAGAAAGCTGGGCCTCCGGTGGCTTGTCCCCGAGATCGATGCTGTCCACGTCCGCGTTGCCTTCCACGGTGGCGATGTCAGAGGCGGATAGGTTCGCGATGAAGTAGGGCTCGGGACCACCCAGGTCCCTCGCGTCTGGATCGAGCTGGCGCAACAGGGCGAGGAAGCGGTCCTTGACGTCTTTGGTCGAGGCGGCGTAGGCGGCGATTGCCTCTCTGCGTCTGGACTCGACCGCCTTCGCGCTCAGCACATCGAGGACGCCATCCCCTGCTGGCGGCCTCGGCTCGGGCAGACTGTTCGGATCGGGCACGTGAAGCCAGATGGTGACAGGCACTTTCTGCGGCGCGCAGGCTGGGTTCAGCCTGTCATAGAGGTCGACGGTCTTCTTTCCGTACTTCGCTCGGCGCGCTGCTTCTTCCGCGGCGGTCAGGCTGTCGGCGTCGACCTGCTCGCCATTCTCATCGAGTGCGAGCCCTACCACGTTGGGCTCCCCGGCGGAACGAAGATAAGCCTTGTAGCGCCTGAACGGTCCCTTGCCCGTGAGCGGCAGCGCAATCGTAGGGCCTTCGCCGAGGCCGACGCTTTCCTGGTCAACTCCGAGCATCTGGGCCGCCAAGTTTAGCGCGGCGTAGCAGACGCTCCCGCCTGGTTTCTCCGGGTTCGAGCACACGCCGGTCCCAGGGTCGCAGGTTCCGGCATCGTGACAGGCGTCCATGGGCGAACAGACCACCGCGTGGCACTTCGCGTTTATGGTCGAGGCCACGCAGATGCCGGGGACGTGGCACTGATTGCCGGGGCTGCTGAAGGTCGTCACCCGCGCCTCCGTGACGCCGAATCGGTAGCTTCCCGGCGGAACCAGGATCTTGGCCAAACCGCTTGCGTCCGTGAGGGCCGTGTTGCTCGTCGGGGTCGAATCGGTGTAGGCGGTAACCTTGAGCCCCGGGATCGGTTTGCCGCTTCCGTCCAAGACGGTGACCAGCGCCAGGGTGCTGTCTCCAAAGCGAAGATTGTCGATCAGATACGGTTTGGTCGCGTTGTGTGGCGCGTTAACGACGATCGTTGTCCGCAGATCGGAGTAGCCTTGCTTGAGCTTGGCCAGCACGTCGCTCGGCGGGGTGAAGCTCAAGGTGTTCCACTTCCCAAGGGGGAGAGGCGTGAGCTCTACCTGGCCGAGGTACTGGTTGTTCAAACCGAGAGAAGGGATGCTTACGTAGAGCTGGGTAGCTCCGTACCAGTAGGGGCTGAGCTGCTTCAGTTCGGAGGGCAGCATGATGTCGTAGTGAATGACGTTGCCCACCCGAAAACCGAGGGAGGGCATGGCCACGCTTTGCACCGGAACGTATCCATGCGAGAAGACCGCCAACGAGCGTGAGCCCTGCGAGGTGTTCGTCGAGATGCTGAGGCTGCCCGGACCACTCCAGATGATCGACCAATCAGTCGCCGCCGTCGCCTCGAATCCAAGTATCCTATCGGTGTCGACGGTGGTCAACGCCCCTTGCTTGACCTCAACCTCTTCCTGGCCCCCCCCCCCGACGGCACGAGACAGCAGCGAGTGCAACGATCGCCATCACGCCCGTACTGAAGATTCTTCGATTGGACTTTGTCATCTTCATGCCTCCTTTGCGTGCGAACCAAAGTGAACCCTTCACGGCGCGAAACCTCGCCGATCGCATCCCCAACACCGGCAAGTACAAAGTAGAACTCCCTTCATTATGTTCTGTCAAGGGATCGAGATGTACCCCTGATCCGGCGACAAGGCGCGGGATCGGGGGGTAACCAGCGGTAACGCTTGGCTTCTGGTGCAACGAAGCCGACACCCGCTGGGTGAAGCCGGCGGTCGTGGTCGTGGTCGTGGCCGTGGCCGAGCAACTTCTCCGTCGTGCTGCCGAGAAGTCTGTATGTTCGGCTTCCAGAAACTCGATGTGTATCGTTGCGCGGTAACGTTCCTGGGCGCGGCTTCGGCGCTGGCCGAGCGAGTTCCCCGCGGGCACAGCGCGCTGGCTGACCAGCTTCGCCGGGCCGCGCTGTTGGTTCCACTCAACATCGCCGAAGGTAGTGGCAAAGGCACCATGGAGGACCGCGAGGCGCGCAGCTTCTACGCCATCGCCCGGGGTTCGGCCTTGGAATGCGCCGCCATCGTCGATGCCTTGGCGGCCCTGCGATTCGTGCCTGGCGACGAGGCAAACGGCGCCCACGATCTCCTCGAACGCATCGTCTCGATGCTCACCCGAATGGCTCGGGTGGGGGAATGAGCGGCTAGCAGCGACGGTTATTGGCGCATGGGTTTGCAAAAGGCTCCCGCGCAACAGAGTCCCCAAGGTCTTCTGCCCTTCGACTTCGATGAAAGCGACGACAGCGACGAGGTCACCGGCCGCGCGGGGCTACCGCTGCTGCTGGAAACCATGATGGCCTTGCGGGTGGGCCAGGCGGTCAAGCAACACGTCAAGCTCCGCAAGCGCAACGCGGGATTCGCCGAGGCCGAGATGGTGGAGGATTTGGTGCTACTGCTCGGCATGTTTGCCCCACACGCCTCAACCTCGGTGTGTCTTGGGTGTCTCCTGCACGCAACAAGAAGAACCGCTTGACCGATAGATAGGCATGTCCCTACCCCGTGCCATCATCCCTGGTCGCCGCTACCTCATCACCCGCTGCTGCTCCGAGCGCCGCTTCCTCATGCGTCCCGACCGGGAGACCAACAACGCGTTCATCTATTGCATGGCCCTCGCCGCGCGCAAGACCCACGTCGGCATCGTCTGCGTCGGTACCACCAGCAACCACGGTGAACAGCGCAAGCTAGGAGCCGAGCGCACGCCGTACAAGCTTGCGAGCCAGCTCCTCGAAGAAGGTCGCCAGCTCGCGCTTGCTGACTTTGCGGATCATCTCCGGCAGCTCAGTCAGCCGTTCGACGGCAAGGAGCTTCTCGGCTAGCGTGGCGGGCGCCGGCCCGACCTCGAACTTCGCCCGCACGTAAGCCAGAAGGCGGTCAAGATCGCGCTCCGGCCCCTCGCGCAGCAGGAAGTAGATGTCCACGAAGTCACGCTCTCGCGTCCGGGTCAGGAGCGCCTGCAGCTTGTTGACCGTCATGTCAAGCAGAGACTCGACTCGGAGTCCCTGCCAGGTGGTGCGCTTCGCGATAGGCTCGTAGGGGTAGTACGCAAGATCGACATGCCCGATTTCGCGTTCGCCGTCCAGCACCGCCAACGTCCGCCGCACATCGAATGACCTCGACTCCACACCGAGACCGACCGAAAGGATGGCTCTCGCAGCCGCGGTCTCGTCGCCCGCGCTCGGCATCCGCTCCAGGAAGAGATCGATGTCGTCCGAGCGGCGATGATGCAGATAGAAGAGAGAGAGTGCGGTCGCTCCACCGAAAACCGCATCTTTCGCCAGCGACGTCTTGCCCAGGGCTATCAGTACCCGGAGCTGCCACGCGCGAAGCTCAGGCGGCGCGTTCGAGGTCGCGCTTCTCTTCGATCCAGATCTCAAGCAGCCGCCGAGTCTCCCGTGCCAGCGTCAGGCGAGGCAACGCGGCCACGAGCGTGTCCGAAGGGAACCTCGCCAACTCTCGCCAGAATCCCGATTCGATCACCTCCTGCAGAAGGGAGACGATACGTTCAGGATCGTCGCGATCCACGTCCACGAAGCGCAGACCGCGGTCGCAGGTGAAGACCTGGAATCGACGGAGACCACGTTGACGACGCACCCACCGATTGTGCCACTGGCCACGACGAGATGCCACCCCCATGGATTCGCGCGATGGCCTCCTGTCCTTCGCCAGGTCGCCGTCCGGGGACCTCAAGGCCACCCTCTCGCGGCGAAGAGAGGCCAATCCAGAAAGCGCGGTCCGCAGGGCACACACGCGCGCGTGGCGCGGAGCGGCGCAGAGTGGCGAGTTGCCGGCGCAGTGCCAGGTTCTTGAGGGCGAGTTCGGCACGGGTCCGGAAGGCGCAGCGAAGGCTGCCGAGTAGGCTGAGAAGCAGGGCGAACATGGGTAGGTGGCGCACGATGCCATCGAGCGGGAGTTGTCCCTACCAATTCCAACGGCACCAACGTGCCGGGGCTTGGACGAGACGCATTCGGGTCGAAAAGATGCGCGACGCGCTCCGGCGTGCACTCAGGCAAGAATCGCCCTGCCAGCGCTTCTTCCGCCGGCAGCAGCGCTTCTTCCGCTGGCAGCAGCAGGGTCGGTCATGCCCCGGACGGCACACAGGAAGAACAACCTGGCCCTCCGCGCTCGGCAGGCTCTCTTCCGTGGACCAAACGGACGCCGAGCACGGAGGGCCCCCACCTCCACCCACTGCGAGTAACTGATCCTTCCCGGCCGGCGCAGCAGCGTACGAGGAACTGCGCTAACCGAGACCGATAAGACCTTCAACATATTGACTTGCTGCAAACGTCCACGGGTCGCCCGGGCTCACGCGTGCGAGCTTGCCGCGGAAATCTTCGATATTCTTGTAGCCGTGGCTTCCCATCCAGGCGTCGAGCTCGGCCAACATCTTGCCGATGACCGGTGGCTTCTCGCGGATGATGGCGCCAACCACCTGGGTGGCACGCGCCCCCGCCAGAATCATCTTGGCCAGGTCACGCCCGGTGCTGATGCCGGTGCTGGCGGCAATGCCGGCCCGCACCTGGTTCGATAGCAAGGCCACCCAGCGCAAGGGAAGGAGCGAATCGCGTGACTCGGTTTCCTGGTAGCGCGCCTTCTTGGCTTCGGAATCGACGTCGATGTCGGGCTGGAAGAGCCGGTTGAACATCACGAAGCCGTCCGCGCCCGCCTCCTCGAAGCGGGAAACCACGTTGGGCAGATGGGTGTAAAAGGGGTGCAGCTTCACGCCGATGGGGATGCGAACCGCGCCGCGCACCTCGTTGAGGATACCAAGCTCGCGATTCTCGATATCGGCCGCGGTGATGGCCGGGTCGCTGGCGGGCGAGTGCAGGTTTAGCTCAAGCCCATCCACGCCGGCGCCTTCCAGGGCCTTGGCGTACTCCGCCCACTGGACCTGGGTCACGCAGTTGATGCTCGCGATGAGCGGGATCTTCACCGCCTTGCGCGCTTCCGACACCCAGTACACGTGGGTGCGCGTGCCGGCGTGCTGCAGGCGGGGAAACATGGAGATTGCTTCCGCCGAGGTGTCGTTGTGCTCGGCCAAGTCGCGTTCGAAGGCCTCCGCATCGATGCGCACCTGCTCCTCGAAAAGCGATTTCAAGACCACCGCGGAGGCTCCTGCCGCCTCCATCGCCTTGACGGTGTCGACCCGAGTGGATAGCGGGGATGAACCGACGATGAGGGGGTTGCGCAGCGAGAGACCCATGTAGCTTGTTCCTAGGTCGGCCATGACGTGCTCCTTTCTTAACAGGACGGGAAAGGTCCCATTTGGTCCGGGGGAAGGATTCCCGAATCGGTCTGGCTATCGGATGACGACCGCGTGCCAAAGGTGACAAGAAAAGCGGGAGGCAGGGTCGGCCCGAGAACCGTCGGGCTGCCCGTCGCGTTCGCGGCCGTGACGGCCCGGCCCTCTGACCCGAAGCGCTAGCCGGCGCGCACGCTGGCGACGATGGCGAGGGCCGCGCGGCAGCGGGCGCGGATCTCGTCCCATTTGCCACTGGCCACGTCTTCCTTCTTGGCCAGCCAGGTTCCGCCCACCAGGGCGACCGTGTCGAGCTTGAGGTAGCTCTCCAGATTCGCCGTGGTGATTCCGCCCGAGGGCATGAAGCGCACGCCCGTGTGCTTGAATGGCGACGAAAGCGCCTCCAACATGGCAACACCGCCCGAGGCCTCGGCCGGGAAGAACTTGAGCAACCTGCAGCCGAGATCCAGGCCGGCTTCGATCTCGCTCGGCGTGGCTACGCCGGGAATGAAGGGCAGGCCCATCTCCTGAGCCCGCCGGACGATGCGCGGATTCAAGCCCGGGGCCACGGCAAAGGCTGCGCCGCAGGCACGGGCGGTTTCCAGATGGGCGGTGGAAAGCACGGTGCCCGCGCCGACGAGCAGCGCGGGCCTTTCCGCGCGGAGCTTGCTCATGACCTCGGCCGCGGCGGCGGTGCGGAAGGTGATTTCGATAACCGGCAAACCGCCCTCGAGCAAGGCGTCCGCAAGCGGGAGGGCGTGCTCGACCTTGTCGACGGCGATGACCGGCACGATGCCGTGACGGGCGACGCGATCGAAGGCGGATTCCTCGACCACGGTCATGCTCCCGACAGCTTGTCCTGGATCTTACGCACGTAGAGGCGCAGATGGTCGTAGCCGACCGGGCGATGGAATTGCGCGCTCACCTCCGGGGGCAGCTCTCCTCCGCAGGCCGGATCCACCACCAGGAATCCGGCGTGCTGGACCGCCTCGGCCAGGTTGCCGAGCGCGGCCGCGGGCACGGCGGGCGGGCGGCCCGTGTTGGGCGCAACCAGGCTGCCGAGCGCGTAGATGCCGTTGGCGAACGGCCGCCCGCAGTCGAGCACCGCGACCCGGTCGTTGAAGCCCGGGGCAGGCCGCGCTTTCGGCAAGCGCGCCAGGGTGTACTCGCCGACGGCACGCGGGGTGTCGGCGTGGTTGAGCGCGAAGCCCAGGAACGCCAGAGAGCTGGCAATCGAGTTCCAGTTGCTGGCGCGGTCGGTGGTCCAGATCATGTGGGTGACCGACAGGCTCGACAGCTCGTCGTAGATGGCGGCGGGCGATTGCAGGGTTTCGTAGCTGATGCGGCCCTGCCACTGATCGTTGACCACGAGGCGGCCGATGCCCATCTGCAGGTTCAGCTCGTGGAGCAACACGCGCGCATCGGGAGGCAGCTCCATGCCGAGCTCGCTGAGCGCGCCGTAGGGAGCGAGGCGGCGCTCGGTGCACAGGAAACCCGAGGCCAGGAAATTGGAGGCCGCGCGCAGGGGCGAGTCGTGGACCAGGTTGTGGGTGGGGAAGAAGGGCACGTCGCCGCCCCACACGATCTGCGCCGCGACCAGCACCACGACCAGGGCGCGCACGAGCAGGTGCCTTCGCCGCCACACGAGGCCCAGGGTGGCGACGGTCGCCGCGGCCATGAAGGGCAGCCACGCCTGGAGCAAGCGATCCTGGTGGTTCGAGAGGTACCACACCACGAGCGTAACCATCACGCCGAGATAGGAAAGCCACAGGCGCGGATGCGCGCGCACGAAGGGCAGGCACAGCATGCTCAAGGTGAAGAGCGACCCGAACACGGGCCAGTCGCGGTGATTCGACCACCAGTCGTTGGGAACGAACGAGAAGTTCAGGGTGGCCAAGAGCGCGTCCTTGACCCCTTCCCAGCCGGGCTTGGGCGGGAAGGTGAAGGACAAGAAGATCTTGAAACTGCCCGGCGACTCCGGCGTCCAGGGGTGGACGTGCAGGCTGCGGTAGAACACCGGGTACATCGGGTCGCCGTACCAGAGCCAGTTCTTGAGCCAGTGAGGCGCGCTCACGAGCAGGACGGTGGCGCCACCAAGCAAGAGCGCCGCCAGCACAGGTTGTCGCGCGCCCCGCAGGCGGCGCAGGCCCAGCCAGGCCGCCCGCACCAAAAACGCGCACGCCGGAAAGCAGAGCATGCTCCAGGCGGAGTACTTGGAGAGCAGCACCGCCCCGGCCACGGCCCCGAAGAGGACGGCGTCGCGCACCGCCCACGAGCGCCAGACTCGGATGAGGGCGAGGCCGAGCGGGATGCACCACAGCGCCGCCATGTGATCGGCGCCCGCGTGCAGATTGCCGTCGTAGAGGAAGACGCCGGGGAAGAGGAAGATGGCCACCCAGGTGCGACGGCCCGAGGCGTGCGGATCAAGGGTGCGCACCAGCGTCGGAATGCTGGCGATGGTCGCGAGGAAGACGGCGAGTTCGAGGTGGGCGCAGAGCTCCAGCCGGTCGAAGAGGATGGATCCGGGCAAGAGGAAGGCCCAGGTGTAGACCAGGCTGGCTGCATGCGGGTAGGCCGAAAGCCACCACCCCTCGGGGAAGGGCTTGACCGCGCCTTGCAACGCGTACTGCTGCGCCAGCGGCAGGTGGTACCAGCGCGCATCCCAACTGAACGGCTCAGGCGTGAGGAGCTGGAAGTAGACGAGTGCGATCCCGCCCAGGCCGAAGACGACGAGGGCCAGTTCGGGCACGGAGCGAATCACGGCCGCGCGCCGCCAAGCACGGATGGCCTCGCACATCCGGGAGGCGCCGAGCGCGAGAAACGCGAGCGGCAGGAGAAAGAAGGTGAGCGGGCCAAGCAGGCCGCAAAGGCCGAGCAAGAAGATGGCGAGCTGGAAGACAAGCACGCCGACGGGAAAGGCGAAAACGAGGTTGCCCGAGCCCTGGTCCGAGGCCAAGCCCGAGCGAGCGAGCAGGAACGCCCCCATGGCGGCGCAACTCGCGGCCCACAAACCGGCCAGGCTGGCCGCGACGAGATAGCGCCAGAAGAGCCAGCGCTCGATGGGATAATGCGCACCCACGACACGTAGGAAGATGACGGTCGCCGCGATGAGCGCGAGGCAGAGCAAGACGGTGCGCACCCGCTCGCCTCGCGAAGCGCGGGGAGAAGGTGGCACGGCTTGGGGGGATTCTGGTCGGGTTTTCGGCACGTCGGGTCGGGTTTTCGGCACGTCGGGAATCACGGCTGCTTTCCTTGGCGCAGTATGCCCCAAACGCGCGGCCGTGACGACGCCGTCGCGGAGCATCTCAAATACCGGGTGGTTTGAAAGCCGCGTGATTCTCGGATGGTTCACCACAGAGAGCACAGAGACCGCAGAGAAAGATGGAGGGGTTCGGCTGGGGTTGGAAGCTCCAAAGTGCCCTCTCTTGCGGCCTCTGTGTGCTCTGCCTTCTTGGTGGCCTCTGTGGTTTTCCGCCTCGGACCGCCAGGTTTTGCCAGGACACCGCGTTGCGCTCGATGCCCGTCAGGGCGGGGCGTCGCCCACCAAGGCGCCGTATTCCTCGGAGAGCATGAAGACGACCAGCTCGCGCAGGGTCTGCGATGCGCGCAGTTGTTCCTGCCTTCGCGCCGCACTGGCCTCGCCGACGGAGCCGTCCTCCTTGTGGCCGCCGGTCAACCCGCGCAGGGCGGCGAGCGGCTGGCCGCACGCGAGAAGCCCGATGCAATCCGCGGTGTAGCGACAACCGCGAATGTAGTCCTGCAGCTCGGGGAGGCGCGCGAGGGCATGGGTTGCGTCTTCCAGCATCTCGCCGCGGATCTCCTCCCACAGGATGCGGGAAGCCACCTCCGACTTGCGCAGTCGCACAAGCCACGGCAGCGTGGCCTCGTCGGCTCTCTCCTCGGCCAGCTCGAAGGGCGTGGCCGGAGCCCCGGCCGCGCGCAGCACCGCGCGCAACATGCCGCGCAGATCATCCTGCGACATGCGCAGAACGGCCAGCGTGCCCGCGCGCGCCTGTTCGAGCGCGCGGGCCAAGAAGAAGCACAACTCCGCCGCCGGCATGGACTCGGCGCGACGCCCGACCAAGACGCTTGCGGGCTGGGTTGCCGACAGGGTCACGTCCATCCCCTCGCCGTGCACCACCACACGGAAGCTCTTGGGCATGCGCAGCTCATCGCGCAGTTTCTCGAACAAGGCGACGGTTTCGGGTGACGGCGGGCTCGGCGCCACTTCCACCGTACCCGAGCTCGCCAGGGCCGGGGCGAGGTGGTAGAGCACCTTGCGCAGGTGCCCCCGGCACAGAGGATGCACGACCTTGCCGAACGCGAAGGCCTCGGACTCGGCCGCCGCATTCTCGCCCAGCACAGCCAGACGGGCACCGGCACCCAGCCCCGGATCGACGAAATGCACCAGGCTGTACGCGGCTCGGGCGCGTGCCAAGTGGCCGCCCCGCTCGA
>Ga0172365_10003403_pt1 | contig 11847 bp, 9 predicted proteins | sample LakKivSesite48cm_FD_114535 | JGI IMG/M metagenome (GOLD analysis project Ga0172365, IMG submission 114535) | Sediment microbial communities from Lake Kivu, Rwanda - Sediment site 48cm | ecosystem: Environmental > Aquatic > Freshwater > Lake > Sediment | place: Rwanda: Western Province, Lake Kivu...
CCCTTTGTAGTACCGAATTTCTCCGCTCATAGGCCTTCTTCTCATAATCTTTGTACAGCGGTCAATATAAAACGCGCGAAATTGCCATTTGAAACAACCGATAGTTTCATCCAGTTCCTGCCAGTCCGCCACCGTCAATCACTATCGCTGTTCCGGTAACGAAGGATGATGCGTCCGAAGCCAGATATAACACTGCCTGAGCAATTTCTTCTGGCCTACCTATTCTCTGTAGCGGACGTTGCGCAGACTCAGATAGAAATTCAGTCTCGGATTTTCCTAGTTGTTTAGCTTCATTGCGCAACAAAGGCGTATCCGTGTCACCAGGACATATGCAGTTCACACGAATGTTCTGGGCACCATGATCAATAGCCATAGCCTTGGTCAGAAGCACCACCGCTCCCTTTGAAGCGCAGTACACCGCGGCTCTGCGCCCGCCAGCTAGCCCCCAGCCTGAGGCAGTATTAATGATCACACCCCCGCCGGCGTCAGCCATAAATGGAATCGCATATTTCGACAATAGAAAGACAGACTTAACGTTAACTGCCATCACCCGATCCCACTCTTCTTCGCTCAGCTCCAAAACCGATGCACGTCTGATGATGCCAGCATTGTTAAAGAGAATATCCAATTTGCCCAGGTGCTCAACAGTTTGCCGCACAGTTGATTTGCAGTCTTCCTGTCTTGACACGTCGGCACGCACAAAAATAGCTTTTCCGCCTTTTCTGAGTATCTCTTGAGCAAGAGCTTGCCCCTGAGTTTCATTTACGTCAACAACCGCAACTGCTGCGCCCTCTCGGGCAAAAAGCAACGCCGTCGCTCGTCCAATCCCTGACGCAGCGCCAGTGACCAAAGCGACCTTTCCATATAATGCTCCCTGACGTTGGCAATCGGAAAAATTTGACATATATCCAGCATCCTTCAGTTTCATAAAAGACAGTGTATGTTATTAAAGTTTAACACGCTTGCAGTGCATACAATTCAGCGCATAGATTTTCTAGTACGATATCCTGTAAATGATTTCTTCTTTGCATCCAGTTATCACGCTAATGTAGCCGCTCAGCATTCTGTCAACCGCACGATCGCCAGTGTCAACCAAGAGGGGCCGTCCCCTCAGAGAATTGATTTTCTCAGGAGTGGACACAACTACTATGTTCTGTCTTCCCACCTTCTTGATGACTTCTGGACTTATCTGCTGATTCCCTCTGCCAAACAAGAAGCCTTGGCCACCTATCGGAGTGACTATTATCTTCGCTTTATGCCTCCGGAGGAGCTTGAGTAGCTGAGCTTCGTTGACGTCAACGCCAACCAGTTTTCCTTTCGACACTACGTCAACGCCTATCAGCGTTTTGTTCAATCCAAGTTTTGACGTTATGGCTCTGGTTGTGGTTCCCGGACCGATGATGTAGAAGTAGTCTTCTTCCATTCTATCTGTAACTTCATAAGCTATTGCATCCATCGCTTCCGCGTCCCCGCTGAGGCTGGGAACCTTTGATCTCTGAATCAATCTTCTCTCGAAAGGAACTTTGAGGTAGCCGTAGAGTCTTGAAGATACAACACCATGGCGAAGAGCATCCTCATCTATGTCGATAACCTCAACCTCTTGTATTCCACATTTTCCCTGCAGGTATAAGACAGCGAGGTCTCCAGCAGTTTCAGGGTTTGTCGCGAAAACAGCTGAATAAATCTTAACTCCTGCAGGTAAACCGAGAACTGTCATTTCTTGCCCGACTGCGTCGTACACGTCTCTTGCAGTGCCGTCACCACCTGAAAAAAGAAGGAGACTCACCTTTAAACTCAGCATTTCCCTTGCTGCCCTTTTAGTATCCTCTGCAGTTGTTTGACCCTCCTTAATTGATCCAATAACAGTGGGTTCAAAACCGCATTTCCTAGCCGCGTCTTCTCCCATTTCCGCAGGATACGTCACTATTTCAAGGGTTCCTTTGGAAGGCTTGATCCTCTCTATCCCGCGAACCGCCCGATTCAAAGACTGCGGCGCCGCGCCCAATTCAAATGCTCTTTGTTGTATTCTCGTTCCATCGCTTCCCTTGAGTCCAACCCTGCCACCTATGCCTGCAATCGGATTAACGATCAAACCGAGCTTTTCCCGTTCCACTTTGGTTACCACGTACCTCAGTAAATGTTAAATTGCAATTTCTTCCTATTTTGTTCTTTGTTGACCTTCTTTCGATATGCTCTCCAAGTCATCGCCCACCGTGAAGGGTCATCCAAAGGTGTATGGTCGATTTTGTGCACGGTACTATTGTGGGGGGCTGTTTTGACGACTTCAGGATTGACATATGCTTCTCGAGCTACGTGCCTGATTATTTCGACGTATTCGTCAAGGTCAGCCTTAGAATATGATTCCGTCGGCTCAAGGGTGCAAGGCTCAGGAACTATCCACGGGTGATGACTGGTCCAGTAATGGACACCAAAGTCTGCAGCTCTAAGCCCAATTTCTTCAGAATGGACGCCGGTGTCTCTTGTCAGTTTTTCCCAGCTATACCTCACTTGCTCAATGCGACGTTTGCCTTTGGCAAAAGGCGCGCCCGCCCCACGCACCTGTAATATTTTCTTCAGCAGATAGTTGTTGTTAAGAACAGCGATATTTGAGACTTCTTTCAGTCCTTCCGCGCCGAGGCTCATAACCCATGCATACGCCTTGAGCACCACCGGTGCGACCCCGCAGAACGACCTCACTCTTCCAATGCTCTCTGGCTTGTCATAGTTCAAATGATATTTCTTGCCATCAAACTCGATAACTGGAACTGGCAAAAATCTTGCAAGTTCTTTTATGGCACCGATAGCGCCAACGGCAGGTCCACCACAGCCATGAGGTGATGAAAAGGTCTTGTGCAGATTAAAGTGGCACAGATCAAAGCCAGTCTCCCTTGCTCTCGTTATGCCTAATATTCCGTTAGCGTTTGCTTGGTCATGAGCGCACAATCCTCCTGCTTCATGAATGACCTTCACGAATTCCTCAATTTTCGGGTTAAAAATCCCTGTGTCCTCTGGGTTAGTTATCATCAGTCCAGCCGTGCGTTTCGAGGTTGCTGCCTTCAGTGCCTCAAGATCAGGATAACCATCCTCATCTGGATAGAGAGTAATGACCTTAAAGCCTGCGGTCTTGGCGCAGGCGGCGTTGGAAGGATGAGAGAATATCGTAGTGACTATCTCATTTCTTTGAGCTGATTCTCCTCGAGATGCATGGTAGGCCCTTATAATTGAAGCGTTCGCATATATGGCTTGGGAACCGCCGCCGGGTTGAAGTGAAAACTGGTCCATCCCTGAAATTTCTTTTAGGATTTGCTCGAACTTGTACATGACCTCCAGTATTCCTTGGACGGTATCTTCGTCTTGTAGTGGATGAATCTCCGCCATCTGGGGCAGTCTGGCTAGCTGCTCGTTGATCTTTGGACTGTATTTCATTGTACACGTTCCTTGGCCAACATCAACGTTGAGATCCGTCCCCAAAGTTTCCTGTGATAGCCTTAAGTAGTGCCTTAACACTCGTGGCTGAGAAATTTCAGGCAACTCAGGCAAATGTTTTCTTCGCATCTTTTCAGGTAGGGTGGAAACGACGTCGCCGACTTCATTTTTTATTTCATCTTCAACTTCTGGTACTAGGATGCCCCTCTCTCCTTCTTTACTTAGTTCAAAAATTATCGGTTCATCCCATTTAGCCTCATGAAAACGCCTTAAGTTTGGTTTCCCCTTTGCGTATCTTTTCCCGGCTATGTCTTCCATTTTACTCAACCGCCTCCTTCAGCGCACTGACTAAAGTGTCAATGTCGTCTTTGGTGTGAATCTCGGTGACGCTGTAGAGCGCGCTATTTCCCAGTTCTGGAAATTCTTTTGTCAGATCTTTTCCGCCGAAGATTTTCTGTTTTAGAAGCATGTTGTTGATTTCTGAAACAGTTTTGCCAGTTTCATCAAAGTTGACGACGAATTCTTTAAAGTGCGTCGTTTTGAAAACGGGGCATCTGACGCCGTCTATTTTGGATATTTGCCGCATAGCATAATGTGATCTTTGCATTATGCCTTCCCCGATTTCTCGCATACCGTGGGAACCCATAAGTGACAAGTAAACGCCAGCTGTTATACCCCATAAAGCAGCTGCGGTGCCTACGAATTCTTTGCCCTCCCCCCTTAAAGCGAAAGACGTTCTCTCGTAAGCCACGTCACCGAATCCGTACTCTCCTTCAATCGAAGTCGGAGCTATTCCAAAAAGCCTAGACGGATATTCCATCACGTACTTTTCTTCATCACGGGTGGCTATGAAGCCAGCTTGTCCACCGCCAAATTGCATGTGCATGCCGAGTGGCTGTAAATCGCCACACACTATATCCGCGCCGTAATCGGCTGGAGGGGTCAAAATTCCAAGTGAGATCGGATCGGCGCCGACGATGCACAAAGCTCCGTGGTCATGGGCAATCTTGGAAATTTCATCTCCATTAGCTTCGATAAAGCCGAGGTACGATGGATTCTTGAAATAGACAGCGGCAGTCCTTAAAGAGATCTTAGGTTTCAGTGAACCAGGGTGTAATTGTCCAGTTTCTGAGTCGTAGTCTAGCAGCTTCACTTCTATGCTAGGCTTGCAATAGTCTCTGATTTTTGACAGTTCATCGACGCTAATTGTCCTAGAAACCAACACTTCATAGCGTCCCGTGATTCTCGATGCCATACGAATAGAAGTAGCTGCTGCCTGCAAGCCGTCATATGTCGGAACATTGACAACATCCATGTTCAGAAGTTCACCCATCATGCTGGCGTACTCGAAAAGCGCTTGAAACCTCCCATGATCGTCGTAAGGCTCACCGGCATACGCTGTTAGAAACTCGCCCCGTTGATTCACCTCATCGCACACGGCTGGAACATAGTGTTGCCAACATCCAGCCCCCAAAAAATTGTGATAATCTTGGCATGTCTTGTTTTTTGACAGAATTCCTTCCACGTGCCTTCTAAGCGAATACTCGGACAAGAAGGGTTTGGGCAACTCCAAGCTTTTCTTAACTCGAAGTTCCTCAGGAATGTTCTCGAAGAATTCTTCCACGTTCTTGGCCTCAACTTCTTTAAGCATCCGATTTTTTACTGCTGGGACAGAATTCGGGATGTACGGATAGACAATTGATTTTTTCTTCATACTCTTTATTCCTTTCTTTATTTTTTGTGAGGTCGTGCCATCGCACCGCCTAGTCAAGTGCAACAAGTCAAACTGGTGAATTTGATATTTATTTATAATGGCGGTCTGAATGAATTTAGGATTTCTTTACAAGTTATAGAAATGATGGAAATCAGGCAATGCTTCTTTCCTCCATGATAAGATGCGGCTGCAACATGCAATACAAAGACGAGTGAATCTTGATAACAGTGCCAAGTCAGAACATGCAGGAGTAGATTCCTGTCGCACGGCATACACTGGTTAATATTCAGTAATCCTTTACATCAACCAGCGAGTACATGGCATGGATGTACAGCAGATAGAGACTAAACTTCGACTGCGCTTCAATTCCAATGATGCTATTAAAAAACAAACCTGTTATATACTATGGCTTTCTGAATTAGGCATCAAACCGTAGAGAGAACAAAGTCGTGGACTTCGATTTCCTGATTAACGGAATGATTATTGGCTTTTCAATCGCCGCACCCATAGGACCAATTGGCGTGCTATGCATAAGGCGCACGCTAGCTGAAGGACGAGCCTATGGATTGATTTCCGGATTAGGCGCTGCCACTGCCGATGCCATATATGGTTGTATTGCTGGATTTGGATTGACTTTCATCTCGAACTTTCTGATTAGGCAACAAGTGTGGCTGAGCATTGTTGGCGGCATTTTTCTGTGCTTTCTGGGCGTGAAAACTTTCCTATCAAAACCGGTTGAACAAGTAACCGCGGCAAATCAAACCGGATTAATCAACTCTTATGCTTCCACGTTTCTTCTAACCCTCACAAATCCGGTGACCATACTCTTCTTTCTAGGCATCTTCGCGGGACTGGGCGTAGGAAGCACATGTGGAAACTATGGCTCCGCAGCAACTTTGATCCTTGGAGTGTTTACGGGCTCAGCCTTATGGTGGCTCACACTGAGCGAAAGCGTCAACTTGTTCAGGAGAAAACTCACCACCGGTAGATTGCGGTGGGTAAACAGAATTTCAGGAATCGTCATTGCAGCGTTCGGCGTCATCGCCCTTCTAAGCGTAATAGCTATTTAAATTGCTACTGCATAGAAAACTCCGCTAAATCGCGTATCTTCTGCCTTTCTCGGTAAGCATCACCTGACTTTTCAGGTCTCGCATGAACTTGGCAAACAATTCTGCATTTTCCGTGTGGACTGGGAAAATCTTTGCAGGGTTTATTTCCCTGAGTATGGTTTTCAGTTGTAGGGGCATGATGTGCCCAGAAACATGTACGTGATACTGCGGCAAGCCATAATGCCTAAGCCAGTTAACAAGCCGTTCAAAGTCAATCTCCATCTCCTCATTGAAGGGTTCAGACGCAGATAAGACGTAGCAACTGCCCGCCGTTGGTTGCAACGTTATGAGTTCTTCAAAATCATAAAAAGATGTGGCTAAGACCACATTGCACTGTCGCTTCGAAACTTCGAAGACATCGAGAATTTTATCTTTCCCCTCATACCGTTCAATTATTTGTCTTTCCCATTTGTCATATTTTTTCTTCGACCTTCGAAACACCAAGATATCCTCGCCGGTTAGGTCCGGAACCGTTAAGCCCTTATCCATACGCAGTGCATCCAGCAAATAAGCTTGCTTCAGTGAAACAGCTAGGCACCGCCTATTTTTCTTGGCGATTCGATAGAAAGAATTCAAACGGTCGACATCTGAATAGGAGAACTCTGCAAGCACTATACCGTCTGTCTGTGCAATGATACTGTTCAACTTGCTTTCAACTTCATCCTCAGAAGACACAGAAGCACCAGTCATGTTCGTCGCCTCAGTAACAACCACCACAGGGTCTGCCTTCTTCGCCTTTTCCACAAAATCATGGGTCATCTGAGGCTTGGCTCCATGCTCTCTAAAATCGCCGGTATACACAACAGCTCCATTCGAAGTGCAGATTACGAAGCCATAAGCTCCAGGGATTGAGTGGTCAACGTGGACGGGCTCAATTTCCAAATTGCCAACGGCAATCTTTTCGCCAGTTCTGAAAGCCTTGAACACTATATCTTCAACATTAAACTCTATATCCGCTCGATGAGTTTCGTCTAGCCCTTGCAAAATGATTTTTGTGGTTTCGCCGCAGTACACTGGAATCTCCCGTTTTATGAAGGACAAGTAAGCAGAATGATCTAAATGTCCATGGGAGATGAAAACAGCGTCAATCTTGGGAGGACCTGCGTCAAACTTGTAGATGCCCCCGATTTTTGGCAGGATCCCCAGTTCCTGTAGACTTCTTTCGCTCTTGGGTGAAAGAAACGGTGGGGAGTAAAATTGTTTTTTCATGGCAAAGGACATGCCGAAATCAAAGAAGACTCGAGTATCGCCATCTTGCAGTAAAATCTTGTTTCCGCCGATCTCGTTTACTCCGCCATAAAAGGTCAGCGTTGTTTCACTTTTTACCATAATGATCACCGAAATGTTTCTGCGTTTCGGCAAACGTTCGAGATGGCAAACATAACAGACGGGAAAGTGAAGACGCTGAAAACTCTCGTGTATTTTGCGTTTGCAGCTTTCTTAATGACATTGATGTCTCCGCCAGCCTTCAAATAACCTCTCAGAAAAGCTTTTGCAATGAGTTCTGCTTGCCGATTGCCGTACAACGGCGGAAGATAGTGGCCAGAGTAGTACAAGAATTCGGCAGTATCCCAAACTTTGTCACCATTTCTCGAGGCCTGCTCAAAATCCAAGAAGTATATTTCTCCATTTTTGTCGACGATAACATTTTCGGGTTTTGTATCACCCAGAGAAACATTGACGGCATGTACTTTGGCGAATAGCTCGCCCACCCTCATTAGGACGTTCAACTCTTTCTCTACTTTATCTTGGCTCTTCAATTTGGCGATTCGCTTAATAGTGTTATCAAGGTTTTCTCCTTCAATATACTCCATAATAAGTAGACGTTCATTGTGGCTTACGAATAAAACCTTTGGAACGTTGAACCCTTCGGAGAGCAAAAGTTTGTTTATGGTGCATTCTTTTTCGAGTCTAGATTGGCCTAAGACAGCAAACGTTCGAGTTCCAATGGACCACAATGTGAGCGGAAACCATTTGAAACTCGACCAATCTTTGAAACGTTTGACCAACGCTTTCTTTTCCGTACCATTCGAAAAAGTCTTAATCAAGTAGACATCGTTCAAAACCCCACCAATTTCCTCAACTTCAATCTTTGAGTTACTGCCAGCTGAAAGTACCCTTTGAGCAAAGGCTTCAATGTCAACCTTCTCTGATAGAGAAACCAGTCCACGTGCAGTAGGAACATACAAGTATTTTCGGGAATCAGCCAAGTATCTGACGCCGTCTGTTTCCTTTTTGCCCTCAGAATTTTGAAACTTAAGAAATGCTTCCATGTTCTGTGAAAGGAAACTTAGTATTTGCGGAAAAATTGCGAGCAAAGAGGTAAATAAGGTTCTAGGCGCGCTTTTTGAAATGTTTATAAAGCGAACTCTAGGGTTTCGGTTTTGTTCCACAAATTTTTTGGGAATCCTCACATAGCCTTCTGCAACTTTGATCGTACCTTCTGCCTCAAGCTGCTTCAAGGCTTCCAAATATCCACAGAGAACAAATTCTGCTTTTTTTCCGTGTCCGCTGCCATGCATGAAATTGGATAAACTGTAGGCCAGAGGCGGAAAAACGCGAACTCTGTTCAACATAGCCTCGTACATGAAGTACTTAGGTTCGATGTGAATTTCGTAGGAGAGTTCTGAAAAACTCAAAACAATATTTTCCAGTAGTTCTAGGACTAAGCGTTTTTTCAGTTTGACTTCTTGTGCGTGTAAATAGTATTCGTTTAGCAATGCTATGTAGGGAAAGATTAGTACTCCTGCTAGAGCCTCTCCTAAAAATCCTCGGTCAACGTCCCTTTCGAAAACCCACTTATCAACCGCGAAGACAACTAGATTTCTTCCGTCAACAACCTTTACGTAGTTCATCAACCTAGGCGGAAAGCCGCGTATTACTAGCAAAACTTCCATTGTTGCGTTTGTTTCCAAGACCCCTAAAGCATAACCACCACATAGGCAGGCCGCCGTGATTCCGGAAGAGCCGGCAATATGCCTACAAAAATCGAGAATTTGCGCAGACACGTTCTTGTTTACGTGCTTTGGATCTTGGATAGACGTTTCACCTTGGACGTTTGGAACTATGAATAGAATCTACAGATCTGCGAGATATAGTTACCGCGTGCTTCAAAGAGGCCGGATATTCGGCAGATATAGTTGTCCTTTTGAAACGATCACTGCCTTGCCAATCAAGTCTACTCTGTCGCTTTTTGGATGTAAACGCACAGTAAGCGTACCGCCTCGTTCGGATGCCTGATAGGCCGACATCTCTTTTTTTCCTAACAATTTTGACCAGTACACAGCTAATACTGTGTGGGCTGATCCAGTCACTGGATCTTCGTTTATGCCAATCCAGGGGCAAAAAAACGGGATACGAAATCGTAAGGTGCACGACCCCTCGAAGTTACAATGACCCCTTTAATTTCTTTCTTTGTTGGCATCGCTTTCATTGTTTCAAAATTTGGCTTTAAATTTCTTACTTCATTTTCGTCTAGCAGACTAATCAAAAGGAAACCTGTTCTTGCACCATATTCTGCTTGTTTGAAGCCCGCAATGCCCATCGCTTCAAGAAGTCTTGGGTCGGGAGTAATGGGGACTGACTTTTCTGCTGGAAAATCGAGAGCTATGCCCTTTTTGTCTTTTCTAGCAATTAATTTTCCGCTTTTTGTTTCAAAAGTCACTTCACTTCCAGAAATATTGATATCGTAGAACAAAACAGCCGCCGTGGCAAGAGTTGCATGACCACATAGGGGCATTTCTACCCTCGGGGTGAACCATCGCAAAGAAAAAATATTTGACTCTTTTAGAGGCTTTTCCTCGAGACTGCAGAAAAAGGCTGTTTCAGACAGATTCATCTCGGCTGCAATAGACTGGAGAGAATGCGTTGCCATTGAGCGCTCCAAGACACAAACAGCCGCGGGATTACCTTTAAACGGCTCGTCAGTGAAAGCATCTACAAGATATATTGGAATTCTGTTGTCATGATTTTCTTTTTTCAACCCATCACTCTTCTGCAGTTACTACTGCCGTTTTTCACAAACTGCTTGTCCATGCCTTCCGACAGTGTTACCGTTGATTGTTAGGTTTTTAAGGCTTTGGCGTTGTTTAATGCAAACTCTATGGAGATTTGTTCGTATCGTTTGGGCCCTCGGTTTTATACTGCGGCTATTTCTGCGTTTCTTTCATGTATACTATCGCTGCAAGTAGAGAGAAAACCAAAGCGAACGCCACCGTATCTATGAACATCGTCAGCGTGAAAGACGGGTTTCCCAAGAGGAAAGCTCGGGTTATGTCAGCCCCGCAGCTTAGAGGATTATATTGCGCTATTACTACAAGAGGCTGGGGTAAAGCGTTCTGTATCAGGTTTATTGGATAAAACACGGTGCTGCAGAAGAAAAGCATGTAGTACACCGCGCTTCTGGCAGTTATATATTTCTCGAAACTCGTGGTCGAGGCCGCAAATGCTATGCTTAGTCCTGAAGTCCCTAGAGAAATCAAAAACAATGAAATAATAACCAACAGGAGTTGCGTAGGAGACGGAACTATTCCCGAGTATGTCCATGTTATTAAAAATGTTGTTAAGAATAGAGGAGCCATATAGACAACGCCTCTCATGCCTCCTGCTAATACCCTCCCGAAAGCCAATTCCCACCTTTTCACCGGCAAACTCAACATGTAATGCGAGATTTCGCGTCTAACTTCCATGTTTATTTCTCTTCCAATCATGAATGCAGCAGCGAACAGGGCAGTAATAGTCAGACCTGGGGCAAAGAAAACGAAGTATGAAACGTAGTCCTTCGTAATTTCTGGATTGACCATCCCAGTGTAAACTATCGCCATTATAAACAAGTCCGCAAGATTCATGCTTATGATTCCAGCCAACCACCACTTGTATCGGAAGAAATAACTGAAATCCCTTTCCACAATATGCATTATTGACCTTATTGCCAACTGCCGCCCTCCAATCTTCTTTCATGCAAAAATATGCCTAGAAATGTAAAGATTGAAAAGAACAAGACGATTCCGAAAGCCGCTATGCCTGGAGACGTTAAAAGAGCAGATTCGATGCCTGCTCCCCATCTGAAAAGGTCAGCGGCAAACGTGAGAGGGTTGAATTTGGCCAAGCCCGCGTAATATGAAGGCATGTACGCGATTGGATAAAGCGCTGTGCTCAATCTAACTATTAGAGCGTCCAGAATGCCCAGCAAAATATCAAATCTGTCAGAGGACTTAATGCCTACAGCTAAGGTTATGCTAAGACCTGTTACGCCGAAGCTGAATAGGAAAAGGGATGCCAAAGCCACGAGAAGTTGAAACGGACTGGAAATTCCAATTAAGTATAGGACAAAGAGCAGTAGAGGAGTAACGTACACAAAGCTTCTCAATCCGCCTCCTATGGATCTTCCCAAGACTAATTCCTTGCGGGAAACAGGAACGCTGAGCAGATATTCTATGACTCCATGGTCAGTCTCTTCGTAGATGTCATAGCCGATGAAGATGGCTGCGGAATAGAGCATTGTTGCAATTATTCCTGCTGCGTAGAAGTTGAAGTAATTGCCTCCGACGACCAGTTGAACGTCGGGGCGGAGCATCTTATTGACCACTAAGCCGAAGA
>Ga0172365_10003404_pt1 | contig 11847 bp, 11 predicted proteins | sample LakKivSesite48cm_FD_114535 | JGI IMG/M metagenome (GOLD analysis project Ga0172365, IMG submission 114535) | Sediment microbial communities from Lake Kivu, Rwanda - Sediment site 48cm | ecosystem: Environmental > Aquatic > Freshwater > Lake > Sediment | place: Rwanda: Western Province, Lake...
CCTCCACTGGATACCTTCCCACCGCGGTCTCCTCTGAAAGCATCACCGCATCTGTGCCATCATAAATCGCATTTGCGACATCCGTGACCTCAGCCCGGGTCGGCCTTCTGCTCTCCACCATTGACCTAAGCATCTGGGTCGCAGTAATCACTGGTCTGGCAGAGAGGTTAGCTTTTTGGATGATTTCCTTCTGGAGCGCGGGTATCTGCTCTAACGGTATCTCCACCCCTAAATCCCCTCTTGCGACCATCACCCCATCTGAGCATTGAATAATCTGGTCAAAATTTTTCACTGCAGACAGGGTCTCTATCTTAGCAATAATCGGAATATCCTTTCCCTCCTTCCTAACCAGTCTCCTTAATAGATTTATCTCTCGCGCGCCTCTTACAAAAGAAAGCGCCATATAATCCACTCCCGCCTTAATTCCCAAGCTCAGGTCCTCACGGTCTTTTGAGGTAAGCGCAGAAACACTGAGCTTCTCGCTGGGAAGGTTCACTCCTTTTTTGGAGCTGACCTCCCCTCCCACCCTCACTTTGCAGAGAACCTTATTGGCATCTATCTCCATTACCTTTAGCTCAATTTCTCCGTCTCCGAGTAGAATCAAATCCCCCTTTTTTAACTCTTTTGCCAATTTAGGATAGGAGACTGGCAAAAGCCCGGCTCGCTCGGACTTTCTGCCAGAAATCAGCCTTACCACCTCCCCGGTTTTAAGCGTCATCGGACTTTGATAAAGCTGGCCCAGCCTGATTTTAGGACCGCTTAAATCCTGAATAATCGCAACATTTTTACCTAACCGGGTTGCGACCTTCCTTATCTTATAAACATTCTCAAGATGCTCCTGATGCGAGCCATGGCTAAAATTCAGGCGAAAAACATTAACCCCGACTTTGACCAACTCCTTGATTTTAGCCTCTGAATCACTGGCCGGTCCCAAGGTCGCAACGATTTTGGTCTTAGCAAGCATCGGGTTTATTTTACAGACTTTTTTCTCATAAACCAACCCATTTTAAGGAAAGACCAGCTTATGATTTTTATCTCATTTCAAAAAGTCATTTTCCGCAATATATTTATTTATCTTTTGAGCGTCTTCTGCCTTCAGATAAAGAAACCGAATCCCCATTCCAGAAGGATTAGCCTCGCTCTCCTCTGATTTTGACACAACCCGCACCACCAAGCCTTTCACCCGAACCGGCGGCTCTGGCAGGGGAAGCGGAATGCTCATCTCCAGTTCAGTGCCTACTGGAAAAAGCTCCTCAGTTTCTATAAAAATCCCGCCCTCGCTGATGTTCAGGGTCCAGCGGGGATAGCTGATTTCACCCTCCCGGCAGGATGCCCGCACCTTTAAAGGCACCCGAACATGACTTCTCCTCTCTAAAGGCGCTCCTTTGAAAAATCTATTTATCTTATCCAGAAGGTCTCGCTTGGTGATGGGCTTGGTGAGAAAATCATCACAGCCGGCTTGCAGACATCTGTCTTTAGATTCCACATCGCTCTTGGTGGTGACCATTATCACTGGAATATGTTGAAGCGATTTATTGGTCTTGACAAATCTACAAATCGTGTCCCCAGTGATATCTGGCATCACTAAGTCCAGAAAGACTAAACTGGGCTTTTCGGTCTGAATCTTCTTAAGCGCCTCGGCTCCGGATTTCGCCATAATAATCTCAAACCCAGCATGCTCCAAAAGCATCTTCTCTAACTTAAGAAAGGTCTCCATATCATCCGCAATCAAAATTTTTTCTTTTTTATCCATCCCTTTTCTCCGAGTTGCCTTTTTTTCTTTCCGGATAGAATTTTATCACCACTGGCGACTGATTGTCCATTTCTGGATTAAGCTGGCTCGGTTTTTTCTCCTGGAGATTTTCATGGTCTTCTATAATTTTGCCCAAAATCTTATAATGCAGTTTAAGCGCGCCCAAGGCGTATTCCTTAAGATAACCCTTCTCCAGATACACCACGGTCTCTCTGGGCTTTCGGAACACCCCAAAAATAATCGCCAATAAAAACCCATTATAAAAAATTCCCACTAAAATATAGACCAAAAGATTTTTATAAAAAATATCCCGGGGGAAATTTTTTAAATTATGCTCAATCCGAACCAAGCCATAGGGCTTTTTCTCTTTTCCACGGAAAAGCGGAACATTGAGCGAGAGGGTTTGACCATATTCTTGAACTCGGTTCTCCCAGGGCGAAAGAAAAGCCTGCTTTAAATAAGGGTCAGAAGATTTTTCAATATCTTTTTCTAAGATTATCGCAAATTCGCTGAAATTAGCCTTGTTTAAGGAATAACCGCCCTTGATTTGAAAGGGATTTTTCAACATCGCAGAAGCGCTGGGATAGCCAAAATCATAAAAAGCGCGCCGATAAGAGGCTTTATATTCATCCGCGGGATTGGCATAAAAAAGCGCCACCATATTAGACCGCAAAATCAGCTCGCCCTTCTCCTGCCTGGTTTGAAGCTCAAAAATAAAAAACAGCCCCATAATAAGAATAAGCTCTCCTGCGACCACCAGCAATATCTTTTTGAAAATCCCCACTATTATAATTTTAAATTCAAGTCCAGTGGTTTGTCAAATTTCTTATTTTTTCCTGAAAATTTCTGACCAATGATGTCAATCCCTTCTGGTATCCTTGTTCCCGCAAGCAAAGGAGGGTAAAATGGGGCAATTGATAAATTTATCCGCTTATAGACAATGGCGTCTAAAACTTAATCTATCCAGTCCGCCCGCACATTGCAATTTTTTCCAAGTTCATCTTGGTTTATGCCCAAGCCAAGTCCTGGAGCTATCTCCCGGAGAATTAGCAGGTGTCATCGGTGAAAAAAAGCTGGTGTCCACTCTCGGAGATAGGCTATTAAAACTTTGCAAAGAGCAAAATATCCCAATTATCTATTATTTGTTAAATCAGAGCCGAGTGCAAGACTTTCCTCAAACCGAAAATTTCAGTCTCCGGATTAGAAACCAACTCTCTCCTAAAGAGCTATTACCCGAGCTTTTAAGCTCTGAGAGAAAAGGAATCGTGGTGATAAATTCCCTTTTGGGGCTAAAGCCAGAACTTGAAAAAAATATGATGCCCTTTCCAACCCTGTCCGAGATAGAGAAAATTATTGTGGGGCTCTCTGCTTTGCTTAAAAGATACTTATGGGCAGGAGTGATATTTGCTCATTTTTCAAGCCCAAGCCAATACTCTTTTCTTAAGCAAGTTCTTGAGAACAAAAGAATCTCTAAAAGATTCACCAAAATATATAACCCCATCCCTTTATCGCGTCCCATGGAAAATGAAATTTAACCCCCCAATTATAATTTTCTCCATAAAATCAAATGGTTATAAAAAATTAACGCCAAAATTTTTTAAATCCACCTGTTTATAAATTGTGAAAAATATGTGTATAAAAAATTTAATCAAGCTAACTCTTTGATAAAATTAAAAAATTATAATTGTGAAAATTTTTCCTCTTGACAAATCTAAATTTTGTAGATAAAGTAAAAATTACTCAAGATATTGGCTTTTAAAGTTATTTTATTTTTTAAAAATTAGAAAAGGAGGGGAAGAGGATGGCGGAACTGCTGAATCTGGAACGGGATTTTGAGGAGCGGGTGCTGAAGAGCAATGTGCCAGTAATCGTGGATTTTTGGGCTCCCTGGTGCAAGCCTTGTTATGAGTTAAATCCAGTGATTGACGAGCTGGAGAGGATTTATCAGGGAAGGGTCAGGTTCGCTAAATTGAATGTGGAGGAGAACACCAAAATTGCGGCTCAGCTCGGGGTGCGGGCTTTGCCCACTTTATTTGTTTTCAAGGATGGTATGGTGGTCGCAAATTTAGTGGGATTTATCACCCCGGATAAAATTAAAAAACTGGTGGAGAACTGGGTATAGCCCACTTAGGTTCTCCTCCTGATTTTTTCCATTTATTTATAGATAAAATTTTTATCTAAAATTTTTTTTCCTTTTTAATTCCAAGGAATTGGAACTTTTCTTAAAAACCGGTATCTACTATTATAGCCACCCAAACCCTTTCATCAGGGGGTTATCCAAAAGAAATAGAGGATAGCCCCCGATTTCTTTCAGACTGGCTCGTAAGCGCATAAAAAAATTAAAAAATATATATCCTAAACCAGTAAGTTAAAATCCTCTAATCAAAAAATTACTTTATATTTCAATTAGTTGGATAAAGGGACAATTGAAACTTTTTCCCCTAAAAAGCATCATAATTATTGAGCTCAGGCTAAAGCTCGCCCCTCCTTTTTCCTCGGTGCTAGCCACACCGAGACTGAGGGCGGTGAAATTCACCGCCCCCAGTTTTTTTAATCCAAACGGGGGACACTATATTACCTCTTAAACAACTTGAGGGAACATAGCTCCATAATGCTAAAAATCTTAACCAGTGATTTAGTTTGGTTTGACTCTGGGGTCAAATATAGCAAAATAGGTAATGACGAAAAACTGAGAAAGGGGGTTATCCTGTGTGGGTGTGGGAAGATAAAACTGCTAATAAAATCTCCTTGAGGATATTACTTCTTTATATTATTCCTGTTTGCGCAATAGTTTTTGACATAATTGTGCGATTCCCTGATATGAGAAAATGGCCCAGAGACGCTTGGGGCATATATCTGATAAGCTGGATTGGCTCAATCGGTATGTGGCAAATCATCATCTTTTCTCTTTATTTTCTCAAGCGTAAATCCATTTGGGCTGGTATGGTCTTTCTGGTCATAATAAGTTCAGCAATGGCATTCATTTATCTGGCTTCCTGGCGAGCATTTTTTTATTTCAAGTTTATGCCCAATTATTATATTATAAGTTATATTTTCACGGAGCCAGAGCATCTTTGGATGATTCTCAAGGAATATCTTCCACCGCTTTTTTGGGGGTTGATTTTGTTAAGCCTCGCCCTCTCAATCCTGCTCTGGATTGACGCTAAAGATTATCTCAAAAATCTTCTAGCAAGGAGATGGGTAATCATTGGAGGGATTATTTTATGGAGTAGCTCAATTCTGGTTTTGAATAATAATCTGAAAATTTGGGACCAATCCAGCTTGCCGGATATTAATTTTTTCATAGTAGCGGGTCAGCATCATTACTATAAATACTCTAATTATCTTAATCCTAAAGAGCAGGGTTTAATCTCCAGAAATATTTCTGAACTTGAACAGATAGACCGAGAGCCGGGTTTTAATGTGTTGATAATGTTGCAGGAAAGTTTAAGACCGGACCATTTAAGTATTTATGGTTATAAAAGAGACACCACGCCTAATTTACGGGAATTCTCTGCTCGCCATCAAGGGGAATTTTTTCTTTTTGAAAAAGCTTATGCCCATAGCTTAGCCACGGACCGTTCGGTGAGGACTATTTTACAGGGGCTTAATCCTTCTATCTCTATCAAATTAGCTTGGCAGAATTCACCGGTCATATTTGAATATGCCAAAATGTTAAAAAAGGTCAGTGCTTTTTTTATTACTTCTCAAAAAGCGAATTGGCAATCATTTTTATTTTTTATTCAATCGCCAGCTCTGGATTATCTATGGAGCAGGGAAACCAGCGGTCTTCTTCCTTATAATGATACTGGAGTAGATGACCGGGAAATGGTCAAGGAATTTTTAAGATATATTGACCAATTAAGCGCCTATCCCGGATACTTTATTGGGGTGGTAGGATTCAATGCCAATCATAATCCTTATAAAACCCCAGAAGAATATAAGAAATGGCAAGGACAGCTGGTTGACCAATATGATAATAGTATTTTATTTTTAGATAGTATTTTAGCGACCGCGCTCAATCACCTGGAGCAAAAGCAACTTCTAAATAATACCATCATTATCTTTGTTTCTGACCACGGGGAAGCTTTTGGTGAGCATAACTTTTTTGGGCGTCAAAGATTTTATAATGAGGCCATTCAGATTCCTTTTTGGATTTATATCCCTAAATCCTTACAGGATAAAATTCCTGGTCTAGATCATCTTCAAAAAAACACTAAAAAGGTGATTGGTCTTCAAGATATTACGCCTACCATCTTGGATTTATATAAAATTTATGATTTGCAGTCAATTGAGAAATATCGGAGCCTGATGCAGGGCGGAAGCTTATTGAGAAACATTGACGAATCAAGCCCGATTTTTTCTCTAAACTATACTGAGATAAGCCCTACTGAAAAAAATTTAGGCTTAAGCTTAATCATTAACCGAAAGAAATACTTAATCACAGTGCTTAATAATGTAGCCCAAGAGCATTTATATGATATTTATCAAGACCCGAAGGAGACCATTAACCTCTGGCCAAGTTTGACCGAACCAGAAAAAGAATTTTATCACCAAATCCTTTTGAGCTATCCCAATACCAAAACCATTTACCAAGAGGCGGTTATGAGTTGCCAAAAATAGCCTTCTCACCCTAAACTGCAGAAAATAACTTTTGAGCTTAGCGGAAGTTGGTTTTCCAAACGCAGGATTATTCCTGATTCATTCCTTGACTACTGATTTAAATTAGGATAGTTTGGGAGTGTGGAGAGAAATCCGCTGGGGGTGTGTGTGGTTTGGTTTTTCAGTGGTTTATTGGTTTTGATGATTTTCCTGCCAGCAATTTCTGTAAGACTTGGCTATTTTTTGCTTGGGGATTTTGCTTATTTAGCTTTTATGCCTTTTTGTCATCAATTGATGGAAAGAAGTTTTGATTTATTTGGCGCAAAGCTCGGGGTTTGCGCTCGGTGTTTGGGGATTTATTTAGGGATATTTTTGGGTCTGAGCTTTTTTTTGTTAAGCAAAAAGAGTCCAGCTCGGTTGATTTTAATACCCATTTTTTTTATGCTAACCGATGGCTTATTTAATGCGTTAGGAATAATTGATAGTGGAAACATTATTCGGATGGTTTTGGGATTGGGCTTTGGAATTTCTTCAGGCTGGCTCTTGGGCTATGGGATAATGGATTTGGAGCAGATTTTGGGGACGGAATTTAAGGAAAGATGGAGAATAAGGAACATTACCTGAAGGCTTTTTTAATAGCGGGCTTGGTCAGCGGTTTATTAAGCTCCTTGCCGATAATATCAATTGGGAATTGCTGTTGCTTATGGATGCTATTCGGGGGAGGGCTATCTGCTTGGCTGTTATCTGGTTCCGCCAAGAAATCGGTGAGAATCGGGGAATCTGCGCTGGTCGGATTGTTCAGTGGTTTATTGGCTGGGATGATTTTTTCTTTTACAGAGACCATTAAAAGGATAATAAACCCGGATCAATTTCAGTTAGTGATAGAGACGATGAGGAGCCGGGGTGTGAGCCTTCCGCCGGAGATGGAGGACTATTTAAGTCAGGCTTTGAATCTGATAGCTCATCCGGGCTTGTTTTTGATAGGATTATTGTTTTTTTATCTTTTGATTTTTGGTATAATGTCTATTATTGGAGCGGTGATTGGATTTTCTATTTTTGAGCCGAGGTTTGCCTTGAAAAGGAAAGTCAAGCAAGATAGCTCTGGGGAGGCGATTTCTCAACCACTGGTGGAATTGTCAAAAACGCAGGAGATAATTAAAGAAGGTCAAATGAAAAAAACAGATTTATATTTTCCAAGAAAAGAAAAGGAGGGAGAGTAATGGGAAAAGGGTATATGGGAAAAATTATGTGGGTGAGCCTTTCTAACAAGGAAATCAAGCGGGAGTCAATTCCGGATGAGGTTTATGAGAAATTTTTATCTGGCTATGGATTAGCCGCGAAGATTCTTTATGAACGGATTCCGCCTGGGGCAGACCCGCTGGGACCGGATAATATCTTGGCTTTTATGAGCGGTCTTTTAACCGGCACCCCCAGTTTTTTCACAGGCAGGTGGATGGTCTGCGCCAAAAGTCCGCTGACCGGCGGATGGGGAGACGCTAATTGCGGAGGGGACCTTTCTCCTGCGATTAAGCGAGCTGGGGTGGATGGAATTTTCTTCACTGGCAAGAGTGATAAGCCGGTTTATCTGGTGGTGAATGGGGAGCAGGCGGAATTACGAGATGCCAGCGCCATCTGGGGAAAGGATTGTTATGAGACCGAGGATTTGATTCGGAAGGAGCTTGGGGATGAGAAGGGACAGTATAAGATAGCCTGCATAGGTCCGGCAGGGGAGAAGCTCTCTCGGATTGCGGGAATCAGCAATGATAAAGGTAGATTTGCGGCTCGGTCCGGTCTGGGCGCGGTAATGGGCTCAAAGATGCTGAAAGCCATTGCGGTTCAGGGCAAAGCCAAGATAGAGGTTCAAAATTCAGAGCAGATGAAAGGGTATTCCAAGAAATTTTCTAAGGCTTTGGACCGGGCGGATTTTATGCAGAAGGTTATCAATAATCGGATTTTAAGAATAGCCGGGATATCTGCCCGAATCGGGGGACCCACGCGTCAGCCCGGAGATTTATGGAGGATGATTCTTAAGAAATATGGGACAATGGGTATAACCGCAATGAGCGCGGAGAATGGAGATAGCCCGGTTAAGAATTGGGGAGGGGCTGGATATAAGGATTTTCCTTTAGACCGGGCGAGCAAAATCAGTGATGACCAGATATTGAAATACGAGGTGAAAAAATATGGGTGTTATTCCTGCCCGGTTCATTGTGGGGGGATTGTGGAGGTCAAAGAGGGTCCTTATCCGATAGAGGAATCACATAAGCCGGAATACGAGACCTTATGTGCGCTCGGAACAATGTGCCTGATTGATGATGTCTACACCCTGTTCAAGATGAATGACCTAATTAATCGTGGAGGCATAGATTCTATCTCCTGCGGGGCAGTGGTCGCGTTTGCGATAGATTGTTATGAGAACGGAATCATCACTAAGGAGGACACTGGCGGGCTTCCGTTGAAATGGGGCAATGCGGAATTAGCAATGAAATTGGTGGAAATGATAATTCAAAGAAAAGGAATCGGCGATGTTCTGGCAGATGGCGTGAAGAAAGCCTCGGAGAAGCTTGGTAAAAGCTCGGAGAAGTTTGCGGTTCATGCGGGTGGTCAGGAACTGCCGATGCATGACCCCAAGTATGACCCGGGGCACGCGATAGCTTATGAATGTGAGCCAACTCCGGGTCGGCATACCATTGCGGCATATACCTGGCAGGACTTGATGGGGATTGATAGATTTTTTAAAGAGGCAGAACCGCTCAAGCTGATTACCAGTAAAAAGAAGCGCTTGGACCCAACAGCCAGAATGAAGAACCAGGTTTTAAACTCCAAGCTGATGCAGATTATGAATGGGGTGGGAATATGTCTATTTGGAATGTGCTGTGGTCCTAAGACCCCGATATTTGAATGGCTGAATTCAGCAACTGGCTGGAACAAATCTCCGGAGGATTATTTAATCGTTGGGGAGCGGATAGAGACCCTTCGCCAGAGCTTTAATGTAAGAGAAGGCATTAAGCCCAAGGATTTTAAGCTTCATTCCAAGGCAGTGGGCGAGCCTCCACTGACTTATGGACCTCATAAAGAAGTGACTCTGAATCGGGAGGAGATGCAGAAGGCTTTCTATAATGCTTATGGCTGGGACCCAGAGACCGGCAAGCCCAAGAAGGAGGTCTTAGAGAAATTAGGTTTAGATGAGGTTCTCAAGGATATTTATGGATGAGCGATGCCCAGGGTAAAGGTAAAACTTGCCGGGATGATTGACCGGAAGATGGTCAATCAGGTTTATGAAGAGGAGCTTGAGAAGGAGCTTCGGTTGAAAGAGCTTTTTGAGCGATTGGATAAAAAATCTGGTTTTAGTAAAAGATATTTTAAGCGCCTGCTTAAACTACCGATTCAACCAGTGCTTTTAATCAATGGGGAGCAGGGGGACCTACCAGAGGCTTTAGAGAGAGTGGTTCAAGATGGGGATGAAATTGCGCTTTTGATGCCAATGGCAGGAGGGTGATTTGCAGGAGAGCGGATTTTTAACCGCGAAAGCTGGGATTAAAATTTATTGGCAGGGGCTTATGCCCGAGGATAAGCCAAAGGCATTGATTTTCATTGCTCATGGCTTGGGCGAGCATATTGGGAGATACAGAGATTTAGCAGAATATCTTAAGAGCAAAGGTTTTGCGGTTTTTGGAATAGACCATCGCGGGCATGGCAAGAGTCAGGGAAGAAGGGGACATATTTTAAGTTTTGATCAGTATTTAGGGGATTATAAAGCTTTTCGGGATTCAGTGATAGGTCGGTTTCCGAGCCAAAAAAGTTTTTTGTTAGGTCATTCCTTGGGAGGACTGATTTCGGTTCATTATGTTTTGAAATATCCGAAAGATTTTTCTGGCTTGGTTCTTTCCAGCCCCGCGCTGAAAATAAAAATTGACGCTAATCCGATTACCCAGGCCTTAGGGAGAGTTTTTTCCAGATTGCTTCCCGGAATTAGTATAAGCAATGGGCTTGACCCGAATATGTTAAGTCATAACCCAGAGGTGGTCAAGGATTATCTCAATGACCCTTTGGTTCATGACCGGGTTAGTGTCCGCTGGTTCACCTGTTTTACCAATGCGATTGAGGAGGCGCAAGCAAAAGCGAAAGAGATAAAAATTCCGATTCTGGTGATGCAATCTTCAGAGGATAGGTTAGTGGAACCGGCTGGCTCAAAAGAATTTTTTGAAAAAGTTCTGAGTTCGGACAAGGCTTTCAAGAACTGGGAAGGCTTTTACCATGAGATGTTCAATGAGCTGGATAAGGCAAGGGTTTATCAATTTTTTGAAAATTGGCTGGAAAAGCATATTGCCTAAGCATATTATTTTTTTAGTAATCGGTTTTTGTCTATTTAATTTTTTTTGCTCTGGCTCTGAAAAATCAGAGCCGGAACCCCCTGCTCGGGTAGTTATCCAGAGTCAAGATAAAGAGGTTTTGGTATTGGTGGAGCTGGCTAAGACTAAGGAGCAAAAGGCGCGCGGGCTTATGTTCCGCAAGGAGTTAGCAGAAAATAGCGGAATGCTTTTCATAGAGCCTTATCCCAAGTTCCTTCAGTTCTGGATGAAAGACACCTATATTCCTCTGGATTTAATTTTTATTGGCGAGGATAGGAAAATTAAAGGGATTATAAAGAACGCCAAGCCAGAAACCACTGAGACTTTAGCGATTGATAAACCCAGTCGGTTCGTGTTAGAAGTGAACGCAGGATTTGCAGATAAACATAATGTTAAAGAAGGGGATTCGGTTAAATTTTTAGGATTTACGGTTGAATAAATGAAAAAAGAGCTGGATTTATCCGGGGCATGGGAACTAAAGCCGGTTGAGCGGTTTGATGGAGACTACCAGCGCGGGACCTGGTATAAGCAGGTGATTCCTGGTCATTGGCAGGAAATCCCAGAATTGAAAAATTATTCTGGCAGAATGGTTTATCGTCGGGCTTTTAATTTTTCTAAAGAGCAAGATAAAAGATACTGGCTTCGGCTTAAGGGCGTGTTTTACTGGTGCGCAGTTTATCTTAATGGCTTCCGTTTGGGAGCTAATCAAGGCTATTTTGTTCCTGCTGATTTTGAAATAACTGAGATATTGGAGCCAGGCGAGAACCAGCTGATTTTAGAGGTATTTTGTTTTGAAGAGGAAAATAAACTCAGTAAGAAACAAATTCTGGGCGTGTGGCATCATTGGGATTGCCTTTATTCGGATTGGAACCCGGGCGGTATCTGGCAGACAATAGAAATCCTTTCCTCAGGGCAGATAGCTATTCTGGAATCATCTTTTCACACGGTCTATGTTCACCCTCAATATGCTCGGATAGAAGGGTTTGTTAATCTGGATTCTTTACATTCAGAGGAATTGAACCTAAAAATTCGTTTGGTTCCAGAAAACCATCAAGCAACGGACTTAGAAAAAACCTGGACTGTGTTCGGAGGGAGAGGGCAGAAATGTTATCAATTCTGGTTTGATTTCAAAGAATATAG
>Ga0172365_10003405_pt1 | contig 11847 bp, 10 predicted proteins | sample LakKivSesite48cm_FD_114535 | JGI IMG/M metagenome (GOLD analysis project Ga0172365, IMG submission 114535) | Sediment microbial communities from Lake Kivu, Rwanda - Sediment site 48cm | ecosystem: Environmental > Aquatic > Freshwater > Lake > Sediment | place: Rwanda: Western Province, Lake...
ATACCACTGCTTGATAGCGAACCAGCTAGAGTCCAGGCCCGCCATTATGATGTGGTGTGCAACGGATGTGAGCTTGGCAGTGGCAGCATCAGAATTCATAACCGCCAGCTTCAGGAGAAAATATTCCAGCTCCTGAGTTATAGTAAGGAAGAAATAGAAGAACGCTTTGGGCATTTCCTCAGGGCATTGGAATATGGAGCCCCACCTCATGGAGGTATCGCTATTGGGCTGGACCGCCTAGCCATGCTGCTCGCTGGGGAGCAGACTATCAGGGAAGTAATCGCCTTTCCTAAAAATCAAAACGCGGTTGACTTGATGTTCGATACCCCTTCGTATGTTGATAAGAAACAGCTTGATGAGTTGAACCTTAAGTTGAAGCATGAGATTCTTCGCGCGGAGTCGGAAGGGGCATAAGGATGAAAGTAACCCATGAAAAGCTGGAGAATTGCCAAGTATCGCTTAGTATAGAAGCTGAAGTCCGTGAGTTAGAAAAGTCTCTCGAGGGAGCTTACCGCCATTTGGTTAGCAAAGTTTCTATACCTGGCTTCCGTAAAGGGAAGACTCCCCGAGCTATTCTGGAGCAGCATCTGGGTAAAAACGCCTTGCTGGAAGAAGCCCTGGAGCATCTCATCCCTCAGCTTTATAGGCAGGCGATTGAATCAGAGAAAATTGAACCTATTGCCCAACCACAAATAGAAATTAGTCAAACCGAGCCCTTAGTCTTCAAAGCCATTGTGCCGGTCAAGCCTACAGTCAAACTTGGCGACTACCACAGTATAAAGCTAAAAGCTGAGCGGGTAGAAATTGGCGCGGGGGAAATTGGGGCCGCTGTTGAGCAGCTCCGCCAACAACAGGCGGTATTACTGCCTGTAGACCGCCCCGTCCAGCTTGGCGATTTCGTCACCCTTAACATTGAAGCTACCATTGATGGCAAGCCATTTCTAAACCATAAAGACCTGCTATATCAGGTGGATAGCAATTCAACCTTTCCCTTACCTCATTTTGCCTCAAAATTGGCCGGTGCCAGGAAGAACGAGGAGAGGATTTTTAGCCTCAAAGTTCCGACAGACTATAGCATTAAGGGATTTTGTGGCCAGGAATGCCTTTTCAAGACCACGGTTAGCGAGATAAAGGAGAAACAACTGCCGCAACTCGATGATGACTTTGCCCAGAGCTGTAATTATGCTAATTTAACTCAGTTGAGAGAAGGAGTAACGGCTGCTTTGAGAGTTAAAGCGGAACAAGAAAATCGCCGGGAACTAAGGCGAAAAGCTATTGCTGCCGTTGTCAAAGTCAGTGAAGTGGACTATCCCCCTATCCTAGAGGACAGGGAAATTGACAGTCTTCTTAGGGATGAAGCGCGATACCTTGGCTACCGTGAGGTGAAAGATTATCTCAAGAGAGTTAACAAAACAAAGGAGAAGCTCAAAGAGGAATTGCGCCCCGTAGCTAAGAATCGCGTTATTAATACTCTCGTCCTGGATAAAGTGGCTGAACAGGAAAAAATTGAAATTACTTCCCTAGAAGTAGATAATAAAGTGGAGGAGATTCTCGGGGATGCTAAGGATAAAGAGAAAATGCGGAGATTTCTTGCTTTGCCTCAGGTTAGAGAGTCAATTAGTGAGTCTCTGCGCAGCCAGAAGACGATGGATTGGCTAGTGCAGCTAGTCAGCAGAGACCAAGAGAATAAGAAGGCTGCCTAGAAATGGAGTGGCCCGATAAATTGGGCCACTGTGCTTGATAAATCAGGCAACTACAAAAATTTGGGGGTGAAACACCTCCGAGATGGCTGAAATTGAACGGGTAATCAAAACTAAACAGCCTCGCAAAGTAAAGGAGGGCCAATGGACATAGTATCTCAGGTAGTAATTCCCACGGTAACTGAAACTGGTGCTCGAGGTGAGCGTGTGTTTGACATATATTCCCTTCTGTTGCGGGAAAGGATTGTTTTCCTGGGCACACCCATCAATGACCAGATAGCCAATCTCATTATCGCCCAACTCCTCTATTTAGAAAGGGAAGATCCGGAAAAGGATATCAGCCTGTATATTCATTGCCCCGGCGGGGTAATCAGCGCTGGCCTGGCTATCTATGATACTATGCAGCTTCTGCGCTGCCCGGTGTCCACCATCTGCGTTGGTCTGGCGGCCAGCATGGGCACTCTGCTTCTTTGTGCTGGCACCAAAGGCAAGAGGTATGCTTTGCCTAACTCCACTATACATCTTCACCAAGCAGTTGGTGGTGCTCAAGGACAAGCGGCCGATATTGAAATCGCCGCCCGGGAAATTATGCGCATGCAGGAAAGAATCCGCAATATTCTGGCTAAGCATACCGGTCAGACGATGGAGAAGATCGCTCACGACACCGATAGGGACTTTTACCTTGACCCCCAGCAAGCGGTGGAATACGGCATCGTAGACGAGATACTTACTAAGCCGGAGAAGAAGTGAAGCCCTTATCATTGGAGTCCGAATTTCCTCTTCCTTGATGGAGAGGATTAAGAGCCTGTCCTGAGTTTATTGAAGGATGAGGGTTAAACCCTCAGAGGTATTAAATTAGGCAAAATGCTTATCTTCTCAAGTTCAGTGGCACCAAGTTCCCTAGCTTTGGCAGCTAGTCCCACTAGTTTCTGGGGCTTGGGCAAAGCAGGCTTGATCACCACTATTTCTGTTTTTGTGATCCTTATTGTGACCTTCGTCTGGATATTCCATGGCACCAAGAGGCGAGACTGAGTGATATTGTTTTGAGTAAATCCTCCAGGTTTGCGGAGGCTGAGATACTTTGGTAACACTCATGGCATGGTTAGTGATGATACTGACTTATCGTGAGGAGTTACCATAATGAGAAGATCGGCCAGTTTCTACTTTTTAAAAGAAAGCCCATTGTCCTGGAGGATAGATATGAATGCTGGAGGAGGAGTGGCAGACTTTTCGGGTTTACAACTCGGGAGAAGCTGATAGAATATAACTTCAACACCCGCACCAATATCTTGCCTATCTTGCTCCTGTAGAGCATATTGAAAAGGAACTTGCTAAAATGCGTAGCCCGGTGTTACCCATGTGGTCAGCCAGCACAGGAACAGTATAGGTTTCCACAAAAAACACAAAAAGGTGTATAATTATTATTAGAGAAGGAGATTCTGGCCCTAGCATGCATGTGTTTCAGGCTAGCTATCTCTGGCAATATCAATACAAACAATTGGAGGGGCAAAATGGGGGAAAATGAAAAAGAGCCATAAGAAAGGCACCTTATAAAAATCGAGGATATGAGCCTGGAAGAAACACAATTAGCAGAACAATTATACAACAGTGCGGGATTGGCCCCGGTGGTTGATGCAGGGCTGAAAGACTACGAGAAATGTATCCAACAAGAGGATAGACTGATTAGCAAGGTATTTGGTCCACGAGGGAGTGACATAAAAGGTTATGGGGAAGCTGTGGCCAAGAGAGTTGCCCTGGCAGTATATGCCCTGCTAAATAAACAGTATGGTGGGAAAGTGGGAGATTTGAGGTCGTACATAATGACACTGGAAGACGAACGTAACCGGGCAAACACGAGGTATGATGAGCTTATGGGAAGGGTGGTTGGGATATTGGGAGAGGAGTATAAGGAGTTGAGAACTGATTCCAAAGCATTCATGGAAAAGCTAACAACAATACTGGGAGAGGATATCAAAGAGTCAAAGATTGACCATGGAGCGCTTGCTGAAAGATTAGCTGACATTGATGGTCTAAGATCGCAGATAAAAACTCTGACGGAAGAAAGGGAACAATTAAGGAAAAGTCATGAATCGCAAATAACAGCGCTGAGGAATGAGCATAATGAAGAATTAAAGAACTTGAGAACACAAATGGCTGAGCTGGATTTGAGGATAGAAGGTTTGGCGTCGGAAAAGGCAACTTTAGCCGCTGACTTTGCACGATTGAGCGAAGACTATAACAGACTAAAGACGGCGGTCACAACGCTGGCTACAGCAATCCCTCATGAGGAAATAGGGGAAAAGTTAGGGAAGGAGTCATATAGCTTTCTGCTCACAGATTCAAAAGTCCCACACATGGTAATAGATGGTGTGGGAAAATTTATTGACTTCAGGAAATACTTGAGACTGGCAGCGGCAAATGGGGCTGAAGAAGCAACCAGGCAATCGGAGCAGACATTGCGTAATGCCTTGAGCGAATAGCTGACTTCAGTTTTAAAACATAGCAGACACGAAGAAGACGTTGTGCGTTGTGAAGCATGGTTAAACCATTACTCAGAATGTGTAGCTGGTCACAGCCTGCAGACTGAGCCAAATGATTCGGTGTTTGCCCATCACTTGGAATGGCAAAGGGTGGCTAGATAGTGCTATTACCTGTAAGGCCAGTATAAGGCCTTATAAAATTGCCAGACCGTAAGGCCGTGAGTATTCTAGCTCCCCTGTGACCGGGTCTATTTTAATTCCCAGGCCTTCAAGAACAGTGACTCCAAGTATTGGTTCGGGAACATCCATTATGGCTACTTGGAAGACGCCCTCTCTGTCAAGGAGCTTGAAGTATGCATTGGAAATGGTGGCTTTGGCTTTCCTTTTGTCAGCTAGCATCAGTTCAGTCTCCACAATTGGCTTCAGGCCTAGATTTTCTGCCAGGCTTGACGATATAGCAGGGAAAAAGGCACCGGAATCGGCAAGAAACTGCACCTCCTCTAGCGTCGTCCTTTGCGGGTCTCCAATAATAGCTTTGGTTCTAACATAACCCATTTCTTAGTACCTCAGTATGAGCTTAATTATAATTCCTTCTTAAAAGGAGAGCAAATGGTTTTGAGAGAGGCTGTTCATAAGGTAGATTGCCACACCTGCGGCTCGCCCACTGCTTGACATAATGTTAACCCAGCTTAGCAGCTTCCTGTCTGACTAAGCGCCGAATCCTCCTATGGATTTCTAGAGGCTGAGCTATGTCTTTTCTTTCAAACAGCCAGTGGAACCACTCTCTATCACCTTTGCCACCGACACTTTCCCTTTCCTGAACCATCAGTTCCACTGCTCGACGCCTGCCTTTCTCCCAGGCCTGCAGAACTATCCCTAAATCATCCAGGTTTGTGGATGCCAAGCCCATGGTGGAGTAGGGTAGGGCATATTCATTGGCATTGAAGGCGATGGCTAACCCGCCAGCCTTATTCACGGTTTGAAGCATTTTGTAGTCAGTGATGCTATCTCCCACCGCTATCCAATGGGAGAGAGGTTTTCCTAGCCTGGCGGCGAAATGCTCCAGCGCTTCTATCTTGCGTTTCCCACCTACGGGTTTAACTTTATTTATGATTCTCCCTGAACTTGTCTGGAGTAGCTCTTGCCAGTAAAAGAGATCCAGGGTTTGTTTTATCTTAATATCGTCTACCTCTGGGGTGAAGGTGATAAATTCCCATTCTGCTCGCTCCAGCAGGGTGAAATCGTCCTGGCTTAGTAGCTGGCGAATCTGGTCCAGGGGGAAAAAGGTGCAAGCTACATTTTGAGCTGGAATTCCCAGCCTTTGTGTGATGGCAAGAGCGTATTGCTCATAGCTGGTGCTAATGCAAAATATTTGCCATCCCCGAGATTTGAGCCTGGAGATTAAATCAGCGGCGCCGGGGGTCAATTTAGCTTCTTGCCCCATGGTAGCGATTTGTCGTTCCGTTATTCCGTGGCGGGCAAGGAAAGGAGCGATGAGGGCCAGGGTATCTCCGGGCTCATAATCTTCTCTGCCTTCTAGGGTCAACAAATCATCGTACCTGCTGATGACTTCAAAAACCCTACTACCGTGGGGCAATAGCTTCATCAATTCATAGGCATTGTCTTGAGGGGCTAGAGGACCTTCAAGGTCAAAGCAGATTAAACGAGGCTCTCTGGCTGTTTCTTTGGCTGGGAGAAAGGGAGCTGGAGATTCTTGGTGGAAACTGCCTGGAGAGGTGTGAGATCGTTCGCTATGCTCAGCATGAGAGTGACTGATTGCCTGGTCTATTTCTTTGCTGAGGTTGTATCCCTGGATGACATTCCCTTGAGCATCAACGCCTTTACCATCTCTGATGCTGATGCTGCCCTGGCTTAGAGCTTTAAGGGTGGAGATGATGAGAGGGAACTCCCGGGCAAGCTCATGCAGGCGAATAAGGTGGAATAGCGTGTCTTTGCTGTCTTTTTGCCAATATCGGTCGAAGGGCTCGTGGTTGATGGAAAAAAGGCAGTAGCTAATGACAGGGCCCCGATCCAATTCGGGGGTCACCAGGTGCATCATTGCCCCAGCTTGCTCAGCTTTGTCTTCTATCAACTGCCAGACTACCTCTTGCCAACTACCGATAGGTCCACCAGGAGGTGCTGGGTGAAGGTTAATCATATTGTATTTTCGGCATAACTCTTCTCCTATGATAAGCATGTAGCCAGCGAGGACACAAAGGTCAGGGGTAAATCGTTCAATTCTCCTGTTTACCTCTCTATCATATTCCAGACGCCAGTTTTCCTGAGATTGCTTCGCTCCCCTCCTGAATTTCCTGTGGGAGAAACAGATAAGGGGGATGCTGTAGCTGTGAACTAAGTCGAAGAAGGAGTCGCTTTCTTTTGATTCGCCAGGCTCGCGATTGCTAAAAACGAAGCTAATTTTCCCCGCTATATCGCTGGTAGCGATACTTTCTTGCACCACTTGCAGAAGCTGCCGTGCCGCTTCATCCCTGCCGGTGGAGAACCAACCAATGTTTAGCAAGAGTGCTTCCTCATTTTTGCCCAGATGCTAGCGAAGTGAACTAACGGGTTAGACCTGTACCCGAATATCTTTCCTCGAGATAAACTGTCTAAGAAATCACTCGGGCTGTTGAATTCAGGCATTTCCACGTAAGCCCGACCAATTTCACCTAAGGTATGAGCATCGCTTCCAGCGCTAGCAGGCAGCTTATATTTTAGAGCCAATTGCCAAGCTTTGCTAGAGCTGTTATGGAAAAAGTCGCGTGAATTAAGAACTTCTATAATATCAACCTGGGATACAATCTCTGGTGATAGGAGATTGTTTCGCTTGCTCGTAGCTAACAAAGAGGGTGGACGGCCATACGGATGGGGAATGCCAACCAACCCACCTTGATTTTTTATTCGGGCTATTGTTTCCTCGGGGGATAGCTCCTTGGGGACTTCTTCGCTGAGAAATAGCCCCATCAATTCACCCTGAGACGTTCGGATTTCTTCAGCAACGATTATTCTGAAAGGAGCCATCTCTTTCAGCTTCAAAGCTCCAGAAATGCTGTTATGGTCAGCTACAGCAAGGCAGTTTAGGCTTATCTTAAGACACTGGTCAACGATTCTTTCCAAAGGCGTATTGCAGTCTACAGAGTAGCAGGTGTGAACATGTAAATCAGCTTTTATCAATTTGCCTTTTCTAAGTATTCCCCGCTGCGGGTATCAACTTTAATGATGTCTCCCACGGTGATAAAAAGGGGAACCTGAATGGTAATGCCGGTTTCTAGCTTGGCTGGCTTATTGCCCCCGGTAGCCGTATCCCCTTTAAAGCCGGGGCCCGTCTCAGTAACTTGAAGCTCTACAGTAACAGGCAGCTCTATGTTTACCACTTCACCCTTACAGGTCAGAATCTCCAAGTTTAGCCCTTCTTTGAGGTAGTTTATACCCTCTCCTATTTGGGCGGCGGTCAGCGTTGATTGCTCGTAGCTCTCATTATCCATAAAGTAGTAAAGGTCGCCATCGTTATAAAGGTATTGGACTGAGCGGCGCTCCAGAAAGGCCGGGGTAAATTTGTAATTGGCCTGAAAAGAGCGTTCGGTAGTATTGCCGCTGTGAATGTCACGGAGCCGTAGTCTAACTTGGGCTGAGCCTCGCCCCATCTTGATATGATGGTAATCAGTGATCTGATATACTTCTCCTTCCAGCTCTATAGCGATTCCCTTTTTTAATTCGCCAGCATCAAGCATATAATAGCCTCCTTTCTTTGTAAGCAGTCAGCTATCAGAGTTTCGCTTTTCTATTAATCCTGTCAGGATATCTTTTACTGCAACATTTTTGAGCTTCTGAAATCTTTCATTGTTAAATATTCAGCGGTCAGCCATCAGCATTCAGCCAGTTGCCGACTGCTGAAAACTCATAGCTGAAAGCTATCCTTTCCCGACCTGGTGAGTACTCTAGCTCTGCCTTTTTCCAGAGTTACCATATCCTCAATTCTAACACCACCATATCCTGGGAGGTAAATCCCAGGTTCTATGGTAAAAACCATGCCATCGCCAAGCAAGTCTGCTGAAGTGGCAGAAAGTGTAGGGAGTTCATGTGTTGCCAGCCCGACACCGTGACCCAAGCTATGTCCGAAATTATCGCCATAGCCAGCTTGTCCAATGACACTCCGAGCCAACTTATCAGCCTCACTTGCGGTCATGCCCGACTCAATTCTGTCTATAGCTACGAGTTGCGCTTCTAAGACAATATTGTAAATAGCTGATAGCTGACAGCTGACAGCTTCCAGATTCTTGCCCAAACATATAGTGCGGCTAAAATCGCTGCAGTAACCACCAATTCTGGCTCCCATATCAATCAACACTGGTTCGCCGGAGCAAATTATTTTTTCTGTAGGTTTAGCATGAGGTAGAGCTGAATTGGGGCCTGAGGCGACAATAATTTCAAAAGGCACTCCCTCACTTCCATTCTGGCGCAGGAATTTCTCAATTTCCCAGGCTATTTCCTTTTCTGTTACACCGGGGTGAATTATGGTTTTGGCCTGTTCAAAAGCAGCATCAGTTAGCTCCACGGCCTTTATGATAAGCTCTAATTCCTCTGGCTCCTTTACGGAGCGAAAGTGCGCCACCAAGTTAGTGGCGGGAATAAGCTCCAAGTTTAACTGTTTCGTTTTTATCGCTTCAGCGAGCTGGTGATGAACAGCAAAGGAGAGGTGCTCCGCCTCAAAACCTAATTTATGCCACCCTAAATTGGATACCAACTCAGGAAGCCAGTTATGTGGCTCTCCTTTAATCTGGATGATTTCGAAATCTTGCGTCTCTTTCTTAGCTTGCTCCATATAGCGGAAATCGGTAGCTAAAAGGGCATAGCTATCTGAGATGAGCAGCCATCCTGAGGAGCCGGTAAATCCAGAAAGGTAGCAGCAGTTTTCCGGCTGAGAAATCAGAAGGCCATCCAGGCCCTTTTCGGCAATCAGAGGTTGCAACCTCTGCAATCGGCTTATGGTCAATCCTCTCCCCTCAGTTGGGCTACTAAAGCTCGCAAGGCAGCGATATACCCTCTCCAGCCTAAGCCACTGATTTGCCCTTTGGCGATGGGAGCTATTACAGACTTGGCTCGCCATTCCTCGCGGGCATAAATATTGGATAAATGAACTTCAATTATTGGCAGCTTAGTATCGGCTAAAACATCGCCTAGGGAAAGCCCATAGTGGGTGAGAGCCCCGGGGTTGATGATTATGCCACTTGCTGAATCCGCTTGCTCTTGAATGAAGTCTACAAGTGTGCCTTCACTATTAGATTGGAAGGTTAGCACCTCTATATTTAATTCCTCACCCTGCTCCTTTATCAGGGAATCGATCTCAGCTAAAGTCTTGCCTCCGTAGATTTCTTTGTCTCGCTTACCCAGCATATTTAAGTTTGGTCCATTAATGACTAGAATTTTCATAAGGCTACTCCTTTTCTTTCTTTGGCTCCAACTCAGCTAGTTTTACTTTGTATTGACAGGTGGTGCATTTTGCTCTGCCGTCTCTATCCAGCACCAAAAGCTTACCACACTCGGGGCAAGGCTGAGGAATTGGCGTATAATTTGTGGCGAATTTACATTGGGGGAAATTGCTGCAGCCAAAGAAAACTTGCTTTCTCTTGTTGATTTTCTCCACCAACTCAGTACCGCACTGTGGGCAAGGAATGCCAATTTTAATCAAGAAGGGCTTTGTCGTCTTGCACTCGGGGTAACCACTACAAGCGAGAAATTTGCCAAACCGTCCCACTTTTACCAGCATAAGTCGGCCGCAGTTGGGACATATTTCGTCAGTTGTCTCGCTCATATCAACCTTAGCTATGGCCAATCGAGCTTTAGACAGCATATCCTCGAAAGGAGAGTAAAAGTCTCTTAAAACCCATATCCATTCCTGCTTACCTTGAGCTATTTCATCCAGTTGCTTTTCCATCTGTGCTGTAAAGCCAAAATCAACAATCTTTGGGAAATGCTGCTTCAAAATGCTATTTACAATCAAGCCCAGTTCTTGGGGATAGAATTTGCCACCTGCTTTATATACGTAGTCTCTTTCTTGAATAATAGACAAGATGGGAGCATAAGTGCTGGGACGACCAATAGCCCTCTGCTCCAGCGCTTTAATCAAGGTCGCTTCGGTATAGCGGGGTGGGGGTTGGGTGAAGTGCTGTTCGGGGAAGGTTCCCCAATAGCTTAAGCGGTCACCAACTTTCAGTTCTGGCAGGGAAACAAAACCTCCTTGCTCTTCTTCATCCGTAGTTTCGCTATAAACGGTGATGAAGCCAGAAAATTTAATCACAGAGCTAGCGGCTTTAAGTAGATAGCCTTGAGGTTGCTTCGCTTCTTGCTGGTAGCTAACAGGGTTGGTCTGTATTTCCACATTTGTTGTGTCGTATAAGGCTGGTGACATCTGGCTGGCTACCATGCGTTTCCAGATAAGCTGGTAAAGCTTTAGTTGGTCTCGATTGAGGAAAGGCTTAATTTGTTCTGGCTCACGGTAAATCTTGGTAGGGCGAACTGCCTCATGAGCTTCCTGTGCCCATTTTGCTTTCCGAGCAAAAAGACGTGGCTTTGATGGTAGGAAATCATCCCCGTATTTTTTAGCGATAAAGTCCCTCACTTCAGCTATAGCTGGGGCAGCCACATGAGTGGAGTCGGTGCGCATATAGGTAATAAGCCCCACCGAGCCTTCCTCGCCCAGGGGCAGGCCCTCGTAAAGCTGTTGAGCCACTGCCATGGTGTGCTTAGCAGTGAAGTGCAGTTTCCTCCAGGCTTCCTGCTGTAAAGTGCTGGTGATGAAAGGCGGAGTTGGCTGGCGAGCTATCTGTTTGGTTTGTACTGATTTAACGATGTAATTAGCCTTTTCTAAATCCGCAGCAATCTTGTTTGCCTTATTCTCATCGCTGATATTTAGCTTAGTGCCGTTGGCTGAGGCTACGAGTTTGGCTCTAAACCTGGCTTCCTGTTCTTCGAGCGGAGCTAATTCAACTTCGATAGTCCAATACTCTTTGGGATTAAAGTCCTGAATTTCCTGCTCACGGTCAGCAATCATTCTAACCGCCACCGATTGAACTCTGCCGGCTGAGAGGCCGCTCTGCACCTTCCGCCATAGGAGGGGACTTAGCTTATAGCCAACGAGTCTATCGAGGATACGCCTCGCTTGCTGGGCGTTAACCAAATTCATATCAATAGATTGGGGAGTCTTGAATGCTTTTTCTACTGCCTCCCTGGTTATTTCGTGAAAGACAACGCGACGAATAGGCATTTTATCTCCATCTAATTTAGCTGCGGCAACAAGATGCCAGGAGATTGCTTCTCCCTCACGGTCAGGATCGGTGGCCAAATAAATGGAGCTGGCTTTGCTCGCTGCCTCTTTAATTTCTCGGATTACCTTTCTCTTTCTCTGTGGGATGACATATTTGGGGGTGAAGTCTTTATCTATATTTACTCCTAAGCTTGTCCGGGGTAAATCACGCACATGCCCCAATGATGCCTTGATGCTATAGCTACGCCCCAAAATCTTATTTAGCGTCCTCGCCTTGGCCGGAGATTCAACAATAACTAGTTTCTGTGCCATAACCTACCTTGTTTTAACTTCGTGAGCCAGCACATAATTCATATTGCCTACTTGTTTGGCTATTCCCTTCAATTCCAGCATAGCTAGTGTG
>Ga0172365_10003411_pt1 | contig 11836 bp, 11 predicted proteins | sample LakKivSesite48cm_FD_114535 | JGI IMG/M metagenome (GOLD analysis project Ga0172365, IMG submission 114535) | Sediment microbial communities from Lake Kivu, Rwanda - Sediment site 48cm | ecosystem: Environmental > Aquatic > Freshwater > Lake > Sediment | place: Rwanda: Western Province, Lake...
TGCCTGCTTTCGCCTGTTCGAGCGTCTTCCGGAGCGCATCGGCCACATGAGGCCACTGCCCGCCGACAAAGGAGATGGGGATCACCCGGCGCGGCCCGACGGTCATCTTCGTGAGGTGAGCCACGATGGCGCTGTCGCCGCCGAGGCCGCGAGTGAGCACTTGCGCGGAACGCACCCCGGCGCGCCATGGCCCCACCGACACACCCCCCTGCACCATGCGCGGATGGCCGCCGGAGAGCACGGCAACGTCGGTCGTCGTGCCGCCCACGTCAACGACAATCCCTTCTTTCACCCCGGCAAGCCGCGCCCCGCCAAGCACGCTGCACGCAGGCCCGGAAAGGATCGTTTCCACTGGGCGCAACCGCGCCGCCGGGGTCGCCATGAGATTGCCGTCGCCGGTCACCATGAGGCACGGGACACCCTTAAGGCCCGCGTCGGTAAGCACCGTTTCCACCGCATCAACGAAGCGGCGCAGAAGCGGGATAAGCCCGGCGTTGAGCGCCGCTGTCTCGGCGCGGATGAGCGCATTGAGCACCCCGGCCACCTCGTGCCCGCAGACGACGGGCAGATCGCTCTGTTCTCCGGCGATGGCGGCGGCGCGGAGTTCGTGCTCCGGGTTGCGGACGCTCAGCACGCTCGAAATCGCAATCCCGGCGATCCCCTCGTCGAGGAGTTCCCTGAGCGCACGCCGGAACGCCGCCTCGTCGAATGGCTCGATCTCCACGCCGCGAATGGTGTGGCGTCCGGGCACGACGCGCTTCGGCTGCCAGCGAATCTCCCGCGTCTCGAACGCGTCGTAGCCGATGAGGATAAGGCCCGCCGGGGCGTGTCGTCCTTCGACGATGGCGTTCGTGGCGAGCGTCGTCGAGAGCGCGACGTACGAGGCCTGTCGGCGCAGGCTTTCCGGCAGCCCAGCGATGGCTCCAGCGACGCCTTCCGTGTAGGTCGGCGGCGTGGTGGGGGCTTTGGCGGAAGCAAGGAGGCGGTTCTCGTCAAGGTCGAAAAGCACGGCGTCGGTGTACGTGCCACCGGCGTCCAGTCCGAGAGCGATGGGCATAGGGAAGCGATCCTGAAGAAGCGTGAGTGCGGGCGTGGTGCGCGACGGACAAACTGACTGCTCGCGTATAAACGTACGCCCTGTGGGGCGATTCATCAATGGTAGGCGCACGGCGTGTTGGAAAGGTGCGCGGAGAGCGCGACTTTTGTACCGAGCCGGTTGGGTCCGCTACGATAAGGAGGTTCGTCCATGCCTGCATTGTTTCCTCTGGATCGCTCGCCGTTCGGGATGGGGATTTACCCCAGCTATCGCACCGCCGGCGAGACCACCGAGAAAGCCGCGCAACTGGCGCAGGAGGCTGGGATACGCTGGACGCGGGACGAGCTTGGCTGGGCCGGAATTCAGCCCGAACGGGACGTGTGGAACTGGGAACGCTTCGACCGGGCGGTGAACATCACCCTTGAGCACGGCATCCAGGTGCTCGGATTGCTCTCCTACGGCACGCCCTGGGCGATGAGCCTCAAGACCGCCGACGGCAAGCCGGACATCCTCAGCCTGCCCGACCTGAGGGCCTGGAGCGAATACGTCGGGCGGACGGTCGAGCGCTTCCGCGACCGGATTCACGTCTGGCAGATGTGGAACGAGCCGAACATCAGAGGCTTCTGGCATCCGAAGCCGGACCCGAAAGAATATGCACGCCTCCTCATCGCCGGGGCGAACGCGGCGAAGAAGGCCGACCCGACGTGCTGGGTGATGGGCTGCAACACCTCGCTCGTGGACCTGAAGTTCGACCGTGCCGTCTTCGACGAGGGCGGCTGGGAGCACACCGACATCATCGGCGTGCATCCCTACCGCTACCCCCACCCGCCGGAGCGCACGGACCTGCTCGGCGACCTGCTCGAACTGGCCGCGCTTTCGGCGGAATACGGCGCGGTCAAGCCGATTTGGATCAGCGAGATCGGCTACGCGACGCACACCGGGCCGGGCGGGTCCAGCGAGTGGTGGTCCGGTGTCATGCTCATGCGCACCTACCTCACCGCGTGGTCGAGCGGCCTGGTGCAGAAGCTCTTTTGGTACGATTACCGCGACGACGGGCTTCGGCGCGAGTACAACGAGCACAACTTCGGCATCCTGCACCACGACTGGTCGCCGAAAATGCTGTACGAGGTGTACCGGGTGATGGCGACCTCGCTTGAGGGGTTTGAGCCGGACGGGCGGGTTGATCTCGGCACGGACCTCTACGTCCTGCGCTTCCGGCGCGGGAATGAGCTTCGTCTTGCCGCGTGGACGACGGGGAAGAACGTCAAGATGCCCGTGCCCGCGCCCGGCACGCGGGTGTCGGTCATCAAGCCCTGGGAAGAGACGAAGACGCTCGACGCGCCGAATGGCTGGGCGACGGTGAGCCTCGACGCGACGCCGATGTTCCTCGTTCCTGCGTGACGGTGCTCTTCAGAAGAGGAAACCACATCATGGGAAAGGAAAGCCGCGTCAAAGGCCGCGTCTGCCCATGGTGGTGTGCCTACACGTTCGACAACGCCTTCCGGAGGCTGTTTCATAATCCCGACAACATCCTCGGCCCCTATGTCAAGCACGGAATGACCGTCCTCGATGTCGGGTGCGGGATGGGGTATTTCAGCCTCTGGATGGCCCGTGCGGTGGGCGATGAGGGGATGGTGATCGCGGCGGACCTCCAGCAGGAGATGCTGGAAGTCACGATGAGACGTGCGCGGAGGGCGGGAGTTGCGTCCCGCATTCGGCCCCATCTCTGCGCGAGCGACCGGATCGGCGTCGAAGGACGGGTAAATTTCGCGCTCGCGTCATGGATGGTGCACGAAGTGCCGGATGTCGAGCAGTTTTTGCGCGAGATTCACGCCATCGTGAAGCCGGGCGGGACGTTCCTCATGACCGAACCGACGCTCCACGTCTCCTGGAAGACTTTCACGGGCGAAGTGGAGACCGCCTGCGAGGTGGGCTTTCGTCCGATGGATTCTACCGCTCCGCTGGTCCGTTTCAGTTGGGCGCGGGCCTTCCGGCGTGAAGGCGCATAAGCGGGCCTATGCCCACCGGACCGCGTAGAGGTCCTTCCTACCTTCCCGGTACGCTCCGAAGACGATCCATCGCCCGTCCGGCGATACGTGCGGGTGCGCGTGCGATCTCTGCCCAAAGCTGCCGTCCGTGCCGTGTACGCACACGACTTCCGCCTCGTAACGCTCCTTGGCCGTTGGCCGCACGACGGTTATCGCGTCCGGCCTGAAGATCGCGTCGGTGACCACGACCCTGTCGTCCGGGGTCACGTGGCAGTGCCCGTAGTATCGCGGCGGGCCGTGATACCCCACCCAACGGGGCGTGCCGTCGCGGTTGATGATCTGGATGTACTCCGCTCCATCGAACTCTCCTCCGTCGGTCACCACGCCGTGAGTGACCGCGCCGGACCCGTCCCATAGCCACACGCTGTGCCCGGTCTTCGGAGTGCGCGTCCGGAGCGGCCACTTCTCCCCGGTTTCCAGGTCAATAATCCACAGGAGCGGGTCGCTCCTATTGTCGGGGTCGCTGGCGCGGTCGGCCAGGACATACCGCCTGGAAACGGGCGAAAACGCCGCGTGCCCCACAAATCGGCCCGTGTCGTTCCAGAGGACCTCCGTGCCCGATCCGTCCGTCCTCACGCCGAGCAGACGGCACGTCAGGTTCAGGTGGTCGGTGCGCCGGATGAACCCGGCAAGGCCGTCGGGCGTAGTGAAGCACTCCCTCGGCAGGAGCGGCAGCAGGACCATTTCCTCGTCTCCGCTGATCTCCACGACGCCCACCACCCATTCGTCCGAAAGCGTGCAGAGGAGCCTCTCCTCCAGGGAATCCGCATCCACGCCGCGCACTTCCGAGCCTTCGACGAAATACACCTGATGGCTCCGGTATCCGGCGGCCATGTGGAACGCATCGGTTCCCTTCCCATCGCCCCGTTCGCCCGCGAGCTTCGCCAGCGCGTAGGTAGTCCCCTTCCCGTCGGTGAGTTGCCGGATTTCGCCGCTCCGCAGATCGCAGGTGTAGAGGTTGTTCGCTCCCTCGTCCTGAGCTGCAAACGCGATTCGCTCGTCGTCGAGGAAGCCGTTCACGTGGTACGTCGGGTGGACGTTCCACGCTCTTTTCGCCGTCAGGCGATGCACTTCGCGGCCCGATTCCGGGTCTCTCGCCGACGACATCTCGGACGGAAGACGATCACCCTTTGCCATTTGGCGTTCCCTGCGTGTCGTTCGAACCCACGCGCTGCAAAACGCAGGGACGTGCCACACTTTTCAGAGCGCAGCACGCCCCCGCGTGTCAGGATTCTGCGGATGACCTGCGCTACCCGGAGTTGCGGGTGAGCTTCAGCCGTTGCTCCGCCGCGCGGAGGATGGCTTCGAGCATGTCGGCGTACGACATCCCCGCAAACTTCGCCATCTTCGCCAGATGCCCATCCCAGCACCAGCCGGGGTTCGGGTTCACCTCCAGGAGCTTCGGGTTGCCTTCCGCGTCAAGCCGCCAGTCGAACCGGGCGTAGTCGGCGCACTCCAGCCGCTCGAAGAGCTTCAAACACCACTCGATGATGGCCTTCTCCGTGTCTTCCGAGAGGTTCGCACGCACCGACTTGAGGTTCCAGTACGGCGAACTGGGGTCCCACTTCGCCTCGTAGCCGCAGATTCTCGGCAGGCCTTCCGGCAGCACCGAGTAATCTTCCTCCGTGATGGGCAGCACGGTGTACGAGGTGGGCGGATTGCCGATGATGCCGACGCTCAGGTCGTTCCCGGCGAGGAATTCCTCCACGAGGATGGGCTTCTCGTAGCCGAACTTCTCCCGTATCTCCGAGATCGCGGTGAGCAGTTGGTCGAGGTCGTCCACGACGCTTCGCTGGGTGATCCCGAAGCTCGAATCCCCGAAGTTGGGCTTCACGATCACGGGGAAGCCGAACGGTATCTCGAATGTCGTGTCTTCCGACTTGATGAAGAACGCCTCCGGCACGGGGATGCCCATCTCCTTGGCGATCCCGCGAACAAGCGACTTATCGTAGCAGAACGCCAGACACTGCGGACCGGCTCCCGTATAGGGAATCCCACACGCTTCGAGCAACGCGGGGACGTGAAGCTCTCTTCGCGGGTCGTTGTCATACCCTTCGTCGCAGAGGTTGAACACGAAATCGGCTTTGCTCGCCAGCTTCTTGAGGTCCTGAACGAGCGTATCGTGGTTGCTGAGATAGGTGAACTGGAAATCCTTCAGCCCGCGCAGAGCCGACTTCAACTGATCAATCGTGTAGAAATCGTCGTCGTCGAACACTGCCGACGGCTTCACCGCATCAACCTTGTTCGGGTCCCCTAGGACGACGATGGCGTTCATCACCTGCTCTTTCGGCTTGCGCTTGAGCGGGGTCCACTCCTTCCTCACCTGCGCGGTGACGATGTGGCGTTGCTCCATCATGCCCAGGTCCTGATTGCGCTGGGAATCGGGCGAGATGGTCCCGTGAAACGTGACCTCGCTGAAGCCCGCTTCCTTCATGAGCCGTGCGATGCCCTCTTTGGTGTAGAGCCGTTCCGCGTAGAACTGGTCGGCGATGACGCCCTTCTCGACGTGGGTGATGACCTCCCGCGAGATGAGGCGCTGTTCGTCCACCGAAAGGTCTCGTTCGCGGCAGACGAAGTGCTTGTTGTCAATCCACTCCCACGAGCGCGGCTGGAAGTGCTTCTTGAGGTACGCGCCGTCCGCAGCGTCAATGAGCAACCTGCCCCAGGGCTTGAGTACCCGTGCGACCTCTTTGAGCACCCTCAGGTCGTCCTGAAGCGTCTCGAAATAGCCGAAGCTGTTGCCCAGGATCATCACCACGTCGAAGGAATCGGGCTGGTATTGAAGCTTCCGTGCGTCGCCTTCACGGAACTTCACACTAAGCCCCTCCTTCTCCGCGCTCGCACGCGCCCGCTCGATGAGGTAGTGCGAGCGGTCCATCCCTTCGATGTTCCCGAATTTCCGGCGCGCCAGTTCGAGAGAATGCCGCCCCTGGCCGCAGCACAAATCGAGAATCCGGTCTTCCGGCGAGATTTTGAGGATTTCGAGGAACAGGCTCACTTCCTGACGGGTGATATTCTGATCCTCCACCACGTCAGCGTCGGTCTTGAGGTAGAGGGAATTGAATATCCCCCGCCACCAGTTCGGACGGACATGTTCCTCAAGGTTGAGCACAGGCCCCAGCACCTTGACCGGGTGTTTCCCGTTCTTCCCGCGCTGGGGAGGCTTGTCAGAGGGCCGTTTCTCCGTCGCTATGGTCCCATTCCTCGGACGGCTGGCTACTGTGTTTGTGGTCATGGTATGTACCCCTACGGGTAGAGCTGGTTGAAGCAGGTCCGACATCAATTCTCAAAGGCAACTGAGTCGTGTTGATCTCCGATTGCGAGCGGGGGGTCGCCTGTGCCGGTGGATTCATGCCGGAAGCGCACACGGCGGCCCAGATGCGCTCACCGTCTTCGATTGGTCAGATGCGAGAGGAGACAGACTCGCGCCGTTGCGAACGAAAGGAACGAAAGGAGAGACTGCCTGAAGAGAGAGCGACTACGAAGAAACGAATGCCGCCTCTGTACCCACCATCTTCGGGAAGCGAGCAAAGGCGTAAGAGACCAGGGTACCTTCTTACAAAAGGCGTCTGCTTGCATGTAGGTGCTGCGTATCCTCCCAGACAATGATGAAAAGCGCCTGGCGAAGGGACATCCGGATATCCTCTCCGGCTCGGTGTACGGCGTGCGCGCTATGACACGCCGCAGCGATCTCCCCAGGCTGATGAGATGTGCGAGGCCCTCCCGAAAAACATTATATACAATATACGGTAAGATTCCAACAAATACACATTCGAGCGCGCTCTTTCGTGAAAGAATTCCTCCGCCCTGTTCGCTCCTTGTGTTTTCAGAAAAGGGCAGGCTCTGTTGACAACCTGCATTCGGGCAGACAAGAATGTCTGCCCCCACCCATAATTAAAGCCGCAAGAGTACCGGTGGGGCGGGCATTCCTGCCTGCCCAAGAGAGAGTGCAACAGAACTGAAGAAGCCCGCCATAGAGGCTTTCAACAAAGCCAAAAGAGCACGGTGAATCCGAGCCATCTCTTGGCCCCGTACACGCAAGGGCGGACATGCGTCCTCGTCGGCGAGGAGGTAGTCCGCCCCTGCGTTTCAACGCGCTTTCCGTGAGGTACCGCTCATATCTTGTCTTTCCAGGGCGTTACCGCCACCTCCCGGCCAAGCGCCGCCGAACGATAGAGCGCGTCCATGATCACGTTCGTCACGACCACCTGCTCCGGGGGGATCGGCGACGGCGTGCCGTCACGGACCGCCTCAAGGAACGCTCTCGTCTCAAGGACGAAGCGGTCCGACTCGGCAGGCAGGTCGTGCGGGATGACGTTGACCATCATCCCGAACTGGTCGTTGTAGACTTCTAATGGGCCGAGCGCAAGGCCGCCCTTCTCGCCAAGGAAGAACGTGCGCCCCATGCTGTTGCCATGGATCGCCCACGAGGTCTTGAAGGTCATGCACATGCCGTCCTCGAACCTGATCCACGCCGCGCCGAACTCTTCGACGTTGGTCCGCTCCGGGTCCCACGACCAGCCGCCGTACGTGAGCGCGGACAGGTCCTTCGTGATGGCCATGCACGTGATGCCGCTCACGCGGGCAGGCAGGGGATGACCGAGCAGGTGCAGCGCGGTATCGAGCGAATACACGCCGATATCCACGACCGCGCCGCCTCCGGCGGTTTCCGTGCGCGCAAACGAGCCTTTGCCGATGCCGCGCCTGCGGGTGCTGATCGTCTCTCCGTAGTACACGTGCCCCAGCGCGCCGGAATCCATGATCTTCTTCGCGGCGATGGTCTGCGGGCTGAATCGCGAGTGAATGGCGATCATGAGGATGCGCCCGGTTTCCCGCGCCGCCCTGGTCATGGCGATTGCGTCGTCGAGCGTGGCGGCCATCGGCTTCTCGCAGAGGACGTGCTTGCCCGCCTCAAGCGCGTCAACCGTCGGCTGGCGGTGCGCCTGGTTGTAGGTGCAGACGCTCACCACGTCAACCTCCGGCATGTCGAGGATTTTGCGGTAGTCCGTGAAATGCTTTGAGACGCCCCAGCGTGCGGCTGCCTCTCTGGCGCGGTCCTCGACGATGTCCGCGACGGCGACGATCTCCGCGAGATCGGCGTTGCCTTGATACCCGCGCACGTGGGAATTCGAGATACCGCCGGTGCCGATGATGCCTACTTTGAGCGACATAACTGGCTCCTTCAGTGGAAAGTGGGGTGAGGTACAGTGGGTGTAGAAGAAGGCGTGATTTTCAGAATGTCAAGGTCCCAAGGGTAGGGGCGGGCATTCCCGCCTGCCAGAGATGAATCCGTCACGGCAATTGGGTCAGCACGTATGCAGGGCGACGCGTCGTACAATAATATGTCCGAACAGGAGAGGTACACCATGCCACCCTCCTGCGGACATCATTGCCATTGATTCTCATTTACAATATGCATAGCTTTGCATTGACCGGTCTTCGGACGGGAACGTATCTTCCGGGGAAAGGGAGAGGTACGTGGTTCCACCGCGTCTCCCGCATCGCTCATCACACGCGATTGACCCGACGGCATATCGTCTTTTCCTCAGAGATACCCCGTCCGAGGCACATGCACGTCCTCGCAGATGGTTCAATCCTGCATCCAATGACAGCACGAGGAGTCCTTATGAGCAGCCACGTTGCCAGTTCGGCCCGACCTGAGATACCTCCCACCCTCAATCGCCGACAGATCTCCGCGCCCTCCGTATTGGGCGAAGCATATCACTACAAACTGCCGTCTTCTTTTTCACGCGGGATGAGGTTGATCTGCCGTGCGCGTCCATCATCTACATTAGCGGCACGGCGAGCGTTGACGAGTGCGGCAGGACCGCTCACGTCGGCGATTTCCCAGGGCAAGTCAGGCGCACCTTCAGGAACATCACCGAACTCCTGAAGGCCGAAGGGGCCACCTGGCACCATGTGGTCCGCACCACGTGCTACCTCAAAGACATTCAGAAGACCTACGACGAGTTCAACCGCATCCGCACCGAATTTTACCGGGAGCAGGGATTGAATCCTTTGCCCGCGAGCACCGGCATCGAGGCGCGTCTCTGCCGGGATGAGTTGCTCGTCGAGATCGAGGTGATCGCCATGATTCCCGGCCCGATGAAGGGGTGCGAGTGCAAGGATAACGGCTCCGATTCGTAAGCGGACAAATCTCGTAGCCGCCCATCGTCCGGCCTTCTCGTGTTCTTACCTAACCTCACCGAGACGAACCTCCAGCGTCTCCAGACTGCATACGTACCGCGCCCTTGTAACGTTCACGCCCTTCGCGTACGGATTCATCCCTCCCCATGCGGCAGAGGTGGGGCTTTGTCTCCGGAGACATTCTCCGTTTTTTCAAGAAGTGCGTCAAATCGCACGTCCGCGCCGACAGAGGAGAACCATTGCCGGACGGATGCCCTTTTCCGCAATCCCCCTCGCACAAGGAGAAGACACTCGTGGCTGCGAAAGTACGTATCGCAATGATGAGCATGGCCCATGCCCATGCCGACGGATATGCCCGTCAAGTCACCCAGCTTCCCGATGCCGAACTGGTCTGCATTTGGGACGACATGCGAGAGCGCGGCAAACCCGCAGCCGAGAAGTACGGCGTGCCGTACCTCGGAGGCAAGATGGAAGAGGCGCTCGACCGGAAGGACGTTGACGCCATCGTGGTGGACGCGCCAACCGCACAGCACAAGGAGATTTACCTCAAGGCCATCGAGCGCAAGAAGCACGTGTTCACCGAGAAGGCGCTCACGATCACGACGAAGGACGCCGACGAGGTGGTCGCCGCAGTGAAGAGGAGCAGCATCAAGTTCACCATCAGCCTGCCAAGCCGGACACGCGGCGAGAATCTGCTCATCAAGCAGCTTGTGGACGATGGTATGCTCGGCCAGATCACCATGATCCGGGCCCGTGTGGCGCACCAGGCTGCCATTGATGCGTGGTTCAAGGGCGGGCAGATGTGGTTTGTGGACGAGAAGGCGGCGGGCGGCGGGGCGATGTTCGACCTCGGCTGCCACACGACGGATATGGTCCGGTGGATCATGGGTCCGCCGAAATACGCCGTCGCGCAGATGAACAATTTCTCCGGGACCTACCAGATTGACGACAACGGCGTGGCGGTCGTGGAATTCGAGAACAAGGGGCTTGGCATTCTCGACACGAGCTTCTGTCATCGCTCCGGCCCGAATCTCTTCGAGGTCTTCGGCACGGAAGGCTACGTCGGCAGGGGTTTGCCCGGCCTGGGCCTGATCGTTCAGAGCCGTAAGATGCGCCCGGCGGAAGGCATGGACGCGATGTTCACGCCGACGAAGTTGCCCGACAACAAGCCGAGCATCATGGAGGCATGGATCTCGGCGATCCTTAAGGACACGCCGCTCATCACCACCGTCGAGGACGGACGCAACCTCACCCAGATGCTCGAAGGCTGCTACCTCGCATGGCGCACGGGCAAGCGGTTTGAGTTCGGCAAGTAGACATTTCCCTGCATATCGCCTCATGAGCCGGTTGTGCCGCGCATCCTGTGCTGGGCGACCGGCTCATGCCGTACCCCGGCGCACCGTGCCCCTTGTGGCAAATGTTCGTCGCAGCCGAGATGATCCCCCGCCGCGTGTTACGTCGTCGCAAAGAGCTTACCCATGGAAGCGCTGATCAGGCCGTCTTCGCCAGAGGCAAATCGAGCATTCTGGCTTGCACGGAATCGAGGACTGAGTCTCTGACGAAGGTGCTGGCATGTAGAATCTCGATGCCGATCAGCTCACCTTTGTCGTTGAGCTCCGCCGTGATGTTGGGACTGATCTCGACGCTACGCGCTTCGGGTTCATCCGAGATGGCGAGATGAAGGACATCGTCCGCCTCAAAATACGCCATGCGTGCGTTACTCATTTCTGAACCTTCCTGACTTCACTCGGAAGTTGATCTGCTGACGGCTGGTGGCATGGATCGTCACGGGTCTCAGCGCGTCGCCTTCTCGCTCGTACGGTATCATCACGAGGCGCTTATCGTGCCGACCGACGGCGACAAAACGCCCCGTCACCGTATCAATATATCGCTCAGTGGAGTATCGCACGATGTGCTCTACCGTCGCAAGATCGAAGCCACGCAGACCGAGGCGGTACTTCATGTAGTCCGTCCAGACGATCTCCGTGTCGTCCATTCCGTCCCCTCATCCCAGCGCCTTTAAGCTCAGGGACGTTGCGCACGTCGCGGTGGATACCGAGGAAGACGACGATGAGCCGCGTGCTCGGTTGTAAGCCACACCCGTGCCTCAAGAGGATGTTGCCCATTGTCGCGCCGATCAGGTCCCGTTCTTATGTTGCGCTTGAGGTGAACGCCTCCGGCGTCGCCGCGATATTCGGAAAGCTCTGCACTACGCCGCTGTCGGATGTGACAAGCCGCACGCCGAGCAGTTCCGCGAGGGCGACGAACTCGCAGTCGTACGCCGAACATCCGGAGTCCGCGGCAAGCTGCAAAACACGCGACGACTGTACCACGTGCTCCCGCCCGGCCATGAGTTCCTCCGCCTTGCTCTGGATTCGCAATGCGCCGACCACGTCGAGTTCACCCCGGCGGAGGTAGTTCGCGAGGATATTCCGGAACTCGCTTCGCCAGAGCAGCGGAGCGGACCACCACGGGTCACGTTGGAACACCGCGCGCGCTGCCGCAGTATGCGTCCCGCCGATCAGGAGATACGCGATCAGATTTGTATCGCTGACGATCACGGTCGGCCGTACCCTTTGACATCTCGCAGCATCTCGTCGGTCAA
>Ga0172365_10003415_pt1 | contig 11831 bp, 9 predicted proteins | sample LakKivSesite48cm_FD_114535 | JGI IMG/M metagenome (GOLD analysis project Ga0172365, IMG submission 114535) | Sediment microbial communities from Lake Kivu, Rwanda - Sediment site 48cm | ecosystem: Environmental > Aquatic > Freshwater > Lake > Sediment | place: Rwanda: Western Province, Lake Kivu...
GACAAAATTTCTATCCGGCTCAATGAGCGTGCGATGTCTGTTGAGGCAGGGACGACGCTTGAAAAGGTCAGGCGGGATTTCAAGCCCGATGCGGATGTGGTCATACTCAATGGGTTTCCATTCGTGGGCGATGCAGAGCTGAAGGACGGCGATGAAGTGGTTCTGATACGGCGAGGCGAGCGTCCGGGGCGCGATGAACTGCAGGCGCTCATGGTGGCGCGGCATGGTCCGGGCTTGTTTGAGAAAATCAAGAGCGCCCGAGTTGGGATTGCCGGTTGTGGTGGACTCGGCAGCACGCTCGCGGTCATTCTCGCCCGCACGGGCATTGGCTCTCTCCTCCTTGTGGATTATGACGTTGTTGAGCCGAGCAATCTCAACCGTCAGCAGTTTTTCATTGACCAGATTGGCGAACTAAAGGTAAAGGCACTGGCGGAAAATCTCAGGCGCATCAATCCGTTTGTGGAAATTGAAACGTGCGAACTCAAACTTGACCGCGCAAATATTCCAGATGTTTTCAGAAAATGTCATGTGATTGCCGAGTGCTTTGATAATCCACATACCAAGCGTGAGATGGCAGTGGCGGTTATGAAATATCTGCCGGAGATTCCTCTTGTGACTGTCTCCGGCATTGCGGGTTTCAGGTCGGCAAATCTTATAAAGACGAGGCGCGTTTTCCAGAATGTTTATCTTGTTGGAGACACGGAAACTGCCGCACAGCCCGGGCGCGGACTTCTTGCGCCGCGAGTGACCGTGGCGGCGGGGCATCAGGCAAATATTATCCTTCGCATTCTTCTTGGCGAGGGTAGTTCTCAGGAGGAGGGTGGCGATGAAAATTCGCGTGAATGGCAAGATTAAAGACGTGCCGGATGGTCTTTCAGTTATTCAACTCATGAACCATTTGAAGATTGACGCTCAAAATGTGGCTGTGGAGCACAATGGAGAGATATTGGAAGACAAGGCGCTGACGCAGACCATCCTCCGCCCTGAAGACCAACTGGAGATTGTCCGCTTTGTCGGCGGTGGATGAAAATACAGGATTCACCACAGAGACACAGAGAGCACTGAGAAATTCTCTTTCCATGTCCGTTGACGGACATGGAAAAATTAAGTCTCTGTGTCCTCCGTGACTCTGTGGTGCTATATTTCCTTAGCATTGAACTGGCGGTCAAAGTCCTTCCAGACAGGTTCAAAGCCTTTTGCGGAGATGGCGTGGCATACCTCTTCCGGTGTTCGCTGGTCTTCCACCTCAAACTGCTCTCCGTGAGATTCCGCGCGGATGAGATAGCCGCCGGGGCTTGTCCGACTCCCTGCACTCATGCGGGTGATGCCGAGCCCGATGAGATTATCGCGCAATGATGGCGCCTCTCTTGTAGAAATGACAAGTTCCGCATCGGGGAATAAGAGGCGCATCCCGCATATCATCTGGGTCAGGACGCGGTCGGTCACGCTGAATTTTGGCTGGAATCCTCCAGATTGGGCGCGGATGCGTGGAAAGCTGACCGCGAGACGACTCCGCCAGAATTTCTGCATGAGGTAGCGTCCGTGATGTGCAAGCATCACCGCCTCGAATCGCCAATCACCGAGACCGAGGAGCGCCCCGATGCCGAGCGTCCGCAATTCCGCCTCACCGCCAGACTCAATCGCCTCAAGACGCATGTCATACCGGCTCTTCGGTCCGGTGCTGTGATAAAATTTATAAAGCTCCGGGTCATATGTTTCCTGATAAAGCGTGAGTCCATCCACGCCCGCCTCAGACAGGATGCGGTATTGCTCACGTGTCATGGGCTGAATTTCAATTGAGATGGAATCAAACAACGTATGCAGAGATGTGATAATTCTGAGGAGATGGTCGACGCTCACGTGAGTCGGGTGTTCTCCACTGACGAGCAGGAGGTGGCGGAATCCCTGACTGTGGAGGAAGACTGCCTCGCGCAGGACCTTGCTGGGCGTAAGGGTTACGCGTTTGATATTCAGACTTTTTGCGAAACCGCAGTAAGGGCAATTATTGATACATTCGTTGGAGATGTAAAGGGGAACGTAAAGATAAATGACCTTGCCGAACCTCTGCCTTGTCAGCACCGCACTGCGACGTGCAATCTCTTCAAGGAAGGGGACTGCCGCTTCAGAAAAGAGCGCAGGTGCATGTTCCAAACCCGGCTGCTCCACTGAAAGGGCGCGTTCCACGTCACGTTTCGTGGCGTTCCGAATTCGCTCTCTGATTTTTATGAGATTTATTTTTTGAACGATGTCAACAAAACTCATGCACTGTCCTCATACAAAAAGCCGGTCAGCGGGCTTGAGGCTCGCGCCAGACGGCTTTCTCCTACGAGTCCAGCCATCCGAGCCTTCTCCGCCGCCTGCACTGCCAGTTTAAACGCCTCCGCCATAGCAACAGGGTCATCAGCGATGGCAATGGCGGTGTTCACAAGAACTGCATCAGCGCCCATCTCAATTGCCTCTGCGGCGTGAGAAGGCATACCCAGCCCGGCATCCACAACAACAGGCACGCCTGCCTGTTCAATGATTATTCCAATCTGGTCGTATGTTCTCAGTCCTCTTGTGGAACCGATGGGCGATGCAAGAGGCATCACTGTTGCGCACCCAACCTCCTCAAGACGCCGCGCCAAGATGGGGTCGGCATTGATGTAAGGGAGAACGGTGAATCCCAGTTTCACCAGTTCTTCAGCCGCCTTGAGCGTCTCAATCGGGTCGGGGAGAAGATAGTGTGGCTCAGGCGTCACCTCTAATTTCACCCAGGATGTCTTTGCCACGACTCGCGCCATTTTTGCCACGCGCACCGCCTCCTCCGCTGTCCGCGCGCCGGATGTATTCGGCAGGAGACGATACCTGTTGAAGTCAAGCGCGGAGAGCATGGCATCGGTGAGATTATTCAGGTCGACGCGACGTATCGCAACCGTCACGATCTCTGTTCCTGATGCTGCCAGCGCCGCTGCCATCGCCGAGGGTGAGGAAAACTTTCCTGTCCCAACCAAGAGTCGCGAATGAAATTCTACGCCAGCAATATTAAGTTTTTTCCCTGGCTTGTTCACACCTGAATCATTCCTTTGCAATCCTGTGTTGTCCATCCCACAGGCGATTTGTCTTTTGCAAGAGTCGAATTATAATTTTTCAAGACATGATGTGTCAGTGTTCGCTCTTGAATAGATTTACAAATATCTCCCCGTCTGCCTTTATTAATACATCTTCCTTGTGACCATATCCACTTATGAATGGTCAAGAGTCTTAATGCATTCCGAATGAACAAACACAATATATATAATTATCTTCCTTTCCTTTTTTTGTCAATCGGTGAAATAAGCAAATTTCGGAATTTTTAATGGAGATAGATAACATGAACTTATCCATAGTATTACTCGGCAGGCACACCAGCAGTTTTTCTGGCTGAAGATTCAGGGATGAATGTAATTGATTTCAATGTCAGCACCTCATTGCCGTGATTGTGTTGAGGAGGTGAGGGTTCGGCAATGACCAGCCGGTTGGGTTTGGTTTTTTCAAACATCTCTGCCGGCACGCACACCCTTATAGTGGGGGATTCCAGTCCTGCGACAAATGAAAAATTCCCGACCGTTTTACCATTAAGCCGTATGGAGATATTACGGGAAAATCCTCTCTGGTAGGGGGATTCAATATCAAGGACAATCCAGAGGTTCATGTTCTCAAGGTTTCTTGGCAGGTGAAACAGAAATGAGGCTGTCCGCCCCAGAAGGATAAAGTACTTGTTTTCTTTATTAATTTTTATGCCTGACTCCAGAAATCTTTCAGCAGTTGAGTCATCCGCGCTGATTTTGTTGCTCGTCATTGTCGGTTCCAGGACGATATTCTGCAGGTCGCGCAATGTCTTTCCCTTGAGAAGGTAGTAGCGAAATGCGCTTGACCTCCACTCATAATATGACTGGTGCCACTTATCGGCTGGGATAAAATTGTCCCACATGGCGCTTGGATTCAGCATCATGTTCCTATGGATGTATGCCCCGGGGAACCATAGAATAAGGGCAAGGAGAAGACCGGTCTTTTTCCGGCAGAGTAGTGCAATGAGCGGTGACGCCACAATTAACCCGCTGAAGAGGGTGTCGGATATAAGGCGTGGACCAAAATCCGTTCCACCATACCATCCCTTGAAGAGCACAATCAACCCAAAGATTCCAAGCATGTTCAAAGCGTTCAGGAGCAGCCAGCGGTTTTTCCACCGGCTTTTTGTGCCAAGCATTATCAGTCCCCCTGCGATTAAGAGCGTCCAGGGGCAATACAAAAAGATTCCACGCGTGAAGGAAAACAAAAGCCCGATTGCGTGAGAGAGCCAGTCCAGTGGACTCAGTGTCATGCCGAATCCCGTCTGCTTGCCGACATAATTGCCAAGTAAACTACCTGTGGAATAATTCTGAAGAAAAAGACCCGGAACCAGTGCAATTAAACCCCCTGCCAATGCCTTCCATACTCCCTTGTGATGCTCAAGGGCGATAAAGGTAAAGAATAGCACAGCCCATATAAGGAATTGAGGTCTGGAGAAGATGCCCCAGACCGTAAAAAATCCAGCCGGTAGAAACCACAGGTCGTTCAGTTTGCTGGAGACATTATTTCTCGCCGGTAATGCCTTGATATAAAACATAGATGAAAGTGCCTGGCACAGAACACCGCCCGTTTGGCTCCATAATGCCTGAGAAAGAGAGGTATAATATGGGGAAGCCGTTGCAATAAAAAGTGCGCATAATAGAGCACAGATATGACCGGCAGTTGTTGCAAGCACCCTCCAGAGACACCAGCAGGCGAGTGCTATCATTGCCGAGGCAATAAATTTTGCGTAAATCCCGTCCTCGCTCACCTTCACAGGGATTCCCATTATGCGAAAAAGATAAAATCCGGTTGCGCCGAAAAGTAAATTTCCAGGCGGATACACAGTGGCTATAACACCATTATCCTTTTTCACTGCCCAGTAACCCCAAGGTCCATCCCCCCTGTAAGCGGGATGACCGTTAAGTCTGGGTGAATGCCCCTCTGCCACCCACCATGCAAGGTCAGTGATGCCTCGCGTGTCGCCGCCATTGAGATTTGTACGTGTGGAACAAAATAATAAAAAAGACCCCAGCAGGACAATCACGCCAATTAGACCGCTTTTTCGCCCAAGCCATTCCTCAATACGAAGCAATGATGAATCCCCATTGAAAACCATCTGTAATTATTCCCATACGATACTCATGATGACCCAAACACAATGTATGATTATCGTCTATATTCTTTTTTTGTCAATGTGTTATGCGAGGAGATTCCAGTGGTCAGAGGTTTAGTCTATGTGAACTTTACCACTGGCTTCACTGAGGTGGGTGCAAACCTGTAATTAGTCTGAGTCTGATTGTGGTGAGAATATATTCATTTTATTAGGGGCTGTTTGTCTATATTTCCCCGTGTTCCCAGTGGTTCATAACAAATTTAACCACTGGGGACACTGGGAGCACAGAGGTCATGATTATGGAAATAATCTGGCTCCCCCGGCAGGACTCGAACCTGCAGCCTAGTGGTTAACAGCCACCCGCTCTGCCGATTGAGCTACAGGGGAGCAATCGGTGTGAAAAAGATGGTGGAGGGGGTAGGATTCGAACCTACGAAGCGTTAACGCAAAGGGTTTACAGCCCTTCCCCATTGACCGCTCGGGAACCCCTCCGTTTTAATTTGATTAATCATCTGGAGCTGGAGAAGGGAATCGAACCCTTAACCTGCCGCTTACAAGGCGGCTGCTCTACCCTTGAGCTACACCAGCCTCAAATTTCGTATCAAATCCAAAGTATGTCAAAGAAATTTAACGGTATGTCTCTATGGGAACATTTTACGCCCTGTCAAGTGGTTTTGTATTTAATTTCATCACATGAATTTCCGATGTCGGGTGTTTTTCCATTGACTTGGAATCGATGCGATTTGTAAGCTTTTTTAATATGAGTAACAAGATTCTGCTCATTCGTCTGACCTCCATTGGTGATGTGGTGCATGTCCTGCCCGCATTGAATGCCCTCCGCACCGCTTTTCCCGATGCTCAGATTGACTGGATGGTGGAGGAAATTCCCGCGCAACTCCTCATCGGGCACCCCCAGATAAATAATCTTTATATCTTTCGCAGGAAGTGGCGGAGGGAATTCAGAAGATATTTTTTTTCCAACATTGTCCCTTTTTTCAAGAAAATCCGCAGTGTGAAGTATGACTGGGCGATAGATTTTCAGGGACTCACCAAAAGTGGTCTTGCCGCTTATTTTTCCGGCGCATCGCGCATTATTGGATTTGGCGATGAGGATGGGCGGGAACTGAACAAACTTTTTACCAATGTCAAGGTGCGACCTTCTCGCTCGCTTCATATTGTGGAGAAAAATCTTGCGCTTCTCCATCCGCTAAAGATTGAAAATCCTCCCATCCGCTTTGTTTTTCCTGATTTCAGTAAGGAAAAAGTTCCTTTTGATGATTATGGATTTTTTGTTGCCGTGAGCCCCGGCGCAGGATGGAGCACCAAGCGTCTGCCGCTCATGACTCTGGCGCGCCTGTGTGCACTTCTTCATCTTGAGAGGGGATTGAAAATTATCATAGTGTGGGGACCGGGTGATGAGTCTCTGGAGAAGGAATTATTGGAACTTATAAAATCGTTCGGAGCCAGTGCAGATGCGGCTCCACCAACAACCATCCAACAACTCGTCCGTCTCATTTCCCGTGCGGGACTATTTATAGGGGGCGATACGGGACCCACACACATTGCCGCCGCACTGAACGTCCCAGTGCTTTCCTTTTTTGGCGCATCGGATGCCCGGCGGAACAAACCCTACGGCAAACACTGTATTGCCATCCAGAAGTATGATATATCATGTGTCCCCTGTTGGAAAACCCGGTGTCGCTATAAGGACTCTCGTCGGCTTGCATGTCTTGAATCCATCACTCCGGAGGAGCTTTTCCGTGCTGCGGAATCTCTTTTGGATTCAGGGCTTAACCATGAGAAAAATCCCGTATCCGGTGCATGAAAACTATAATTGTCAATAATTCGCCATTTCCTTTGCCTTGACCCCCGATGCAATTCCCTCAACCATCAATCGGAATTCCTCGGGACTTGTGGCATAGGCAAGGGCATCCTCGAGCTTGACTATTTTTCTTGCGTAAAGGTCGTAGAGTGCCTGATTGAACGTCTGCATTCCAATTTCGCGTCCGCTCTCAATGAATTTGGGGAGCTCGAGCGTCCTTCCCTCGTGAAGAAGTTTCTTGATTGTTGGGGTGTTTATCATGATTTCCACGGCGGGGACACGACCCTTGCCGGAGGCATGAGGCAAGAGACGCATACTGATAACGCCGTTCAGGGTGAGTGAGAGCTCCATGCGAATCTGTGCATGGAGGTAGGCAGGGAAATAATTGATGATGCGGTCAACGGTCTGGACTGTATCGATAGTGTGCAGGGTGGAGAAAACGAGGTGACCGGTTTCGGCGGCTGAGATGGCGGTCTGGATGGTTTCAAGGTCGCGCATCTCGCCGATAAGGATGACATCGGGACTCTGGCGTAGGATGTGGCGGAGCGCCTCATTGAAATTTTTGGTATCAAATCCAACCTCGCGTTGATTGATTATCGCCATGTTATCGGCGTGAAGGAACTCAATCGGGTCTTCAACGGTGATTATGTGACAGCGGCGGGTGTTGTTGATGTGATTAATCATGGCGGCGAGGGAAGTGGATTTGCCACTTCCTGTGGTGCCGGTTACAAGCACAAGACCTCTACGTTTCTCGGAAAGTGTCCTTACTGCAGGCGGCAGATTCAGTTGTTCAAAGGTGAAGGTCGGATGAGTGATATACCTGAAGACAAGCCCGACACTGCTTCTCTGAAGAAATACATTAACCCTGAAACGCCCGATGCCCCGGATGCCAACGGCGAGGTCCATCTCATGATATTGTTCAAAATAGTGAATCTGTTCTTCACTCATAAGGGAGTTAGCAACGTTGCGGACATCAGTAACATCCAGCACGGGGAAATTAGAAGATTCAATCGCATTGTCAATGCGGAACATGGGGCGTGACCCTGCCTTGAGAAACAGGTCTGAGGCGCCGCGTTCCGGCATCTCTTGCAGTAAGGTGTCCAGTTTAATCATTTTTTATTTCACCTCTTACCGATACAGAAATATTCAAAACCCGCTCTTTCGGCGCGTTCCTTATTGTAAATGTTGCGCCCATCAAAGAGATACGGTTTCCTCATCTCCTGACGGAGTTTTTCAAGGTTCAGCAGTTTAAATTCATTCCAGTCTGTGACAATCACGAGGGCATCCGCACCCTGTGCGACCTCATAGGCGTTTTCACAAAATTTCACATTTTTGAGAATCGTTCTGGCATTATCCATTGCGACGGGGTCATAAACCCTGATAATTGCCTTCTTTTTCAACAGATTGTTGATAATCTCAAGACTCTTGGCATCGCGAAGGTCATCCGTGTTCGACTTGAAGGCAAGACCAAGCACACCCACCACCTTCCCCTTTATGGGATTTAATTTCCTCTCGATTCGCCTTACGAATTTCGGCACCCGTTCCTGGTTGATTTTGACCACTGCCTCAAGAAGGGAGGTGTCCTCCCTGAAATTTTGCGCCGTACGAATCAGGGAAAGGGTGTCCTTGGGAAAACATGAGCCGCCATATCCCAGCCCTGCTTGAAGAAAGTCCTTCCCGATGCGCAAATCATAACCCATCCCCTTGGCAACAAGAGAAACATCCGCCCCCACCTTTTCACACAGATTGGCAATAAAATTTATGAATGAAATCTTGGTGGCGAGAAAGGCGTTGGAGGCATATTTGATGACCTCCGCACTTTCCACGTCCGTGATGAGCATGGGTCTCTCTAAAGGCGCATATAATTCGAGTAGCGCCATCGCCACATGATGATTAGACACACCAATCACAATGCGGTCAGGATACAAACAGTCCGCAATGGCGCATCCCTCCTTCAAAAACTCCGGATTGGAAACCACATCAAATTCCACATCAGTGCGCTGGTGTTTCTCAATCACATTGCGGACAAAATTACCTGTCCCCACAGGCACCGTGCTCTTGTTAACTATGATTTTATAATCGTCGAGGTGTAAAGCAATCTTCTTCGCCACAGCCGCGACGGCAGAGAGGTCGGTCTCCCCATTTGTCCTGGATGGCGTCCCGACTGCAATGAAGACGACCTTGGCGGATTTTATGCCCTTTGCCACGCTGGTGAAGAAAAATAGACGTCCATCTTCCACATTGCGCCGAACCATCTCCTTGAGCCCCGGCTCATATATGGGCATCTCTCCCCGGTTGAGCATCTCAATCTTTTTTTTATCATTATCCACGCAATAGACCTCATTGCCGAGGTCAGCAAAGACAGCGCCCGTTACAAGTCCAACATAGCCGGTTCCAATGACGCAGACATTCATTAAACAACTCCTTCATCACAATTGAATTGATGAATCAATATTTATTTAAACCATTCAAGTGTCTTTTTCAAGCCGTCCTCAATGGTAACTATCGGTTCCCAGTTGAGTAATGTGCGCGCCCTTGTAATATCCGGTCTCCTTGTTCTCGGGTCGTCAACCGGCAATGGCTCAAAACGAATCTCACACCTCTTGCCCCAGACCTTCTGAATTATCTCGGCAAATTCCAGGATGGTCACCTCCCGTGGATTTCCAATGTTCACGGGCTCGGAGAGATTGGACACCAATAGTCTGTAAATCCCCTCAATCATGTCAGAGACATAACAGAAACTGCGAGTCTGCGTGCCATCGCCGTACACGGTGAGAGGTTTATTGTTCAGCACCTGGTAAATGAATTGTGGGACAACGCGCCCGTCATGCAGGCGCATACGCGGTCCATAAGTGTTGAAGATTCGCGCAATTCGCGTGGAGATGTTATGATAGCGGTGATAAGCCATGGTGAGCGCCTCGGCAAACCTCTTCGCCTCATCATACACGCCCCGTGGACCGATGGGATTCACGTTGCCCCAGTAATCCTCCTTCTGCGGATGGACAAGTGGGTCTCCATAGACTTCAGATGTGGAAGCAAGGAGGAAAACTGCCTGCTTTTCTTTCGCAAGCCCAAGCGCCTTATGAGTTCCAAGTGAGCCTACCTTGAGTGTCTGAATAGGCATCTTGATGTAATCCATGGGACTTGCAGGTGAGGCAAAATGCAGGATATAATCAATATGTCCCATGAGATACAGATATTCTGTCACATCCTGCCTTATAAATTTGAATTTATCGTTATGGATGTGTTCAATATTACTTATTGAGCCGGTGGAGAGATTATCCATGCAGATAACCTCATGCCCTTTTTCGAGGAGAAATTCGCAAAGGTGAGACCCTAAGAATCCTGCCCCGCCGGTTATCAGCGTTCTTGGCAAATTTTATCCCCCTGTCAGAATATAAAATGATTCACAAAGGAACCTCAACATCGGACACAACCTGCCTGAGGATTTCCTCATCCTCCTGGTGCCCGCCGATGCCTCCGCTCTCGAATGATTTCGCCACCTGGATACGATGCGCCAGCACCTCCTCTATCATGGATTTGATATCGTCCGGGATGCAGTAATCGCGGTCTTCAAAGTATGCCTTTGCCTGGGCGACGCGGCGGAGTGCAAGAGCGCCCCGCGGGCTGACACCTAACTCAATATGGGGCGAATTCCGCGTGGAACCCGCAATCCGCCCGATGTATTCTAAAAGGTCATTATCAACCTTTACCCTCTCCACCTCCTCCTGCATGGCAAGCACCTCTTCACCGGAGAGGACGGGTTCAGTCTCATCTAAGTTCACATAAGCCTTTTGTTCTTTCAGAATGACAATCTCATCAGTGAGCTCCGGGTAGCCAATGTGAAGCCGCATCAGGAAGCGGTCCAGCTGTGCCTTGGGCAGGGGAAAGGTGCCATGAAACTCAACGGGGTTCTGGGTTGCAACTACCATGAAGGGTCGGGGAAGTTGATAGGTCACCTTGTCTATGGAAACCTGAGAGGTGTTCATTGCCTCAAGGAGCGCCGACTGGGTCTTCGGTGTGGTGCGATTGATTTCATCCGCAAGGATGATGTTGGCGAAGATGGGACCTTTTTTAAATTCAAACTCGCCTCGTTTGGGTTCATAAATGCTTACTCCAAGGATGTCAGAGGGGAGAAGGTCGCTTGTGAACTGAATGCGCTGGAAGGAGCATGAGATGGAGCTGGCGAGGAGGTGGGCGAGGGTTGTCTTCCCGACACCGGGCACATCCTCAATCAAGAGATGTCCCTGCGCCAGCATGGCAATTAGCGCCTTTTTAACGACCTCTGACTTCCCCTTGATAATCCGTTCGATATTACGTTGCAACCTGTCCAGTTTTTCGCGTCTTTCCCTTGGCATGAATCCACCTTTTTACATGAGTGATAATCGAGTTCAACGCCATCATACTTAACAAGATTACATAACCAGAGAACCGATACGGATGTCAACAGTTCTTATACTATAAAATAAAACAGTATTTATCGGCGCTTATCTGCGGTTTAGTAATTTCAAATTTCGTTATTTGCCAACTGATGTCTTCTCTTGGTGAAATCCTTTGACATGAGAACTTTTTTATTTATAACTCGGTTTGAATTTTAACATCATCAGGTGGATATTCTATGGGAAAAAAAACTGAGCTTCGCGAGAGAATTCTCGCTAATATGGACTCGCTTGCAAAAGAGGCGGTTGAGACGAGTCATTTCATCCACTCCAACCCTGAAGCCGGCTGTGAGGAGTTCAAGGCGGCGGCTCGCCTGACCGATGACCTTGCGAGACACGGTTTCACTGTTGAAAAACCCGTGGGCGGGATGGAGACTGCCTTCAA